>JGI10211J34971_10002104_pt1 | contig 16336 bp, 16 predicted proteins | sample Etolagsediment_FD_34971 | JGI IMG/M metagenome (IMG submission 34971) | reverse complement strand
CTTGGAGTAGTAACCGAAACCAGCTTCATTTCCCTTATCTCCGAAATTGGGGTAATCCTCCTCCTTTTCTACATTGGAATCCATTTCAATTTAGATAAAATATCCAGATTTGGATTGCGTGCAACATTTGTAATCCTCGTAAAGTTCGCCCTCATATTCCTGCTCACCTACCTCGCGGCAGTATTCATGGGCTTCCAGATGCTGGATGCAATCATAATGGGCGTAATCCTCTCATTTTCCAGCACCGCCATATTCGCAAGAATTATAGCAGGCTCAAAGCACGAAAAAAGGGATGAATCCAACTTCATGTCCGCAGTGCTCATACTTGAAGACATTACAGCAGTTTTTGCCCTTACCCTCCTCTCCCAATTGCACGGGGACACCACTCTCTCCATAGGCCAGGTAGTGCTCTCCGTAATTTTCTCCCTCCTTATCCTTTTCTGTTCTTACCTCATCCTCAGGTGGCTGGTTATCCGCCTTTCAAAATGGCTCGATGAAAAAAATCTGGAAGCACAGCTTTTTTCCGCGCTTTCCCTTTGTGCCCTCCTTGCTTTGGTTGCAATGGCGTTTGAGCTCTCCCCTGCAATAGGCGCATTCCTTGCAGGAAGCACTGTTGCAGCAATCCCCTCCTTCCGGAAAATAGAAACCAGCCTGAAGCAGATGACCCTGCTCTTTGCAGCATTCTTCTTCTTTTCAATGGGAATGCTGGTAAACATGGAATTCATACTTGGTGCAATAGGAATAGTTATTTTCTTTGCAATATTCAACATGGTCCTGAAGTTCGCCTCAATTTCCTTTTCCACCTACATGACCGGGTTCGGTGGCGCAGCTTCATTATTTGCAGGCCTCTTGATGGTTACCTCAAGCGAGTTTGGGCTGATTATTGCTTCCCAGACCGTAGGCGTAACCTCATTTGATTTTGTTTCCCTTTCCACCGCACTCATAGTGATAAGCGGCCTCACCGCTTCCCTTCTTATTCCAAGGGAGAAGAGAATAGGCCTTGCGCTTGGAAGCATGTTCGGCCTTGATGGAAAAAGAAACCCCTTCAGGCACCTGTCAGCATACATGAGCCATGTTATACACCACTTTGAGCCCGGAGGCCCATTCTACGAAACCTTCCGCAAGCATGCGAAAACCCTCCTACTGAACCTGCTTGCACTTTTCCTGCTTGATTCCCTTCTGGTTATCGTACGGACCCAGTTTGTCCTCAACTTTGGCCTCACACCCTACATGGTGGGCCCTCTGGACATATTCCAAATATTTGCAATACTGCTTTCCCTCTACCCCATCTACAACATACTCAAAGTGATTACCGCACTCGCAGGGAAATTCTCACATGCTTTCCACTTTGGCCCTGCATTGCATGCAAACATAAGGAGCAGGATGCTTGAGAACCTCCTTTTCTTTGCAATCTTCCTCATGATTGCATTTCCCATCCCATTTGCAGTGAGCCTGCTGAACCTCCCGGGAATACTCCAGGAGGCCTTCCTTATTCCCTTATTCGCAGCATTCCTGTTTCTTCTGGACCTTGCGAGGCTTGCCACGCGGCTCCTTGCTCCCCACGAAGACAAATACCACAAGATTGAGGGGTACAAAGGAAAAAAGTAGTTTAACTGCACCCCTTAAAAACTTCCCCCTATTTCTTGTATAGGTGAGGAATATGGACAACCCTCAAGGAAAGATTTGCCAGAGCTGTGGAATGCCAATGGAAAAGCCAGATGATTTCGGGACCAATGCAGATGGAAGCCCAAGCAGTGAATTTTGCAGCCTCTGCTACCAGAATGGTGTATTTACTGAACCTGACATTTCCATGCGTGAAATGATTGAGAAAGTAACACTCATCCTGATGAATTCAATGAACCTTCCAAAAGAAAGAGCAGAAGAAATTGCAAAGGATACAATCCCACATCTCAACCGCTGGAGAAAATACGGGACTGAATATATCTAGAATCTATCTTTTTTGCTGCCGAACTCTTCCAGCTCATCCAGGACTTCCTGGATTGCATGCACTCTAGTTGCCAGTGTCATGGAGCCGCCTCCTCCGCCTCCCCCTGAAACAGGAACAGGATGCCCCGCTGCAACTTTTTCAAGCCTTTCTGTAAGCTTTTCCTGCTCAATTCCCAGGGGCTTCCCCTTCTTTTCCGCAGTCATCCCGCACCTCATTGAGAATTTCTGTGCCTCTGTGTCAGGCGCATTATAGTAGACTACGTCTGCAGCCACATCAAAAGGAACTCCTGCAGCGAGTGCCTCAGAGCCGAGCGCCTTTACCCTCTCGAGCAGGTCTGCTTCAGGCTTTTTTGCTGCTGCAAAAACCGCGCAATCCGCTATCTTTGCCGCCTGCTTTGCTGGCAACCCGTGAACATCCTCAAAATGCTTAATCATCTCCCTTCTTGCATTCACAGCTTCCTTTGGGCTTTTGAACAGTGTCCCGTATTCCACTGCAAAAAAGGAACTTACTCCCCTCTTGCGGATTTCTTTCACTACCTCGTTTGCCCTCATGATGCGCTGGTCCAGCTCATTCATTGTCGGGCATTTCCTCAGGAGCTTTGCCGCAAGTCCCTTAACGTGGCTTTCTTTATCAAGCCCATTAATCTGCTTCATTACCTCTTCTTTTGGTGCAACATGTCTTCCTGCCATACTTCCCACACATATATATACTTATAGAAACATTTATAAGCCTGGACCTAGTTATATATAATGGATATCCATGAGAAAGCTCAGAGAGAGCACCCCATCCAAATCCATGCCAAGAAAGAAGCCCCGAGAGCCTTTAGAAGAAGGGGTAATAATTCCTGTGAATTCTCGAGGCTATAGAATCTGGAGCAAGGTAAGCGATGAACAAGTTCTTGCTTATGCTAAACAGTTTATAGAAGAGAATGGAATCACTACTAAGAAGGGATTGGCTGTTGCTGATTGTACTCTGTACCAGATTCTAAACAAAAGAAGCCTTTCTGATAAGATCACATTTAATCTATGTTTTTGTTGGGCTTCTATGAGTGATGAACAACTTGTCTCTTACACCGAACAGCTAATGGATGAAGAGGGACTGGAGTTCAAGAAAGACATAATTGAAAAGCATGGGGGCCTTTATGAGAGTTTGAGGCAGAGGGAGCTGTTAGAAAAAGTTAATTTCAAGCCCCAGAGAAGGAAATGGCAGCTTATGTCTGATGATGAAGTGCTCTCCCACACAAAGGATTTCATGCGAGAGAGAGGAATAACCAAGAAATCTGAACTTTCTGATGCGGATGGAGGCATTTACTTTATCCTACGCGACCGAGACCTCCTGAACAGGATTCCATTTGAGCAGGTACAAAGAGAGTCAAGGGATTGGAGCTCAATGAATGATGCTGAGGTCCTTTCTTACGCCGGAAAATTTATTATGGACAGACAGATTACTGAGTTGTCAGAAATAACATCTGACCCAGGATTGTATCAGGTTTTAAGAAAAAGGGACCTCCTCACCCAGCTGTTGCTCAAGTCCAAGTTACGTTGGGCATCCATGGATGATAAATCCCTAACCGAGCATGCAAGGAAGGCCATCCTAGCGAAAGGAATAACCACCAGAACAGAATTACAGGAAAAGCATCGCAGCCTCTATGATGCTTTGTGGAGAAGGAAACTCCTGGATGACATACTAAAACCAAAAAATCGTAATTATCCAAAAGACCCAGCAGAATTTGTAAAATATGCAAAGCAGTTTATTCAGGATAATGGCATCACTGGAAGGAAAGAGTTGGAGAGAAAAGAAAGGAATCTTTACGGAACTATTGTAAGAAGAAGACTCCTGGATGCTGTCTTCTCAGAACTTGAATCCAACCGGCAGAAAGCTGCAGTCCAGGAAGTCCTGGACGAACTTGAAGAATTCTCCCAAAATTGAGCAAATTCCATCGTCGGAAGCTCTGTGTCCATAAATAGCTATTTATGGTAACATTTATAAGTGTTACTTAATATAATAATATGTATATGGGTGAAGAGAGGGACATCACTGTAACCAGAAACAGATTCGAAGCTTCACTAAAGAAAAATAGGCCCAAGGGCTACAAATTTTACATTGGAATCAAGAAAAAGGCACTATCGGAAGGGGAAGACCCGGTAAGGGCATTTAGGGCAGAAGTGGAAAGGCACAGAGGTATCGAAGAGGCCTGGAGATACTGGCTGATGGTTGTGGGGCACAGGCTGATAGAGCCGGATGATGAGGATGTAGAATACCTCAGAAGCGCCCTCGCAGTGCACAAAATGAGCCTGGACGAATTGGCAGACCTCCTGGGGGGAGACAGGAGAAAGATTGCAGATGTTATTTGTGCGCTTAAGATTGACAAGCTCGAAGGAATAGGCGAAGACCCAGTTTACATGATTGTGGACAAGCTTGTATCCGGGAAGGGAGCATCCCCAAAGCGTGCCCCCGGAAAGGTCTTTCTTGATGATATCCCGGAAAGCCTCCTGAAAGCGAACCCGGATGCATATGAGCTCATAAAAAGATTTGGAATAGAGGAATTCCAATGGGAGTACCAACAGGACTATGATACTGCAGAAGCCTCCCTGGAAAAGAAAATTAAAGAGTGCCAGGATCCCACAAAGAGAAGGGTTCTGACAGAGATTTTTGCATACTACAGGAACCTGAAGGAATTCCAGATCCCCGGAATTGTAAGCGAGGTGCTGGATGAGGAAACTGGGGAGATAATTCACTTCCCTGCTGTGCACCAGAAAATCGGGGCCAAGTTTATCGCCTCCGAAAAGCGCGCACTTATTGCAGATGAGATGGGGCTTGGAAAGACCGCAGAAGCGCTTATTGCAAAAAACCTGATAGACAAGAAAGAAGGCAGGCGAACAACTTCAGTAGTTGTAGTTCCGAAAGACGTGCTTCTTGAGCAGTGGGAAGAGCAGATAGCCAAATGGAACACCAAAAAGAAATCCGTTGTGAAGCTAACAAGCAGCAACAAGGAGAATGCTCTGAAGCAGATTGAAGAGGAAAGGCCAGATTTCGTTCTAGTTACCTATGACATGATTTTCAGGAAATCCGGAGAAGGAAGTGTTGCAGACAGGCTTGCAGGAGTAACAGACTACCTTATCCTGGATGAAGTGCACAATGCAAAGGAGGCAAAAAGCCTCAGGAGCCAGCACGTAACCACTCTTTCAGAAGCTGCAGAATATGTTGCAATGCTGAGCGGGACACCTGTCCCCAACCGCCCCGAAGACCTTGGGGTTATTGCAAGCATTCTCTGGAACCACATATTTACTGCAAGGGAATTCAACAAAAAATACAAGAAGAACCCCCGGCTGATAAGGGAAAAGATACTCCCCAAGATGCTGAGAAGGAGAAAGAGGGACACGTTCGGGGAAAGCAAATGTGAAAGGCACGTAGTTTCCGTTCCTATGACCAGGAATCAGGAAAAAGAGCACAGGAGGCTTGAGCTTAACATGGATGGATTGGGCTCTCTGCAGCTGCTTTCCCAGCTCCGCCGCTGCGCGCTGGATCCTGCGCTGGTAGGGCTTGATGAAGTTTCACTTAAATATGAAGTGCTGACCGAGCTTCTTGTTGACCAGCATGACGGTTCCCCTGTAGTTGTGTTCAGCAGTGAACTGAAAAAGGGCGTTCTGGGAAAAATCTGCAAATCTCTTGAGGACTATGGCCTTAAAGTTGCACGTGTAGATGGTGATGCCAAGAGGAGCGGAAAGCACAGGGAAACGATACTTAATGATTTCGAGAAGGGCGAATATGATGTTCTTGTAGCCACCCTGAAAACAATGGGAGAAGGAGTAGACAAGCTTACAATCGCACACAGAGGATACTTCCTGGACATTCCATATACTGAAGCAAGGCTTGCACAGGGAATAACCAGGCTGGACAGGAAAGGCCAGAAATTCCCAGTGGACATCTATCTCCTGGTTTCTGAAAACAGCATAGATGAGCTGCTTTTGAAGCTTATAGAGCAGAAGAAGAGACTGGGAGAATTCCTTATCGATGGAATGAAGCTTACAGACTATGAAAAGAAGTTCCTCTATGAAAAGACAGAGAGGCTTGTAGAATGCGGTGTTGACCCGCTCAGGACCCTTTACCGCTTCTTTGGAGTAATCTCCAACAGGACCACGGAAAGCATTATTTCATTCCTTAATGACCCCCAGATGGGAGACTTCCTTGCACAGAATTACTGGGACAATTTTGAGGGTTCATTTTACGGGAATACGCTCAATCTTATCTCCCAGGTAGTACAAAGCATGGAGAAAAGCGGAAGGAAATTTAATTCAATACTTGATGTTGCATCCGGCCCCTGCTGCCTTGCCCGCGCACTTGGAAGGCCAGTAGTTTCGCTTGATGCAAACCCATATGCGCTGAAAGTGGGGAAGGAAAAGCTCGGGGAAAAGGCAGGAAACATTGTGCTGGGAAGCTTTACAGATATGCCCCTTGAAAAGGAGAGCTTTGACCTTCTTGTGTTCTCGCTTGGGCTGCTCCACTCTTCGGCAGGGGAGCGTGAGGGCATCCTAAGGGAACTGAACCGCGTAATGAAGAAAGGCGGTGTGCTCACAATAACAACTCCAAGTGGAGAGGGGAGGTATGAAAAGCTTGCAAAAGCCCTCCCCATGCTCGGCTTTGAAGTCCTTACTGATATTACCGGAACTGCCCAGGCAGTAGGAAAGGCAGATTTTGAGTGCATGATTATAAGTGCAGTAAAGGTTGGAGAACCTGCAGTTGATTCCGTTCCTGTGGACCTCCTCGATTTTACTAAAGACAGGATGGAAAGCGAAAGCTGGGAAGCTACCGTTTCCAGAAAAGTAAAAAAAGTGGAGTACGAAGAATTCGAGATAGACAGCACTCCTGTTGATGAAGCGGGTTCCCAGGTAGTGGAGAAGATAGGCGCCGAAATGCCCGAAACAGAAGACCCAATTGAAGAAACTCTGGAGGGAGAGCCTGAAATTCCACAAGTGTCTGAACCTAAAGAGCCTGTTCCAACAGAGCAGCTTCAGGTTCCAGTAGAAACTGCTCATGAAAAAAAGGAGGGGGCAAATTTCGCTGCCCCGCTTAACTACCTTAAGGAAAAATACGGCAGCCTACTAAGAGCAGCAAAGCATTGTTCAAAGGAAGAGCTGGATGCACTTGGCGTTGAGATTTATCGGGTAAGGAAGAGGGGGAAGATTCCAGGATATTACAGCATCCGTGAAAAGCCGGTTACTGAGCAGATGAAAGCTGACCACAAGGCGTTCGTTTCCCGCAGAAAGCCTCAACAGGGCGGTGGAAAGACCTCTGAAAAGGTGACCAAAAAATGAGGCAACTTCAGAAAGGAACTCCTGGAAAGAATCCGCAAGGCAAGTTCCCTAAAGATGTGATGGCTGAAGGGCCCGTGAAGAAAAGGCTGCTCCCCAGGCCATATACTGAGCAGGATATTGCTTACATAAAGCGGAGGAGGGCAGAACTTATTGGGGGAGGAAAGCAGGATACTGAAATAGGCGGGATTCTTGCTGGGGAACTGGGCAGGACTGCTAATGCCGTCACGAGTAAGATATTAAGGCTCGTCAAGCAGGGGAGATTAGATGAAAACCCCCAAACTAGGAAGAGATTCACAGATGTGGAGATCGACGCAATTATACAAGGAAGAAGTGAATTAATCAAAGAAGGGAAAACAGATGCTGAAATAAGCACGAGTTTGGCAGGGGGAATGGATCGAACTTTCGGTGTAATACAAAATAAAATTAAGGACCTTGTCCAGAGCGGAGAATTAGCAGACAACCCAAACAAAAAGGCAAGGGTTACTGACGATGAAATCAAACACATCGAGAAAAGGAGGGGTGAGCTTATTGCTGAGGGAAAAGCAGATTGGGCGATAGGCAGGGCCCTGGCTGGGGAACTGGGCAGGCCATTTGACTCGGTGCGGACGATAATCTATTTTCTTGTTAAGAAAGGAAAACTAAGAGTTAATCCTAATCGGCAGGAAGGAAAAAAGTATACAGAAGAAGAAGTTGAGCTGATAATGGTCCGGAGGGCAGAGTTGGCCAGGGAAGGGAAAAAAGACAAGGAAATATCCAGGATCATAAGCAAGGAGATGGGGAGGACTCCAGGGACTGTTAGGGGGAAGATCAAGCAGATGCTCGGAGCCAGAAAACTGAGTAAGAACCCCAACAGAAGAAAGAGAATTACTAAAGACCACATCATGTTAATCGAAAAGAGAAGGACAGAGCTTATCCCGGATGGAAAAACGGATTCTGAGATTGCAGGAGCATTGGCCAAAGAGTTGGGAATATCTTATAATTCACTTGCAAACAAAATTAGGCTTCTTGTCAAGGAAGGAAAGTTGGGGGCAAATCCAAATAAGCAAGGCCAGTTCAACATTAAAGAGCTGGAAATTATAAAGCGCAGAAGACAGGAGATGATTGCTGAGGGAAAGAAAGATACTGAGATAGGCAGGGCCCTGGCAGAAGAGATAGGGAGGAGCGCTGATGCCATTAAGCGAAAAATGGCCAGGCTTGTAGACAGCGAAGAATTAGGAGAGAATCCCAACAGAAGAGCCAGAAGGTCAGTTTTTTCTAGGAAAGAAATTGAAGAGATTAAGACACGGAGAAGGGAACTTCTTGGAGACGGGAAAACTGACACTGAGATAAGCAGGATTTTGGCCGAAGATATCGGAGGGAGGCCAAAATCAATATTATGGATAATTCAAAAACTCGTTAGGGCAGAGGAAATCGAAAGAAACCCGGGTGTCACCAAGGGAGTATACTTCACAGACAGGGACATTGCAAAAATAAAAGAGAGGCGGGAACAGCTCATGGCGGAGGGGAAGAAAGATTCAGAAATAAGCAGGATCTTATCCAAGGAGATGATGGGCAAGTGGTCTGCTTCTGCTATTGATACAAAAATCAGGGCACTTGTGAGGAAGAAGGAACTCAGGGAAAACCCGAACAAGAAACAAATTGAGTCATTCAGCGATGATGAAATCAATATGATCAAGATGAGGAGAGAGGAACTTTCCAATGAAGGACTAACTGATAATGCAATCTTCAGGATTTTGGCTAAGGAAATGGGCAGAAATCAGGGCTCCATCGCACACGTCACACATAAGTGTGTCCGTAAAGGAGAGTTAGGAGAAAATCCTAACAAACTAGGAAAGGAACTTTCTGTTGATGAGGAGAAAGCTGCAGTCCAGGAAGTGCTGGACGAACTCGAGGAATTTGGGAAAGACTAAAAAAGCAAGTTTTATTAGCATGATCTCATAAGTTCTTTCCATGGTTGGAACCGTTGTGGATTACCTAAAGAAGCAGAAGTTTCCGCAAAAGGAAATCTGCACAAAATTACGAAAGCTTATTCTGAAAACCTTTCCAAAAATAACTGAGGAAATGAAGGTAGGTGTTCCCTGGTACGGGAAATTTTACATTGTTGGCTTGAAGGACCACGTAAACCTCGGTTTTTCCATTAATGGCCTGAGCAAAAGCGAGCAGGACAAGTTTGAAGGGAAAGGGAAACTAATGCGCCACCTCAAATTCTTCACTGTAAAAGACATAGATGAAAAGAAAATAGTAAAACTTCTCAAGCTCGTAATGAAGAAAGCAAAATGCGAGAAATGCTAGTTTTCAATAAGTTGAGAATAAGGTTGCAGGGGAAGGGATTTGAACCCTCGTAGGCACTAAGCCACAGGATCCTAAGTCCTGCACGTTTGACCAAACTCCGCCACCCCTGCGTGACTGATTAATTATGTTAAACTGGAGAAAAGCTAATAATACGCTGGTTTATCTGCACCAAACCGTCTGCTTTTTGCACTACTGTCCTCCTGCACCGGACAGCGAGCATTTATATACCCAAAATTTGAACTAACTACTGAGGTGAATAAGATGAAAACAAATGGTCCTCAAAGAGGGGTAAGCTACAGAACTCCAGGGGCCAATGAAGAGTATTCTCTCAAGTATGCAGACAGAGCTGCCGCAAGGCGGGCAATGATGCAAAAGCAGAGGCAGTTTTCTTCTCACCTTTCAGAGGTGAGTATCTTCTACATGAAAGTAATCCTCTTGCTGGGGACGCTCTTCCTGGCGTATACGATGTTCAGCCCGCACTTCTAGGCGGGCTTATTTCTTCTTTTTCGAAGCCGTTTTCTTTGATTTTGCAGCTTTCTTCACCACAGCTTTCTTAGCTGCAGCCTTTTTCACGGGAGTTTTCTTCTTTACTGCTTTTTTAACCACAGCCTTCTTTCCAGCTTTTGTTTTCAGGGGTGCAGCCTCCACAGCTTTCTTGGGGACAATGCCCACTCCAGCCAGCTCCTTCTTGTACTCAAAGTAGGAGTCCACAAACAGGATAAGTGCAGATACAATCAGCAGCCCCACAAGGTAAAGGATGTATGCAGGCGCAAGAAGCCCCACAACTATCCAAAGGCCCCCGATTCCTATAAACATGTCTTTCGCTATGTTGTGGGTCCTTGCCCACACCCTTTCGCTGCTTAGCGTCCAGGGAGTGCGTATTCCAATGAACCAGTTCTGCTTGCTCTTTCCGCAGAGCATTCCCAGGTAAATGAACAGGATACCAAGGGCAGGCGCAGTAAGCCGGTTTATCTCAAAGGAGTATCCCAGGTTCCAGGCAACAGAAAGGAAGTGGATATACGCGAGGAAGAACATGAATATGAAGATAAATCCCTCGTAATATTGATCGAATTTCTTTATGTTCTCCTTCTTGGGGTCTATATGGGGTATAAGGTAGAAGAACAGGAGCAGCACAATCATAGCCACAGGCATCAAAAACAGCCCAATGTCCTTTTCCATGTACCCGTCAGCTTCACCTGCAGCATTCCAGTGGGTTACCATCTGTTCTGGAATAGCATCATAATAGTAAACTCCAACTCCAACTGAGCCCAGCAGGAGAATCAGGATAATCCATTGCATCCAGTTCATAACATGCAATACTCAGCCACAAATTAAAACCGTTCGTGAAAAGCTTTTTATTCCCATTTCCCACTCCTTAAAAACTTTCTCCCCGATATAGGCGCATGCCCCCCAACCACCTTATTTCATTCTTTTCAACTGATGTTCCGACCATCCATTTCTGGGAAGATGGCGAAGAAACATCCACAAAACTGGAAGGCGAGCATAAACTCGAATTTGAGGGCCCAAAAGCCTGCGTAGGCTTCAAGTCAAGAAATAACCGCTACCAGTGCCCCTACCATTATGAGGGAAGAATCCAGTGCCCGTTCTGCGGCTCCAGGGATATCTCCAGAATTTATACGCGCCACGATTTCAAGGGCTATGAGGATTTGGAGGAAGAGTTTTCCAAGCGCGAATTCTCCCTATACCTAGTTTCCTTCGGGGAAAGGGTAAAGTGCGGAGTAACCCACGCAGACCGCATAAAGGAGAGGGTAAAGGAGCAGGGCGCAGACTATTACGCGGAAATAATGCGCTTCAAGGGAAGGGAAGCATATGAAATGGAAAGGCTTCTCCAGAGCCATTTTGGCTTTAGCAACGCAGTCCAGGCAAGAACCAAGCTCAAGCTCCTGGGCAGAGAGGACCCCCAATTCCTGGAAAATGCAATAGTTGAGGTCGAATCCACCGCCCCATTCAATGAGTATTTGCTGGATTCCCCAATGCCCAAGAAAATCGATTATCCAATTCCTGAAAAGTACTCAATAGCCGAGAACATAAATGGGAAAGTGCTGGGCGCAAAAGGCCCCCTGCTATTTTTCGAAAACGCAAATGGCGCATATGTAACCAACATGAAAGCATACACAGGAAAATTTTTCGAGTTAAACAAATAATCTTAAACTGTTTCAGGCAAATTCATTTTGGGTAAAATTTGTACTCGGAATGATCTCATGATTGAGTTCCTGGTAGTTCTTGCAATCCTCCTTGCAGTAGGGATAGGGATTAAGCTCAATTTCAAAATCTACCACCTAAAGCCCTTCATAATCCTGCTTTTGCTTTTTGCGCTTACAGGAATCCCGGATGTTGTAATTACCTCCCATTATGCATACCTCCAGCCCGAAAAAGAAGGAAATCCCTTAGCAGCATACTTCCTCTCATTTGAATATGGAATTGCATTAGCAGCATTCCTCTGGGCTTTTGGGTGGATACTGCTCTCTGAAGCGTTCATACGCCTTAAGCTCTACCCTCTTGCATACTTTACTCTGCTCACATTATTTGCAGCCCATCTTTTAGGAACATTAACCTGGGCAGACAACATAAAAACAGAAGATATCCGTTTTCTCTCATGGAGTATTGCCCTTGGCTACACTGTTTTGTTCTGGGCAGGCCTGCAACTCTGGAAAACAGCTAAATCATCTGTGGCCCCTGAACGCAATCCCGGTAAGCGCAAGAAACATTAGGACAAGCACTCCTGGAATTCCCCAAATTACCGTAATCAAAAGCGTCCAGATATTTATCTGGATCCGTATTCCAAGCCACCCGAGCAGCTTGAGCGCAACAAGCGCAATAAGCGAATTTATGAACAATGCAACCGGGCCAAGTGCCTGCAGCGCAAACCAGAAGAAAACAATTGCCAATACCAGCAGAATCAATTCCGTTATCATAAAACTCTAATCCACTCAAAATTTATTAAGTTTAGGCTCGTTCCTATCCCTATGAAATACAGCATGGAAGGTTCGGTAATGCCCCTCCTCCATATCGTTCTTGACGAGGGTGAAACAGTAATCTCAGAGAGGGGAGCAATGGTATGGATGGACGAAAATATCCATATGCACACCAGTTCGCATGGAGGCCTGGGCGGAGGGGTCCACAGGATGCTCATGGGAGAATCCTTTTTTGTAAATAAGTTCACCGCAAAAAACGGCCCGGGTTCAGTTTCCTTTGGCCTTTCAGTTCCCGGGAAAATAGTAGATTTCAAAATCTCCAAAGAAAAGGAAATAATCTGCCAGAAGGATGCATTCCTTGCGGCAAGCTCAGGCATAAAGCTCGAATCCTACGTTAAAAGGAAACTGATGGTCGGCTTTCTTGGAGGGGAGGGTTTCGTTCTCCAGAGACTTTCCGGGGAAGGCCATGCATTCCTGGAAATAGATGGAGAAGTTTACAAAAAAGAGCTGGCTGAAGGCGAAAGGATACGGGTAGAAACCGGAAGCATCGCAGCATTCGACTGTACAGTAAGCTATGATATTCAAAGGGTAAAGGGAGTAAGCAATGTGCTTTTCGGTGGAGAAGGAATGTGGCTTTCTACTTTAAGCGGCCCAGGAACCGTCTACCTGCAAACAATGAGCATGCCCCACCTTGCGGAGAGGCTATTGCCCTTTTTTCCGGCAAAGAAAAAATAATCATTGGATTGGCTGGCAGGTCTTGAGCTCTTCCAGGAGCAGGAGGGTATCTATATCATCCTCCACTCCATTTTCTTTCCTATTCTGGCTCACTGACCCGTAAATCGGGGACTCCTGGTCATCTATCTGATCCAAAAGTATCCTTTCTTTCATCTTTATTGCAAAGTCACAGTCACCAAGCCTTACCGCATTCCTTCCTGCAAGTGCATAGGTTTCCATTTCCTCTATCCCGTTCCCGGTTCCAAGGTTTTCCATCTTGTATGCACTGCTTATTTTTCCTGTGCTCTGCCATTCAGTCTTCATTTTGTTGTGTATGATTGTTGCGGGCACATAAGTCTTGTAATCAGAGTAGTACATCCCTGCCCTCAGCATGTGGCTGGTCAGGCACTCATCCTTCCCTTCTGGGTATTCCCTCCTGCTCTTTGCAATATCATATTCCTGCCAAAAGAGCCCGTTGCTCTGGTCCTGGCAGGTAAGGAACTGCGCATTGGTTTTCACAACCATCACTCTCCAGATGGCGTCTTCATCTGCAAGGGTCTGCATCACTTCCCACCTTAAATCGTCTATGTCCATCCGTCTGCTTATCTCATAACTGTCCTCATCCCAGCTTAATCCCTTGCTCAGGATGTCCAGGTATTGGTTGTAGAGGATCATCTGGTCGGCTATTGCCTTCCCTTCAGCTTTGTATCCGTATTCCGGGCCCCACTTTTCTTCCGCTTCATAGAGTGCCCACAGAATCCTCATATCATCATCCGTATTGGATTCGTTTTCCCTTGGGGTATAATCATCTGCCCAGATGGACCCGTACGCAAGCCCGTATTCCTCATCCGTCATGTGCTCCTTTACAAACGCCCATTCAATATCGAAAAGTTCCTGATTGTCCACCTTGAGGGCATATTCCATCATCTGCCCCATGGTCTCTGCAAGTATGTACTGCCTTCCGTTTGTATACACGTTTCTTACTCCCCCGTTTTCATCCGTCATGTGCACAAGCATAAACCACTCAAGCATCTCTTCAGGGGTTTCATGCAGCTCCGGAGGCCTCACCTCAACCACTGCAATTTCTTCAGGTTCTTCCTCAGGCTGTTGCACTTCCGCAGTATATCCGTCTGAAGAAAGCGGCCCGGTTTCCTCAACCTGCGTTACCTCTGCTCCCCCAGGTATGAAGTATCCCATAATGAGTGGGCCTATAGTAACNGCAAACAAAATGATTACAATAACGGCTACCAATGAGTATGTCCAGAAATTTTTCTTCTTCTTCATGAAGCCATAATCCCAGAAAAGGGTTTTATACCTTACTCATTCCTGCGGCTGAATAAAAATGCCCCAAGCCCCAGCAGCACAAACCCTGTTCCGCACAGTCCCTGCTCCCCTGAAGAAGCCGTGCTGCCTCCTGAAGTTGAAGTTCCACCCGAAGGAGTGGTTCCCATTATGCAGTCCCCCTGCGCATCCGCGCACTTCCCCACAGCTTCAGAGAATTTTGCCTCACTTCCTCCATAACATCCCTGGGTAAGCTCATTGAAATCTCCCCCTGCAGCAGCGCACCCATCCCGTAGGCACTGGAAATACTCTGTATAACATTCCGAATCATCCGGCCCGGAAGGAGATGAGCCGCCGCTTGTATCCTCGCCCACATTTACAATCTGCCCTGCGAACAACATTCCCGCCAAAACCAAAAACGCCAATATCCATTTCATATTTTTCACCCTTGCTTATACACCGCAACATCTGCCCAGTATGCGTATCCCGCATATCCAGCAGCAGTTTCAAATACCTTTATCCTGTATTTTGCCCCCTCCGGGGAAGTCCAGTAGGTGCTCTCCCCCGGGCAAACCTTGTCCTGGAAAAGAGTCTCAATGTAAGTTCCGCTCATGTCCCCCACCCTTAAAGCCGCGCATGGATACGGGTAATCATCCGTAATATCATCCACGATTAGTGCATACCCATCGAATTCCACTGCCTGCAGCTTTTTCGAGCCTTCCTCTTCATCTTCTTCAGTTACGCCCACATCCCAGTGCACCAGTTCCTCCTCTTCCACTTCCGGCTCTGCTTCAGGCTCCGGTTCGGCTGCCTCATCAAAATCTTCCACGCTCACATTCCATGGCACAGGCTCCCCGGCCGGCTCCTCCGCAGGTGTTTCCACCGGCTCCGGTGCTTCCACAAGCTGTGGCTCCCCGGCCTGCTCAAACTCAAAGTATCCGCAGCATCCGGAGAAAAGCATCCCAAAAGCCAAGAAAAGAATCAATAATCTCATGTATCTCTAACTGCACAACCCATTTTAACCTTTTTTCCGAATTCCCTGCAGGTGTTTAACTTGAAAAAGCTGTTTGCAATTGTGCTCGTCTCCGTGCTCCTCTTCGGTTGCGCGGGAATTGGCACCACTCCCCTCAAGGACCTGAATGACAACCCGAAGGATTTCGCAGGAAAGGAAGTAACCGTGCATGGCACAGTAACCAACACGATAAAAATCGGCCAGCTTTCCGGATACACCCTCATAGATGAGGAAGGCCATGGAATAAGGGTTTCCAGCGCATCACTCCCTGCAGAAGGAAAGGAAATCACAATCACAGGAGTGTTCATGATGGATTCGCTTTTCGGCTACTATATCCAGGTTCCTGAATAATTCATTTAACCAGATAGTAAACAGAAACCAGGAGCAGCATTATCCCCAATCCCAGCAATCCTGCCCAAACAATAGGGAATTCTGGTTCTTCCGCACGAATCCCTTCGGGAACCGGCTCTGGGGCAGTTTCATCTGGTAGGGCAGCCTCTCCAGTCCCAACCATTTTTTCATTTGAACCTGGTTCTGCCCAGGTTCCTTCTTCCATTTCAGCAGCCATGGGCTCAGCATCCAAGGATTCCTCATCCATAGCCCCATAACTCATTGGCGCAACTTCTTCCACAGGAGCCCCAGCATCCAAGAATGTTTCTTCAGCAGCATAATCCATTTCCGTAGCGGCAGAGGCCCCAAAAGCATTTATGAAGTTCCATCCGCTCCCGAATACAAGAATCAGGCTAACAGCAAGCATAATCAAAACCTTAGCAGGATACGGGCTTACAATCCCCTTCCCCTTCCGCGTAAGCTCGTAATATTTCCACTTCCTCCCCTC
>JGI10211J34971_10002102_pt1 | contig 16340 bp, 12 predicted proteins | sample Etolagsediment_FD_34971 | JGI IMG/M metagenome (IMG submission 34971) | reverse complement strand
CCCATTTCCCATACCGATTAAGACAATGAAGCATGGTGAGGTTCGAAGTACAAATCTTTCAAATTATGATATTGAGAATATAAAAGATACGCAACTTCAAATAAAGAACTACACCCGCCACGCTTTATGTGCCTTTGTTAGGGGCCGGCATTTCGTTTCCTTCTTGATTTTGAATTAATAAAATGCAATGTTAATTATTGGAATGCTGCCGCGCCACCTAAAATTGCCCCAAACACTGTAAGTAGTAATATGATTCCAATTAAAGAAATCACTAAACCGGCAATAGCCATACCTTTGGGCTCTTTAAACACACCAACAAAAGATAAAATGAGACCTAATAACCAAATTATCCAACCCAGCACTGGAACCCAGCCTAAAAAAACTGCTATTAAAGCAAGAACGAAACCAGCAGTACCAACGCCATTCGATTTCTTTTCCGTCTGATTAATAATCACGGTTTGCCCTGATTGACTTTCGCGATTTTGATTTTCGTTTGTCATAGTTATAATATTGAATTTTTCCTACTCATATGGCTTTTCGGTTTCGCCCCGTTTTTTTTATGGTTTCTGGTCTCCACTTTTTTATCTAATTCTAATAATTCAATTTGCCATTAATCGTCAAACCAAATGGTCGGCAGTCCTGGTGTCTGTCATCTGTGTCGCCTTTTTAACTTATCCATAAGCTACGCATCATGAATCATTTCTCAACCCATAACATTCACTCCCTAGACTTCAGAATAAACCAAATGCCCAGAAAAGTTAAAGCACCGCCTCCGATCAACGTTAACACTGCTCCGGTTTTATCCTTTTCATACTTTACCGGAATTGCTTCGCCACCTAAACTGTTTGATAAATCATTCAACATATTCATTCCTTGCTCTATCTTATCCGGTAACATATTTTGGTATCCCAAATACGCAATGAATAATCCAATCACGGTAATAATAATTCCTGCTATCAACTTCTCCGATTTCATCTTATGTGCTTTTTAATAATTAATCTAGCTACAGTTGACCTCCACAATGATAACATACTTTGTCGCCTGGTTCCACCTCAACTTGCTTACCACAACTGGGGCAGTAAACTACTTTACCGGAATCATCAGCAGGTATATTATTAGCCTCATCCCTAGTGTTAAACTTATCATGAATCGATGCCAGACCCAAACACAGCAATCCTAGTTGTAAATGAAACAGAAGTAGTAGTAGTCCAACCACAATGCTAAATCGCTTTATTCCGCCAATCGGACTATCGTTTGAAACGGCAACAAAGAAGGCAATTATACCAATGATAATAAAGACCACGCCAAAAACAGTCAATGTATTTTCCAGCCACACTGTTTCATTTGAGGGGTTTTTAAGTATCTCTGCAATTATATAACTCATCCCAGCAAATGAGATAAGAATAATTACAAAATAGATTGGCATAAAAAAATCCTTGGGTTTCCAGTTTGCTATTTCACCAGATTCAGATATCAACATTACCGGAATTATTATCCCAGTGATAAACACAATAATGGTTAGCGTATAAAGTGCAAATACTAAAACCTTATTATTGTTGCCGTTTTGAAGGATAGGTGTGTTCATCTGAGTTATGTGTTTAATTATCTTGAATAAAAATCTATTATATTTTCATTAAGTTAACCAATCAATCTAAAATACATCTTACTGTAAACCCAACAGTTGGGTTATAAGTTTTACTGTTGTACATTCATTATTATGGTCTTATCTACTAATTTTAAACCCAATTACTTTGTTTCCATCATCAATAAAATTACGTCCTCAGAAACACCAGCGTTTGTTAATTTAACTAACTCGTCCGTTGAAGTATTGAAGTTGCAAGTTGATGTTTTTATTTTCTGGATAATAAGATTTGTAGGTAACTTTTTGTCCGTAAGCACAATAATATCAGCGTTTGTCAAAGTATTTGTAATCTGTGATTGTTCAGCTTGTTGAGTTCGGATATTGCTTTTTTCAATTTCTATTGAAGCATTATCTTCAACCTTTTGCATCTCTTGGGCAAGATCTCTTGCTCTATTACATTCGCTAATTGATTCTGTAACAATTTTCCCGGGCCGTATTTTTTGAGATTCCAGAAAAAATTCAATTGCCTTATCATAATCATTTTGAATAAAGTACATCATTCCAACATTGTAATAAGCATGAGCTAATACCTTATCTTTGATATCGCCTGAATTTTTACAGAATTCGAGACTTGTTTTTGATAACTCAAACGCTTGGTCTATATTACCAGCTTTAAGTGCTTTAAATGCGTCTTTCAACCCGCCCGCCTTATCATCCATAAAATACAAGTCAGTAAATTCAGACCAAGGGAAGAACATTCGATGAACATCAGATGTTAAATAATTAAATGCAAGCTCTTGTATCTCGAACTCCGGAGGTGCTTCTGGTCTACCTGTATAAGATTTATTTTCTCTTGATGGAGAATATTCGAAAACCCGTGCGGCAAATATTCGCCCGGTTGTTAAGTCTGTAGTTTGAATTGATGCTTTTAAATAAACAGTTGTTCTGGCTATATAAGCTCTCGCAATGTAATTTTCTTTCGTTTTATAATCATATTTCTTTTCGTCCACATACAAATTGTCTTTTATTTCAGTTTGACATCTCAATACTTTTACTGTAATCATTGCAGATGGGCCAATTATTTTTCCAATTGAAGCCGCACTATTTTTGTCAACATATCCTGAAAAATTGAAATCGTGTTCGGCGAGTATCATTTGCAGATTATTTCTATCAAGAACCTCTACTTCATTAGAGACAAAGTCACTAATTAAATCATCAATAATTTGGTCAGAACAATTTCCAGTCGCCGGATTAAAGACAATCTTGTTAATTTTCAAACCCAACCCAGGAGGGTGTGTTAATTTAACTGATATTTTAGGATTACTTAATCCATCTAGACCTTGAGCTACCATATTTATAATAAAAATGGTACTGAACATTAATATGAAAAATGCTTTTTTAATTCCTGTCGACAAATGTTCATTAAGTTTCAAAAAATCTATCATGACAAACTAATTTAATATTCCCTACTCATATGGCTTTTCGGTTCCGCCTCGTTTTTAATGGTTTCTGGTCTCCATACGTTATCATCCTTTTCAAATATTTCAACTATAAAACTTCCCATTCCGAACCTGTCCTATCAATTTCCCCCCGGCCAATGTTGCTTTTGGATCTCCTTTCAATCCTTGGCGTATATTCCCATCAACATCAATATATCCAAAGCTTTTTCCTTTGCTGTAAACATTCCAGTTATTGTCAATACTGAAAATAGCCGTTTCCGCCGGGTAACTAAAACCCAGAACCTTTGTTTCTTTCTCAACTATAACATCACCCGCAAAAGGACAGTTATCAGATTCCTTTGATCCTTGTTTATTGCTTCGCAAATCCGTAAATTCATCCTTAAAAACTTTTATGTAAGGAGTTAGTTCAAAAACACTGTACTCTTCTACAGGCACCCACTGTGGTTTAACCTTATAAAGGACATACACCAAAGGGTCTCCGGGGATGGCAAAAATCAAACATAAAACGTTTCCTATTCCACCTAAATTTATAACCTTTAGTAGTTGCCTAATAAGCAAAAACCCCACATAAATAATGGGCACAAAAAAAGGAAATAGGAATTTCGTGTAAAACGGCACTTCCGTTTCATTCGGCACAAAAAAAGAAATCAACATTATTACAATTCCGGCACAAAATGTCCGTAGTGCATTTATCCAGATTGTTTCGGTTAAGGCTAAATTTTTAAACATAGTTATCAGACGTTTTGATACTCGATGGAAATTTCAGGTGTGACTGCTCTTGCAAAACCGGGGCAACTGATATACTCATCCATGATTCAGTTTTTTTTGAACAAAGTTAAGTCCTGAGCAACACCTAACCAACTAATTACATGGCTAATTAGTAATTAGTCCGTATTCAAGGTTAAACGGTCACTTTTTAGGTATGATTTGCAAAATAGCGTCAGTTTTGGAGAGATGAAACAGGCTCAAACTCAAGAAAAAACAGGCCAATGCACTACTGTGTCGATTAGTTGGATCTTTTTATGACATCTTTGAAAAAAGAAATCAATGGCGACAAGTATCAATACTTGAATAAAGAAGCGTGTCCCTTTATTCAAAAACGGATGTAAATTATAGCATGGGCAACTAGGTATTCAAATATTGGTGGCCGTACTCGATTCAGGCGAAATATGTAAATTATAGCATGGGCAACTAGGTATTTATGTTTTAACGATGGCTGTAGAAACGGTTAACTTCCCTTAATGGTTTTATAAATTAAGGAGTTAAATAAATTCAATGTCGATTCTCAAAACTGACACACCAAAAGGAGTCGTTACATTTTGCGATTCAAAATAACCCCTCCCCCCACCATTCCTTAAAAAAAAGCCGTAGCTTTGGCACACAAATGCGGGTAGCATAACATTACATTATGGCAGGAAACACTTTTGGCAGGATATTACAGCTCACCACTTTTGGCGAATCTCATGGCAAAGCCATCGGAGGAGTTGTGGATGGTTTCCCATCGGGAATCCTAATCGATTTCGACCTCGTCGACCGCGAGCTGAAGCGACGACGACCCGGACAGTCGAAGTGGGTGAGCAGCCGCCACGAAGCGGATGAAGTTGAGTTTTTGTCGGGGATTTATCAGGGGCGGAGTCTGGGCACACCTATCGCGTTCATGATCCGCAACCAGGATCAAAACCCGGCCGACTACCACCACCTGGAGAACGTGTATCGCCCGTCACATGCCGACTTCACCTATCAGATGAAATATGGATTTCGCGATCACCGTGGCGGCGGTCGTGCCTCTGCCCGCGAAACCATCGCGCGGGTGGTGGCAGGTGCACTGGCCAAGCAAATCCTATCGACAGTAAAGATAGCTGTAACGGCTTATGTTAACCGTATTGGCTCAGTTGTCGTCGAAAAATCATACCAGGAGCTCAACCTCTCCGACGCTGAAAAATCGCCTTTGCGCTGTCCCGACGCACAGCATGCCTCCGCCATGGAAGAGGCCATTTCACTAGCCGCTGCACAGGGCGAAACCCTTGGCGGTGAAATCACGTGTGTGATAACCGGCGTGCCTGTTGGTTTGGGCGAACCTGTTTTCGACAAGCTCCATGCTGATCTGGCCAAAGCCGTGATGAGCATCAATGCCGTAAAAGGTTTCGAGATTGGTTCCGGCTTTAAATCGACCTCCATGACCGGATCGCAACACAACGACCTGTTTTACAGCGATAAAAAAGAAGTACATACCCGCAGTAATTTTTCAGGAGGCATCCAGGGGGGCATCTCAAACGGCGAAGACATTTATTTCAGGGTGGCCTTTAAACCTGTGGCCACATTGATGAAACCACAACACTCCATCGACAAGAAAGGCCATGAAGTGGTGATCATCGGAAAAGGCCGTCACGATGTCACCGTAGTACCCAGAGCTGTACCTATTGTTGAAGCCATGACCGCCCTGGTGCTTGCCGATCACTGGCTATTGAGCGGTGGTCGACGTATCAAAGGTTAATTTTCCCGCTCGATGTTGTAGCTGTACAACAATTTTCCATCGCTATCGAAGAATGACACCTGAAGCAGACGTTCAGCTTGCGTTCCGGTAACGTTCACCAAACAAAAATTGCGTTGTGATATCACCGATTCAGGGAGACGAAGGGTGTTTTTTTGTTTAATTGCATTTTTATTTGGCCCGGAATTCAAGGGAGATGAGGTGATATCCCAGATGGTAGGCTTACCTTCTGCTTTCAGCACCGAAATCTCTGAATAATGTACATCTCCGGTTAAAAACACCACATTTTGGATATTTTCATCGTAGACAAACTTGATAATCCGCTCACGTTCTTTGTCGAAACCGTAGTTCGTATAGGATTCATATACCCCTGAATCGTTTAAAAACTGTCCGCCGAGCACCACAAATTTAAAGGTAGCATAACTTGCCACCAGGTTATCGAACAGCCACTGTAACTGGGCTTCCCCTAACTGGGTCTTTTCGCCGGTTATTCGGTTGTTTGGTGTGCGGTAGGTTCTGTTGTCGAGCAGAAAAAAGTCGCAATCGCTCCACTGAAACGCTGTGATTGCTCCTTTTAATTCTCCCACGCCATAACTTGGATTAGCCCAAAAAAGGCCAAAAGCCCGGAGTGTTTCATTCTGATTCCAGAAACCCCTATCGCTGTCGTTAGGACCGAAATCATGGTCATCAAGAATCGCATAATGGTGCGTAGAAGCTAAAAATTCCTGAATCTCAGGCAACGATCGTGTATGGGTGTATCGGTGCATAATGCCGGTACGGCTGTTCCAGTCGGGCTCGCGCAGGTAAATGTTATCACCCAGCCAAAGCATGAAATCAGGCTGCACCTCTTTCATGCTGTTAAATATCTGATATCCGCCTCCGTAACCATTTCCGGGTCTGTCGTAACGTTTTTCGTTTATGTAAGTACCACTGCCCATGGTAAACCCGAAATCAGGTGGTTCAGTGCGCCATTTCCAAAGCGGCTGTGTAGAAAACTGCGTGGGGTAAGGCAGCAAAACAGGCTGATTATCAATAAACACTTCGTATTGGTAAGTGTTACCCGGCTCTAAGGTGTCGGCAACGAGCAAGGCAGTAAAACCTTCTTGTTTTTGGGTGAAAAACACCTCAGTAAAATGCGAAGAATCAGGGTGATTAATCGGCCAATAGCGGAGAAAGACCTCTGCCTGAGCGTCTGTCTGCACCCAAATCGCGACCTCTTTCATCTCACTGTAACCCAGCATCGGACCTGATTTCAAATGTGCATTCTGCGCTAAAACATTGTTGCTGATCAGGGCAAACAACAGAAAAAACATAGTGTTTTTCATCATTTCATTATGATATTTCGGTTCTATTTCAACATGGTGGAGGTAATCTGGTTAGTCCCATCGGTGGGCGCAGGCTGCAATTGCAACACGTCGGCCATGAGGCTGTACAAATCGACATTGGCAAAGGGCTGTGGACGAAAATTCTCTTTAAAAGCAGGGCCGGCGGCATAAAAGATGGCATGCATGTCGGTATTTTTATTGTCATAACCATGCGTACCGAGCTCACTCCCGATGCGCCACGACCAATAGGCACTATAGCCTGAATCGGCTTCTACCGTTAGATCTTGTGTTCTGACGTTTGAGCCGTAATGCAACCGGGCAGGGAGGCTGTCGCGGTGGTAGGTTTTAATATGCGGAGCTGACTTTAACGCCTGATAAACCTGCTGGAGATAATCCGGTTTGACTTTAAGATTCCATACGGGATTGCCGCCATTGATCACCGCAATCATTGATGTATCAACCACCTCATCCAAAATCACTTGCCTATGAGGAGACAACTCCCCCATGCCGTGATCGGAGGTAACAATGAAATTGATGTCGCTAAACTGTGGCAGTTGGCGCATGCGTGTAAAAAACATTGAAAGATATTGATCAAGTGTCTCTATCATTTCAACAGTTTCCTCACTGTTTGGACCGGCATCGTGCCCTACCCCATCAGGCTCATGAAAATACCACATAATAAGCTGCGGACGTTGATCTCCGGGAAGTTGCAACCAGTTAAAAACTGAATCGATGCGGGCTTCAAACGACAGGTTCTGGTTGTATATATTCCAATAAGTCGGGGTCATGTTCTGAACCGGAGCTTCTGACCCCACCCAAAACAAGGTGGCGGTTGTAAGGCCTTGTTTCATCGCCGTATTCCAAATAGGCTCTCCGCCATAAAACTCTCCGGAAGTAACAGCCGCGCGGTCGTAAAGGGCATAGGATTTATCCAGGTCGGGGGCATAAAAATTATTCATCACAATGCCGTGGTGATCGGGATACAATCCTGTGGCCATGCTGTAATGGTTGGGGAAAGTTTTGGTAGGATAAGAAGGAATAATATTTGTTTTTACGCCTACCTCTGCAAGCGAATCCAAGGTTGGAGTATAGGCCTTTTCCGGATAATCCCACCTGAAACCATCGAGCGATAGTACAACAAGGGTGGGCTTTTTGGTTTCAACCAAAGAATGGTCACATCGTACAAAAACAAAAGTAACTGATAGAAAAAGAACTAAAGTAAAAAATGGTTTAAGCATATAAATGGTAGCAAATAAAAAAACGAACCAGTTATTCAAAGAAAAAAAAAGCCTTCATTGCTGAAGGCTTTTTTTAACCATAAAGTCAATTATTTGATATTCAACAGAATTCCAAAGTTATAGGTTCTGGGAAGTCCCAAATAAACTTCAGCTGACATAGCTGTGTGAGAATACTCATCGTTAGGGCCATAGTAACCGTTGTAAGAACTATTATCCACGGCATCCTGAATATAAACCTGATCCAGCAAGTTAAACACGTGAGCAAAGATCTGAACACCAACTTTTCCTTTCAAAGGAAGGTCGTATGAAGCATGCAGGTCGAAAATATTGTATGAAGGGGTTTTCCATACCTGCGCTTTGTCGGTTTCATCAGTTCTGGTAAATGGATCCCAGTCAGCATAGTAGTCTGCGTAGAATTTGCCAATAGCTTGCAATCTCATGCCTTTTATAGGGAAGAAGGTTAACCCGTAAATAAGCTGGGTTTGAGGAGCATCCCCTACTTTCAAGTCTTTTACGTAGTAGTCATAGGTTATTTCAACATCCGGATTACTGTAATCCTTGTAGGTACCAGTTACGTTGTCGGTATATTTCCATCCGTTAACTGATCCGGCCAATAAGATGCTGAGCCATTTGGTTGCCTGATAGTTAGCTTCTAACTCGAGACCCATGTGCTGTTGGTTCATACCTGTGATAAACACGAAACCTTCTGATCCATCGGGCAATTGAACTCCAATGTTTCTGGTTCTGTTGTTCCATTGGGTATAATATACGTTTGCACTCACAGCGAGGTTGGCTTTTCTCCAGTTCAAACCGGCTTCTGCTGAGGTAAAGGTTTCGTTTTTAGGATCTTTGGCGACTGTGGCATCGATATCATTGATTACGGCGTCAAAAATCGGCACTTTAGATACATAACCTCCGTTGGCGTAAACGCTGATGGTTGGGCTCAGGTTAAAGTTAAGACCTCCCTTGGCTTGATATCCGGCGATCCAATCTGTATTTGAGGATAATTCACCACCTGTATCGTCTTTTTTGAAGTGGTTTACGTAGTTGTATTTTACAGCCGAGTATCCTACAGTGGCGTAGATGGTCATAATTCCCCGAGTGTATTCGCCCTGAGCATAAGCACCCATCCAGTTAACGGTATTGGTGAAATCGTAATCGAATTTGTCGCCTAAAACTTTGTTGTATTCGGTTCCGGATTCAAAATCATTCTTTTTATCCACATAGAATTTTCCACCTAATAAGTCACGTACTTCTCTAAAATGGTCGATAGAGGCGGTACGTCCATCAATACCAAACGAGGCATTGAAATTTTCGCTTACAGCCCATTTCAATTTTGAGATAACACCAACAGTCCATTGGTTGTTTACAGAGTTTCTGAGGATACCGAAAGCGGTGTCACTCTTCGTATTGTTAGCGATGGTAGCATTCCAGTCAGCAGTTCTGCTAGGACCTGAATAATCCCATTTGATGCTGCCGGCTGTACCTGACCCACCACCTTTACCGCCTGAATAATAAGCAGATGTGAAGAGTGAAATCTTGTCGTTAAACTGAGCGTACCAGTTTAAGTTAGCCAATGGTTTGTGGAAATAATTTTCTCTTTCGTTAATATAATCAGTGCTGTAGCGGCTGTGTACTGAACCGTTGTAATACATCTGACCTGTGTATGAAGGATTAACAGCACCCCAGTTTTCGTTGTATTCGCGACCAGCCCATGACTGTGGAAATTTATCAAGTGCTTCCTGCACATAACCTAACTTATCTTTAGCATACTCCTGATCATAAGCAGCAGCATTTTGTTTGTAAAGGTTCTGTCCGTGTTTCTGTGGAGCACCCATGGCGTACAACTCTAAGCGGTGTTTTGCGCTGATGTTGTAGCTTGCGCCAAAATAATAAGCCCAGGCATCTGTCCAGGTTTTGTCAATAACTCCATCACCTGTTTTTCTAACCACTGCGGCACTAACGGCATATTTACCATCAATTAATCCGGTATTGCCATAAACAGTAGTTTTCAGGAAGTTTCCACTGCCGTATTCTTGTTTAAACTTAATGCCACCGTCTTGGGCAGCAGGGCTGGTAATAACGTTCATTGTACCTCCGATAGAAGGAGTGGCTAAGTTAACAGCGCTTAAACCTCTTTGCATCTGAATGGAAGAAGTAGCATCACCGATACCGTCCCAGTTCGACCAGTAAACCCAGCCATTTTCCATGTCGTTAACAGGGATACCGTTAATCATGATGGCTACGTTGTTTTGGTTAAAACCTCTCACGTTGATACGAGCATCGCCTGAACCACCACCTTGCATGGTTGAATAAACGTTAGGAGTTACGTTCATCACCAAGGGAATGTCCTGTGATCCTAACATTTCTTCAATTTGCTTGCTGTCGAGGTTCGACACAGCCACAGGGGTTTTTCTTTCGGTTGCCCTATCGGCCATGATTTCAATACCTGCCAAACCAATAGCACTCGGTGAAAGTAACACCAATACTTCAGCTGCTTTGTTGGCGGCAACGGTTACGTCAACAGTTTTGTCAAGATAACCTACATAGCTGATTCTGAGCTGGTAACTACCTTCTGCCAAAGAAAGGCTGAATTTACCGTTCACGTCGGTAGTTGTCCCGACAGTTTTATCACTTGGCACGGTAATAGTTGCCCCGATCAGGGTTTCGTTGCTGTCGGCATCTCGTACCACCCCTTTAACAACACCCTGTGCTAAAGTTGCCCCTGCAAAAAATACAGTCAGCATTAAAGTTAGAAGTAAATTTTTTCTTTTCATACGTAACGTTTTTTTGGTTAATCCAATTGTTTAAAATTTTGAGTAAAAATATCCAATCCAACCTAAGTTCGTATTAAGCCATTATTAATAATTATTAACATTTCTTGCCACTTTTTACCATGAACCTTAAAAAAAGAAATTCATATTATTGTAAATCAATCATGTAGAGAAATATTAATGTTAATAAGTTTTTACACTGATCAGGCAACCATCGGCAGGATTAAAACTGAAGCTTTATCATCACATCAAAAGTGCGACCAAACGACCAGAACCCGCTTACCGATGACAGGTCATGGTTCGCACCATCAACAGCGTAAACCAGGTGTATATCGTTGAAGACGTTGTTTACATTGAACTGTATTTGCAACGGTGTGCCAAGCACTTTTCCATAATACGTGGCAAACACGTTGGTCGTTTGAAAGGCAGGTATCTTGTAAGGTTGATTTCTGTCGGCTGGGTTATCGCGGGTAACCGGATCGAACATGGCGTAGAAGTCGTTGTAATACACCCACTCGGCCTTCACCTCGAACAGTTTTAACACCCTCAATGTCATATGAGCACCTACTTGTTGCTGGGCTGTTCCACCCACCTTCAGGTTTTTAGCCATCACCATAATGGTATCAGTAACTACGTTGTCGTTGTTTAGCAGTGTGGCCTGGATATCGTTTTTCCATCGGTAATCTCCAACAGAAGCCAATATGCCGACCTGTGCATTTTTACCTAAACTATAATCCAGTGTAGCTTCAACCCCCATGTGAACGGCATGCAGACCGTTTACCATGGCTCTCGATTGTTGGTTGTCCTCGAGCTGAACATACTCATTCGACAACATGGACACATTGCCCCAGTCGGTGTAAAAACCGTTTAGCTCTGCTTTCAATTTTCTGGAATTGTAACGGTATCCAAGCTCAAAAGTGCTGATATGCTCGTTTTTAATGTTGCTGACAGGGACATTGGTAAAATTTCCAAAAACATACTTATAATAAGGTGCACGTGAAAGGTAAGCCGTATTGGCATATAGTTGATGGGCTATATAAAAGGTATAGGACAAACCTCCTCTGACATCAAATCCTCCTCTGTTCACGACTTCGCTTTTTTGATTCGCCACATAGTTATACCTGTCGATACGCTGATAGGTATTGGCATTCAATCCGATAGCAAAAAAAGCATTCACCGATTCTCCGTCATAAGCTGCCTTGGCGAATACATTGCCAAAATGCACCAATGCGCTGTTATCCACTTTAATGATGTCGCCCGGATATTTGAGCTGATCGCGACCAGCCACGCCATCAACAGCCCAGGCGTAATCATCGATGAAAAAGCGCCCTCCCATCAAATCGGTTAATTTCTCTCTGACATCTGATTTGAAATAACGGTAATGAAATCCTGCTGTGAGCAACCAATGCTCAGTAAGTTGGTGGCGTAAAGTCGACATCAGCCCTGTTTGGATATGGCTGGCCAAAAAGTGTGTCGCTGCACGAACAGAATATCCGCTCACCGAGTCTCCGTTGGCTAACCGGTAGTAGGAAGTGTTGCCGGCATTTTCATCGTATATGGTAGTCCAATCAATTTGCCCCGAAGAATTGCGGTATTCAAAAATGGACGGTGCATAATTGAAACTTTCTGACCACTTGCCGCCACCGTTGCCCACGGAAACATAAAAGGCATTCGCCCAAATTGTTCTGCTGTTGGCTGTATAATAGTGGTTTAAACTTAAAAACGGCTTATGATAGAAGTTCTCGGAGGCATTTTTGATTTCGCCATTTAAACCACCCCAATCTTTGTTGTACAGGTTGCCATAGTATCGGTGCTCTTCGTCAGTAATTTTTATCGTTCGCTGACCATGGTATTCAGGTGTCCCCAGCAAGGTGATGGTCAGCTTGCTTTTTTCTGACAAGGTTTTGTTCATGGCCAGAAAATAAGACCATGCATTAACATAAGTGGCGTCGATATATCCTGGTCCACTTAACCTGCTGCCTCTAAAGGCCACATTCCACCCGTTTTTCATCACCCCGGAATTGACTTCAAAGGCCAACTGCTGGTTTCCGTAAGAAGTGACCCCGTAATTTAGGGCATAGGATGAGGAGTCAGATGGAGAGGTGGTTACAATATTTAAACTTCCTCCCACAGCGTTGATGGCCGCATTGGAAACCCCCGGTCCTTTTTGTATCTGGATTTCAGCCATCGCCTTGCTCAGTCCGAGCCAGTTATTCCAGTAGACCAGGCCGTTTTCGACACTGCTGATGGGTATGCCATTTAGCAGTATACCGATATTTTCCTGGTTAAACCCCCTGATGGACATCACAGCGTCGCCACTGCCACCACCGGTTCTGGAACTGTAAACACCTGGAACCGTGTTCATGACAAGTGGCAAAGGTCTGTCGCCAAGTTCTGTCTGCAAGGTAACCGAGCTGATGGTGGCGATGGTAACGGGTGTTTTTGTTTCGGTGACAAGGCCACCCGAAATGGTTATTTCATCTAAATCTACAGGAAAAGGTCTGAGTTGAATCTCGCCTAAGCGAACTGTATCACCGTGGAGTGAAAAACCCGACTCAAAAGGATGATAACCAACATGCACCAGCGCCAGGAATGCTTTTTCACCGTGTGCATTAAGTCTAAAAAAACCAATGTCATCAGACAGTGTGCCCTCTGCACTACCTTTTAGTGTTACCTGAACATTTCGTAAAGGCTTTTGTGTTTCGCCATCCAGAACATATCCAACAACAACGGACTGCGAAAACATCATAAAATAACTGAAAACAAGCAATGTAAATAAACCAATCTTTTTCATTTGTATTGAATTTAAAATAAAAAACCCTGACAAGTATTCAGGGCAGATTGGTATAACAGACAACCACAACAAGATTCACCGCAAGCGGTACACTTGTTTACGAAAACACCCTAAAACAGGAGGTCTTCGTCAATTGACTCACCATTTACTCTTCCATCCAGACTTTACTGTCGGCTCCGGAATTTCACCGGGTCAGTCCCTTTTTAGGGGGAGTCGCGGACTATCACCGCCGGTCGGGAATTACACCCTGCCCTGAATAAATGTCGCGGCAAATGTATTTCGTTTTTGTTTAGCGGGCTTGTTTATGCCACGAAAAAAGCCCCCCTCATTTCAATTTATAAGAAATCAAAATAAGGGAGGCCTGTATAAATTATGCTGGTTACATTAAACCGCTGCTGATTAGCTGACTAATGTCTTGTTAGTAATTATGAATGTAATCCAACGCCGATAGGGCAGCAATAGTTCCATCGGCAACGGCTGTTGTAATCTGGCGGTATTTCTTGGCTCTGTTGTCGCCGGCAACAAACACCCCATCGATATTGGTTTCATCAATTCATCGGCTTCCACTTCGTTCCATTGATTGAGCTTCAATTCACTACCGTGAAACATGTCGGTATTGGCTTCGTAACCAATAAAAATAAACACGCCATCTATAGGACGATGAAATTCCTCCCCCGTCCTCAGGTTCTTATAGCGGATTGACTCCAGCTTGTCAGTTCCTAAAAATTCTGTGATCTTCGATTCAAGAATAAAATCGATCTTAGGGTTGTTTTTGGCCTCTTCGATGGCATGTTCAAAAGCTTGAAAATGATCAAACTGATGAATAATTGTCACCTTTGAAGCGTATTTGGTAAGCGACACAGCTTCTTCGAGAGCAGAGTTGCCGCCACCTACAACAAAAATTTCCTTATCCTGAAAAAAGTCACCGTCGCAGGTAGCGCAATAGGAAATGCCACGTCCCTTGAGTTGCGATTCGCCGGGTACCTGTAGCATGCGCGAACGACCTCCTGTTGCAATAATCAGTGTTTTAGCCTGATAGATTAGCTTGTCGTTTACAATTACTTCTTTCAATTCACCACCGAGGTTAATACCGGTAATCGACAAATTGGATTTTATTTCACATCCAAACGTCTTAGCCTGCTTTTTCATGGTGGAGGCCAGCTGATAGCCCGAAGTGGATTCTACTCCCGGGTAGTTGGCCACTTCATGCGTCAACACAAGCTGTCCGCCAATCGTTCCTGTGTCAAGAATAACCGCTTTCGATTTGGCTCTGGCCAGGTATATTCCAGCAGTTAACCCTGCTGCCCCGCCTCCAATGACGATTGCATCAAATGTTTTGTGTTCCATTGAGCACCTTAATTATTTCGTTCAATTATAAACCGTGATACCTGCCTATGCGCCAAATTCTTTGTCAAGAATGGTGGTAATCTGATCTCTGTTTTGAATGCTGCTGGTAGCTGCCACCAACTCTCCGTTCTTGTAATAAACAGTGAATGGCAATCCCATGAAGCTGCGACAAGCCGGGTGATTGCGGATAACGGCGGCTTCGGGGCTGTCGAACATCATGTCTCTGAATTCAACGTGGGTGTATTCATCCTGCAACTCTTCCATGATGTCGTAAACAGGTAAACACATAGGGCCCATGCGACCGCAGCAAATCATTACATTGGTGTGATTCTTTAACACTTCAGCGTGCTCGGCAGCCGTGGCCACATGTTTCAAATTTGTTGGTAATACCATTTCTTCTACTTTTTAAATTGTTAATGATAGGAATTTTGACTTCTCCCCTATCAGAAACTATGCCAAAGTAGTGATATTAATACGATATAACTGAAAGAAATCTGATGAGCAGGAAGAAACACAGCTAAAAAATCAGGACAATTCAATTACCACAACTACAATTGTTAACTTAGTCGTTTGATTATACGTATTTTATGAGAATAGCTTTGGCTTTGGGCATTGTAAATACCATAGTGATCGATGCCATCGATACGCACTTCACCGGAGGCATGAATAACAGTACGGCTGTCGACCATCATGCCAACGTGCACTATTTCCTCTTCCTGGTTATCGAAAAACGCCAAATCACCGGCCATGGCTTCGCTGATAAAATCGACGGAATGTCCCTGCCGCACCTGCATCGAGGAATCCCGCGGCAAGTTGATTCCTTGCAATCCAAACACCACCTGTACCAGGCCGGAACAGTCGATCCCGAAAAGAGACCGCCCTCCCCACAGGTAAGGACTCCCCAGAAACCGTTGAGCATCACCCACCAATTGCGCAGCATTTATTTGCTCATCGGGTTGGCCTATCTCACCGTCGATGGTAAACGTTTTGTCTGAAATCACCAATTTGTTTTCACTTGCCCACGGCAACTTACTTCCCATCAACAAGTGGATGTCAGGTCGTCCGGTGAACAATGCCCGGCCATGCAAACTTGTCAGGCAGGCTGTAGGAGACTGATTCAGCAAAATAAACTCTTCCTCCGGCAACAAAGTAACCTGCCTCAAATCTACCCAACCTTCATAATTGTCATGAGCAGAAGCAATTAAAAACCATGAATCCAACTTGTCGAGCACATATATCAACTCACCAAACAACAACTGGTTAGTCATTTCACTGCGGTGCGAAGGTTGCTGGCGCACGGCCAAAAGGCTTTGCATACAAATTCCGAAG
>JGI10211J34971_10002101_pt1 | contig 16346 bp, 12 predicted proteins | sample Etolagsediment_FD_34971 | JGI IMG/M metagenome (IMG submission 34971) | reverse complement strand
GCCAAAGTGCTGTCAGAAGCTCAAGAGCTCAACTCTTTAGGAGTCCAATTCGAAAAACCTCATATCGATTTGAAAAAGATACAACGCTGGCAGGATAAGGTGGTGTTGCGATTGAATCGCGGTGTAGCCCAGTTAGCCAAGGCGCGCCAGGTTCAGGTGCTTACCGGAAATGCTCGTTTCAAGGATGCCTACAATCTGGAAGTCACCCAAGAAAATTCTGTGGTCCACGTTGAATTCCAAAACGCCATTATTGCCACCGGCTCCCGACCTGCAGAAATCGGTGGTCTTCCCGATGATAAAAACCTGGTATGGAACTCAACATCTGCACTGCAACTCACCGAAATTCCTGAAAGACTTCTGGTTATTGGTGGAGGCTATATTGGGCTGGAGATGGGTACGGTCTACGATGCCATGGGGAGTAAGGTGACTGTGGTTGAATTCATGGATTCACTGTTACCAGGTGCGGACCCGGAATTGGTCAAGCCACTCCAGCAGCGATTGAAAAAGAAATTCTCCGAAATAATATTACAAACCCGTGTGACAGGAGCCGCAGTCGAAGAAGAAGGAATTCTGGTCACTTTCCAGGCAGGGGATGAGGAATTTACGCGTCATTATGACCGTCTGCTGGTTGCTGTGGGGAGGTATCCAAATTCCCGGCAGTTGGGATTGGAAAAAGCAGGAGTAGCGGTGAATGATCGCGGTTTTGTCATTGTGGATAATCAATGCCGAACTGCTGTTGAGCATATTTTTGCCATTGGCGATGTAGCCGGTGAGCCCATGTTGGCTCATAAGGCCACTCACGAAGGTAAGGTGGCCGCCGAAGTTATCAGCGGACATCCAGCAGTTTTTGAGCCGCGAGCCATACCAGCGGTGGTCTTTACCGACCCGGAAATTGCCTGGGCTGGGCTGACCCAACGTGAAGCCATTGAGAAGGATGTTAAATTTGAAGTTGCCGAATTTCCCTGGATAGCCAGTGGGCGGGCTTTAACACTGGGCCGGAATGAGGGGTGCACTCGATTGCTGTACGATCCTGATACAAAACGGATCATCGGGTGGGGAATCGTGGGCCCTAATGCAGGAGATTTAATTGCAGAAGGTGTTCTCGCTCTGGAAATGGGAGCGGATGTTGAGGATGTGGCCTTAACCATCCATCCTCATCCCACCCTGTCGGAGACATTAGCCAATGCGGCTGAATTCGCCGCCGGCACAATTACAGATATGCTGTTACCGCGGTAGGGATAGGTGTTTTCAGTCGGTCCGGTTGGTCATTGTCTTATGAGCAAATCAATGGGGAAGACCAATATTGGCTGGCAATCTAATTCATTTGTCTGACATCTCTGATAACAGATGGGCATATCCGACATTTAAATTATTGTTGGAATCAGTATTATATATAATCTAAATTTACTGGCTGTATATGTAATTTTCTATGTCATTATTGACAAGCACATACGAGGAAAGATTTATGGCAGTACCAAAACGAAAAATTTCCAAGACACGCGGAAGAAAACGTCGCACACACTGGAAGGCTACCACTCCACAGGTCGGTATATGTCCTCAATGCGGATCACCTAAGTTGCCGTACCGCGTCTGCCCGGACTGCGGGTACTATAAAGATCGACCCGTTATTTCCCCCAAAGGAGTTTAATCCTTAGTTTTATATGAAGATCGCCTTGGATGCCATGGGCGGTGATAATGCACCTCAAAGCTGTATAGGAGGTGCATTTGAATACGTAAACGCCGTTGGTACACAAGCCGCCGAGGTGCTGCTTGTGGGAGATGAGCCTTGGCTGAGAGAACTGGCTGCACGCCACAGTGACCCTTTGGGCAAAATAAGTTTTTATCATGCTCCGGATTTGGTGGAAATGTCAGACAAACCCACCAAAATTTTAAGAACAAAACCAGAATCCTCTCTGGTAAAAGCTGTAGAACTGGTCAAAGACAATCGGGTGGATGCCGTCATCAGCGCAGGCAACACAGGTGCCTTACTCACTGCCGGACTGCTCCTGCTGGGTAAAATCCCCGGGATCAAACGCCCCGCCCTTTCTGCGTATATCCCCGCATATAAAGGCAGCTTCATTCTTTGCGACGCCGGAGCAAATACCGACGTAAAGCCTCAGACTCTTGTGCAATTTGCACTTATGGCCGGTGCTTATCTGGAAGTATTAGAGGGAATCTCAAACCCGCGAACCGGTCTGCTGAATATTGGATCTGAGGCCAGTAAAGGCAATGAATTGACCATTGCTGCTTATCCCCTCATGGAAGTTCATGTCCCGAATTTTGTTGGTAATATCGAAGCGCGTTACATCCTGGATGGCAATGTGGATGTTGTGGTCTGTGACGGCTTTGTCGGGAATAATGTACTCAAATTCATCGAAGGAGTAATGATGCATATGGTGAACTGGTTTGAGGAAATTATTCGCTCTCGTCCCAATTCTGCTGATTTACTGGAACGAATGGGACCCACCCTGTCGCAAATGAACCGGACTCTGGATTATGAAGAACACGGCGCTACTCCGCTTTTAGGGGTCAACAAAATTGTTATTAAAAGCCATGGATCTTCAACCGAAAAATCTATACACACTGCATTATTGGCCGCTCAGAAAGCCTACGACCAACACTTGATATCTGAAATTGCCAAACGGATTGCCGACCACGTTATGGAAGACTGATTATGAATCACAGCAGCGCATATACTACCACGATGGCGGGAATAACCGCCTTGGGGATGTATGTCCCAGATCGTATCCTTACTAATTTTGATCTGGAGAAGATGGTGGATACAAATGATCAGTGGATTCAGGAACGGACCGGTATTCGTGAAAGACATCTGGTCAGAGAAAATGAAGCCACATCAGACATGGCCACCGCAGCTGCCAAAGAATGTCTGGCAAAAAGAGGCATCGAAGCATCCGAGTTGGATGTTATCATTCTGGCCACAATAACCCCAGATATGATGTTCCCGGCAACTGCAGCGCTGATCCAGAACAATCTCGGGGCCAGCAATGCCTGGGGGTTCGACCTCTCTGCCGCCTGTTCAGGATTCATGTTTGCCTTGGAAGCCGGGGCGAAGCTGATCGAAACCGGACGGTACAACAAGGTAATGGTCATCGGCGCAGATACGATGAGTTCTATCATTGATTATACTGACCGCAACACCTGTGTACTATTTGGAGACGGTGCCGGAGCAGTATTACTGGAACCGCAAAATAATGGTTTCGGCATTGTCGATTCGGAGTTGAGAATAGATGGTAGCGGTGGACAATTTCTGCATTTGAAAGCAGGTGGAAGTCGTCTGCCCACTTCTCACAAAACCGTCGACAACAGATTGCACTATGTATATCAGGAAGGTCGACAAGTGTATAAATTTGCCGTTAAAGGTATGGCGGAAGTTTCTGCGCGAGTGGCCAAAAAGAACGGTATCGAAGGCAAAGATCTTAAATTGTATATCCCCCACCAGGCCAACTTGCGCATTATCGATGCAGCTGCAAAACGCTTGAAACTGGAAAAAGACCAGGTTCTAATCAATATTGATCGCTACGCAAACACGACGGCGGCCACGATTCCAATCGGTCTTTACGAAGCCCAAAGAGATGGTAAACTTTCTAAAGGTGACAATGTGATGCTCGCCGCTTTTGGAGCTGGATTTACCTGGGGAGCCATGTTGATTAAATGGGGGCTCGATCCCGATGAATGAGGTGTGGCTGTTTCCTGGGCAAGGCTCACAATTTGTAGGAATGGGGCAGGATCTGTATGATCAGTATCCCTTGGTTTCCAGGCGATACGAAGAGGCTGCCCAAATTCTCAATATTGATTTGGCTCAGATATCTTTTTATGGCCCTGCTGAGCTGTTAACCCGAACAGAGAATACGCAACCTGCTATTTTTGTACACAGCCTCGTATTGGCCGAGTTACTGAAAAAGAGAGGCTATACTCCCAGCGCCGTAGCCGGGCACAGTTTAGGTGAATTCACTGCATTGGTCACTGCGGGAGCCTTGAATTTTGAAGATGCATTGAAAATAATTGGAGTGCGCAGCCGCGAAATGGCAAATGCCGGAGATAAACAGGCCGGTGCTATGGCTGCCGTAATCGGTGCGACGGCTGAACAAGTGGATATCATCTGTGATCAGGATAAAATTGTCGTACCAGCCAATCTCAATGCGCCGGGACAGGTTGTAATATCAGGTGACGAAGAGGGTATTAAAACTGCCATGTTAACCGCTAAGGAAATAGGTGTACGGCGCGTAATACCCCTGAAAGTGTCCGGTGCTTTTCATTCTCCACTCATGCGTCCCGCCCGTGATGCTCTGGCGGATATCATTACAAAATGCCATTTTACTGATGCTCAAATCCCGGTGTACCAGAATGTCTCTGCTGAACCTGTAATCACTGCGGATACCCTCCAGCATAATATTCTGGAACAGCTGGAGTCACCTGTTCGTTGGGCCGATACAATTTTGAATATGTCACGCGATGGACACAATGATTTCCTTGAAGTCGGACCAGGAACAGTGCTTCAAGGCTTGGTTAAAAAATCTTTATCAGGCGCAGCCTTCTCCGGCATAGGAACGGCTGAACAACTACAGAATTATGGTTATTAATCTCAAAGATAATACTGCAATCGTAACCGGTGCATCCCGTGGAATTGGACGAGTGGTTGTCCAGACTCTGGCAGCAGCCGGTGCAAATGTCGTTATGGTGAGTCGAAATAATGATGATCTCAAGCGCGTTGCTGATGAAATCTCTTCTACTGAAGGTAGATTACACTGTGTTGCCGCAGATATCAGCCGTGCGGAGGATTGGTCAAATATACTCGAACAAACCCTCAATAAATTCCAGGGAGTACAGATACTGGTTAATAACGCGGGTATCACGCGTGACAATCTGATCCTACGAATGAAGGAACAGGATTGGCAACAAGTCCTGGATATCAATCTCTCCGGAGCCTTCTGGGGGATCAAAGCGGTCACCCGACCCATGGTTAAGTCCCGACAAGGGCGCATCATTAATATTACTTCTGTTGTCGGTCAAATAGGCAATGCAGGACAATGCAATTATGCAGCATCCAAAGCAGGGATCATTGGTTTGACCAAATCTGCTGCCAAGGAACTGGCTTCCAGGAATATCACTGTGAATGCCATAGCTCCTGGATACATAGCTACAGATATGACCAATGAGTTATCCACAGAAGTTCAACAACAACTTTTGGAAGGAATTCCCTTGGGACGGCTGGGCCGCCCTGCGGATATAGCCGGTATGGTTGCCTTCCTGGCATCGTCCCAGGCAGATTATATTACCGGGCAGACTTTCAATGTAGATGGCGGCATGGTAATGCTATAATAGAAAGGATAAAGCATGTCACAGAACTTTGACAAGATCAAAGAGATTATCATTGATAAACTGGGTGTGGAAGAAAGTAAGATCACTATGGATGCAAAATTCATCGATGACCTTGGTGCCGATTCGTTAGATACCGTTGAGCTGATTATGCAATTTGAAGAAGAATTCAATATTGAAATTCCTGATGAAGACGCTGAAAATCTAACGACTGTCCGCGAAGCGGTAGAATACATCGATTCAAAGATTTCTGAATAAGTTATGTCTCACCGCCGGGTTGTAGTTACAGGTATGGGGGCGGTAACCCCCATTGGCAATTCCATCCCTGAATTCTGGGAGGGACTTCGTTCTGGTAAAAACGGGATTGCCCCCATTTCCTCATTCGATGCAACAGAACACCGCGCTTCACTGGCTGGTGAAGTTAAAGCGATCAATTTTGAAGACAGAATTGAATCCCGGGATCTACGTCATTTAGATCGCTTTGCAGCATTTGCGCTGTATGCAGCTGCGGAAGCAGTTGAACAGGCGCAGTTGATGGAAGATGATATTGACTACGAAAACGTGGGCGTACTCACTGGTTCAGGGATCGGAGGAGTAAAAACATTTTCCGACCAGCATGAACGCCTGAACTCAAGCCCGCGCCGAGTCAGTCCCTTCTTCATTCCAGCCATGATTGCTGATATCATTGCTGGGCATATATCAATTAAATATGGATTTAAGGGCCCCAACTATGGGTTGATCTCAGCCTGTGCCACAACCAACCACACCCTGGGCGATGCTTACCGTATGTTACAATATGGTGATGCTGACGTGGTGGTGGCAGGTGGAAGTGAAGCCAGCGTGGTGCCTATCGCCATTGCCGGATTTGCTAATATGAAAGCATTATCCAAAAGCGAGGATCCTGATACTGGCAGCAGACCCTTTGATCTGAATCGCGATGGTTTTGTTTTGGGAGAAGGCTCTGGTTTTTTAGTTCTGGAAGAACTGGAACATGCCCTAAACAGACAGATCCCCATCTTGGGTGAAATTGTCGGTTATGGGGCAACCGGTGATGCCTATCATCTCACCGCACCAACCCCTGGAGGTGAAGGTGGGGCAAGAGCGATGATCAGAGCGATCAAAGATGCGGGTATTGAATCCTCCGATATTGATTATGTCAACGCCCATGGGACATCCACACCATACAACGATGTTAATGAAACAATCGCATTAAAAACCGTTTTTGGTGAATATGCTGCAAACTTGAAGATCAGCTCGACTAAGTCTATGACCGGGCATCTGCTGGGTGCTGCGGGTGCCGTGGAAGCACTGGCCTGTTTGTTGGCTATAAAATATGAAACCATTCCACCGACAATCAATTACCGCACCCCTGATCCGGAATGCGATCTCGATTATGTCCCCAATCATGCTGAATCAACCCAGATTACCTATGCAATGTCTAACACATTTGGCTTTGGTGGGCACAACGCTGTCCTTATTATGAAAAAATGGGATTCCTAGAACTATTTCCCTTCATTCGTCGTGACACTAAACTTTTTTCTGACCTGCGAACTCTGGAAAAGGATATAAACTACAGGTTTCGCAGGTTGGAATTATTGGATATTGCTTTAACCCACTGTTCCCTTTCCCCTCAATCTGTTGAGAACTATGAACGTCTGGAATTCCTGGGGGATGCCGTTATTGACCATATCGTGTCGCGTTGGTTGTACGAACACTACACCGAAGAAGATGAAGGCTTTCTCACTCAACGACGATCGGCTCTTGTAAACAAACTATTCTTGGCTCAGATGGGACAGTTATTGTCCCTTGATCGGTACATCCGTCTGGATTCCAGCGTTCGCATGCAAAATACGAAAGTCCGAACCAATATTCTGGGAGATGTATTTGAATCAGTTATAGGAGCGGTATATTTGGATGGAGGTATCCACCCGGCGCGGAAACTGATCGATAAAACAATTCTAGCCAATTCTAGTCAAGCTCAATTTGACACAAATTTCAAAGGCCAGTTAATTGAGTTTTGCCACCGTCAAGAACTGAAAGGACCCATCTTTCGAACCATTTCGGTTAAAGGTCCTGAACATAATAAACAATTTCAGATTGAAGTTCAGATTGGCGAAAACCACCGCTTCGTTGGGAAAGGAAAAAGTAAAAAAGAGGCAGAACAGGAATCCGCTCGCCAGGCACTCAATGGATTCGACTCCTAGTAGCGCTCTTACTCGCCTTGTCTGTTGTTACCCATCTTTGTTCAAACCAAACCTGTCCCCAATATCTTCCCTGGTCCCTGAATGAATAAAACCCTGCAGGGTACATTGACGGTCTCCTTGTCCTTTATACTGTGGGGATTCTTCCCCATTTACTGGAAATGGCTGGAGATTGTCCCGGCACGGCAGATTCTGGCTCATCGCATTTTTTGGACCGTTGGTTTTCTGGCAGTTATCATCAGTCTCCAACACAATTGGCCGAAGATGATCCAGGTTTGCAGATCATGGAAGAACATTACATTCTTGTTTGCCACATCGCTCCTGATTGCCATCAACTGGCTGACCTATATCTATGGAGTGAACACAAATCGAATTGTTGAAACCAGTCTGGGATATTTTATCAATCCGCTGATCAATGTGGTTCTGGGGGTGATAGTACTGCGTGAAAAAATGCAAATCTGGCAATCCATCGCCGTTTTTCTGGCCCTCTGTGGCGTAGTCATTTTAACCATGAGCTATGGTCGTGTTCCCTGGATAGCACTTACGCTGGCCTTCAGCTTTGGCACCTATGGATTACTGCGCAAAATAGCCAACATCGATTCCATCATCGGACTGACTATCGAGACCAGTGTTCTGTTTCCTGTCACCCTTCTTGCATTCGGGTTTTGGCATGTTCAGGGTGAATTGGTTTTTTTCGACAGCGGTTGGGATATCGCAGTATTATGTGTCGGAACAGGGATTGTAACGGCTATACCTCTGCTGTTGTACACCCATGGCGTCCCGTATATCCGGTACACGACAACGGGTATTCTTCAGTATTTTGCCCCGACTCTTCAGTTACTGGTAGGTACCCTGATTTACGGGGAATTGTTTACCCCAATCCACCGTATTTCATTTGGATTGATCTGGGCAGGGTTGTTGATTTACAGCATCGTCTCAATCCGGGAATACCAACGAGATACCGTTAAGGCGACCGCACCAGATCTGGAAGGAATTTTTAAATAGAACTAAATTAGTCGGATTAATTATAATATCTACATATATTACACCATGATTCTGCGCTGCTATATTGTCGCATTCATCCTGCTGGTTTATTCGCTCCTGCCAGCTCGTATCCCCTTTTGTGCCGAAGAGCTATCCCTTTTTCAAACGACCAACGCATCTTGTTGTTATACTCCAGATCGACCTGGTACCTGTTGTTGCTGCGATTCCAATGTGGAATCCCGGACGCTCCGCTGCACCTGTGCTGATCAGGAAGAAATTCCACCGGTTACCCAGGCACAAACACTGATTAACGACTTGCCTCGATTTCAGGCAGGATTCGTAATCCTGGAGTTCCCGGATTGGCTACTCAACCCCCAATTCATCCACTTACACCGGTTTTCAAATGAATTCCTGTATCAGTTTAAACCTCCACAGATCAACCGACCACTCCTGATTTAGACAAAGTTCCCAGTCCTTTCCAGCCGGTCAATACCGGTTTATATTCCCCTACAATTTAAAAATAGGATTAGCCCATGAATCGATTATTCAGAAGCTGTTTTCTGCCCTTGTTTGGCTTTGCGGTGTCCATGGTTCCTCTGGAACAGGATCTCCAACTGACACAGATTATTGCCCTTGCCATGGAGCACAATCCCAGGCTCCATGCCCGGCAGGAGGACCTGATTGCCAGTCAGGAACAAATTCGCATTTCAGGATCCTGGCCAGATCCGCAAGTCAGTCTGGGCTGGTATCAGACACCGGTTGAAACCCGTGAAGGACCTCAGCAAAGTAAAATCGCCCTGCGTCAGGCCATACCCTGGCCTACACGTTTGCTGGTGGAACGAGATCAAGCCCGATTGCAGACCCAGAGCATTGAACTGCAGTGGCATCAGGATCAATTAAACCTCATTCGGCAGATAAAGGAAGATTACGCCGAACTTGAGTTTCTGGTATTATCTCAACAGATACTGACTCATCAATTGATCAGTCTGGATCAACTTGTTGCAGTGATGGAGGTTCGTTATCAGAACGCTCAGACCGAACATCCCGATCTGATCCGATTACAAATTGACCTGCTTATGCTGCAGGATCAATTGGCCTCCGTCACCGCTTATGAACCGGTGTTATTGACCAGGTTGGAGCGTCTCATTGGTACGACCCTGCCCTTTAAACTGCAGTTTAGCAGCGCAGATGGCTCTCTTCCAGAACCTCAATTCAATCCGCTCAATATCGATGGAAATCCCTTGTTGGTCCAAATGAAACTTGCCCGTGATTCTGCAGAATTAGCCGTACTGAATTCCAAACTAAAAACTCGTCCCAATCTCACTTTTGGAGTTGAGTATATGGAACTGGGGGGGACCGATAGTGATCCGCTGGCCGGAACACTGGGTTTCAGTCTCCCGATTTGGTGGGGACGAAATCAAGCCCGCATTGAAAAAGCCCGTGCCTATGCACGATCACAGCAGTATCTATACCAGGATGCCGAACAAGATTTGGCTTGGAGATTGCAGAAGAAACAAAATCAGTTAGCGGATACATGGCGCTCTCTGAATCTCTACCATGAATCGATGATACCCCTGGCCAGGGCGCACTACAATATATCTGAAACCGGCTATCTGGCTGGAAATGAATCATATGATGATTATCAGCAAAGTTACCGGCAATTGCTGAATCTCACTTTGGAAGCAGGTAGAATAAGAGCGGACTATCGTCAGGCCTTGGCCCAATATGAAGAATTAGTGAATCCATTCTATGGGGAATTAAATGAAAAACAGTAAAAATTATAAATTTGCTCTACTGGTTTTGATCGCTCTGTTTATCGCTTTTTTTATGGGTCGAATTAGTGCTCCAGATCAAACTGATTCTCACACATCTCATGTTGCATCAGAACATATTGAAAGCTGGACATGTTCAATGCATCCGCAGATTAAAATGCCTGATCCCGGACAATGCCCCATCTGTTTTATGGACTTAATCCCTGCTGGAAATGCCCGGCCGGATGGTGACATCCCAGAGCTGACTCTCTCACCTGCTGCAATGGCCCTGGCCGAAATTCAAACTGCCGTAGCTTTCCGAGGACCAGGTGAGAAGACTCTCCGGTTATCTGGCAAGGTGGTGGCGGATGAAACCCGGATCAAAGTGGTTACCGCCCGGGTTGCTGGCCGGTTGGAAAAACTCTATGTGGATTATACCGGAATGGATGTTCAGGCCGGGGATCATCTTGTGGAAATATACAGTCCTGAACTGATTACGGCGGCGAATGAGTTGGTTCAATCCAATGAATACTCATCCGAAAAAATGACCTATAAGCAACCACAGGACATCCTAAACATAACCAGTCGCGCAGCCCAAGAGAAGTTGCGTCTTTTAGGTCTGACAGCAGAACAAATTGACCAACTGACATCTGCGGCGGAGCTCCCCGAGTTATTGACCATTTATTCACCTGTGAGTGGTATCGTCACTCAGCGCCACATCAGCCAGGGACAGTATGTTCAGCCGGGGTCACCTCTGTTTGAGATCACAGATCTTTCCCGGGTTTGGGTGAATCTGGACATCTATGAGCAGGATCTGCCTTTTGTCCAATATGGTCAGTCGGTTCGTTTGACCCTGGAAGCCCTTCCTGGAGACACGCTAATTGGTCTGATTTCCCTCCTTCAGCCTGTACTGAATATCCATACCAGAATTGTGGAAGCGCGGATAATCCTTGATAATTCCCAGGGCTTACTGAAACCGGGAATGTTTGCAGATGGGGAGGTGAGTGCTTTTATAGATGCCGGGGGCCATAGTATTCCTCCGGATTTATCCGGGAAATGGATCAGCCCCATGCATCCCGAGATCGTTAAGGATGGTCCGGGAATTTGTGATGTGTGTGGTATGCCCCTGGTACCGGCAGAAGAATTGGGGTACACACATCATGGTTATGAATTTGGTGATCCCTTGCTGATTCCGGTCACAGCGGTACTGCGAACGGGCGAGAGAGCCCTCGTATATGTTCAACATCCTGACCGAGCAGAGCCCACGTTTTCCCCGCGTGAAATCCAGGTAGGTCTCCGGGCTGGTAATTTCATCATTGTCCTTTCAGGTCTTGAGGAGGGTGAACGGGTGGTCAAACATGGCAATTTTAAGATTGACAGTGCCATTCAAATTACCGGGGCAACCAGTTTAATGAGCCCACAAGCCCCCGCTGAGTCACCCCTCCATCCAGGTATGGGTTCGAGGAACCGCTGGCCCACTCCAATAAATGTAGAACCCTCTCTCTGGCCCACCATCCTGAGCGATTACCTCGTACTGCAGAAAGAATTGGCCCGGGATAATTATGCAGATGCCCGGGCAGCTTTTGACAGAATTCTACTCACAATAAACGATGTGGCTTCTGATATACATGCGATATCTGACGAAATATCGGATATTATCACTTTACGCAATGAATTTGAGAATGTATCCCGTCTGTTGCTACTGGCGGCTGAACAGGGATTTCTGGAGCATCCGGTCTATGAAGCTTTTTGTCCAATGGCCTTCGACTTCCAAGGGGCCTATTGGCTTCAAAATCATGATACGATTGACAATCCCTACTTTGGAGCGTCCATGCTGCGCTGTGGTGAAATCAAGCGGCGGTTTGAAAATCACGATGCCGCAGGCGAAAATCATACCCCTGCCAACAAACATGAGCATTAGGAGGTAGGAATGGAAAAATTATTAAATCGACTTCAGCAGTATCAATTTCTGGTCCATCTGGGGTTTGTTCTGGTTCTTCTGGCAGGAATTATGGTTGCGCCTTTTATGTGGAACATCCCCTTTCTGGACCGTCAGCCTGTACCGGTAGATGCCATCCCAGATATTGGTGAAAACCAACAGATTGTCTTTACCCAGTGGCCTGGTAGATCGCCACAGGATATTGATGATCAGATCACCTATCCACTCACTGTTGCCCTGTTGGGGATACCTCAAGTCAAAACGGTCCGTTCATACTCCATGTTTGGCTTTTCATCTATTTATGTGATATTCAAGGAAGAGGCTGATTTTTACTGGAGCCGCAGCCGTATTCTTGAGAAACTGAATGCTTTGCCCTCTAGAACATTGCCTGAAGCTGTCCAGCCCACCCTGGGTCCAGATGCCACTGCCCTGGGGCAGGTATTCTGGTACACCTTGGAAGGTCGCGACGGAGAAAATAAACCGTCACCGGGATGGGATCCTCAGGAACTGCGGTCGATCCAGGATTGGTACGTGCGCTATGGATTGATGTCTGCCGAAGGGGTAGCCGAAGTGGCCTCGGTCGGTGGTGCCTTACAGGAATATCAGATTGACTTGGACCCCGCTGCTTTGCGCGAGTATGATGTATCCCTTCAGGAGGTCTTTCAGGCCGTTCGTAACTCGAACGTGGATGTGGGCGCCCGGACTGTAGAAGTAAATCGCGTGGAGTATGTTGTCCGGGGGCTGGGCTCGATTTCAACCCTGGAGGATATTGAAAATATCGCTGTAAAAACCACTGATCACGTCCCTCTATATTTAGGTGATGTGGGTGTGGTGACCCGTGGGCCAGCCATGCGACGAGGGACCCTGGATCGGGAAGGAGCAGAAGCCGTTGGCGGGGTGGTGGTGGCTCGATTTGGCGAGAATCCCTTGCAGGTAATCGACAATGTCAAAACAAAAATCGTTGAGCTGAGCCCGGGACTCCCGATTAAAATTTTGGAGGACGGAAGAGAGTCACAAGTGACCATTGTCCCATTTTACGATCGCACTGGTTTGATAAAGGAGACCCTGGGTACACTGAGTCTATCCTTGGAAAATGAAGTCCTGATTACCATTGTGGTTGTCCTGATCATGATCATGAATGTACGTGTTTCACTGTTGATCAGTGCGCTTCTTCCCCTGACTATCCTGCTCACGTTTATCGGCATGAAGGGATTTGGGGTGGATGCCAATATTGTCGCTCTATCCGGAATCGCCATCGCCATCGGCACCATTGTGGATGTGGGGATTGTGGTCAGTGAGAATATGGTTCGACACCTGAAGGAAGCGAAAGGATTAGTCCAGAGACAACAGGCCCTTATCAAGGGGGTTGCAGAGGTCGGCAGTGCAGTACTCACCGCTGTTGCCACTACGGTTGTCAGTTTCCTGCCTGTGTTTGCCATGGAGGGGGCCGAGGGTAAATTGTTCCGCCCCCTGGCCTATACCAAAACCTTCGCACTTGTCATGTCTTTACTGGTAGCTCTTGTTCTGTTGCCAATTTGGGGACAGTTGCTATTTATACGGCTGAACAGACCCATTTTTCGGCGTTGGATATTCCCACTCAGTATCTTTCTGGTGGGATTGACGGTTTGGATCATCGGCAACTGGTGGCTGGGATTACCCCTCCTTCTGGTGGGTTTCCTCAGAACACCCATCGGCAATTTGCGGAGGATCGTAGGGCCGCAGCGTTTCCTTATATCAGCTTTGCTGATATTCTGGGTCGTACTGATTTTAACCCGCCACTGGCTGCCTCTGGGTTATGACCGCGGACTGCTGGCCAATCTTATTCTGGTGGTTTTGCTCTTGGTAATTATTCTGGGTGGACTCCTGTTGTTTACTCGCAATTATCCGCGATTATTGACCTGGAGTCTGGATAATAAACTCCTCGCCCTCGTCCTGCCGGCACTGCTGGTCTGGTTTGCCTTGCTGATCTGGCTGGGATTCGGTAAACTCACTTTTTTCTGGCCCCAGCAGCTTAAATCAAATAGCCTTTACAGCGGGATGCTGCATCGCTTTCCCGGATTGGGCCGGGAATTCATGCCGCCGCTGGAAGAAGGCAGCTTCCTGTATATGCCAACAACTATGCCCCATGCCGGTATGGAAGAATCTCTGGATGCACTGCGCAAAGTTGATTTAGCTCTGTATTCAGTATCTGAGGTGGAAATGGTAGTGGGAAAGTTAGGACGGGCTGATACTCCGCTGGATCCTGCACCAATATCGATGATTGAGACAGTGGTTCAGTACAAAACGGAGTTTATACTCAATGAGAATGGTCGACCAATCCGATTTAAAATTGACTCCGACGGAGAATATGTTAGGGATGCGACAGGGGAACTCATCCAAGATTCAAAAGGAAAACCGTATCGTCAGTGGCGGAATCACATTCATAATCCAAGAGATATCTGGGATGAACTGGTAGCAGCAGCACGTATTCCTGGAACCACATCGGCTCCCTTTTTGCAGCCCATCTCGGCTCGACTCGTGATGCTACAGAGTGGCATGCGGGCTCCCATGGGAATCAAAGTGCATGGCCCCGATCTGCCCACAATCGAAGCCTTTGCCCTGGAACTGGAAAAGAGAATGAAAAAAATGCCCGGTATTCGACCGGAGACTGTTTTGGCCGACCGGGTTGTGGGGAAACCTTATCTGGAAATCGAATTGGATCGTCGCAAGTTGGCACGCTATGGGCTCAGTATAATGCAGGTTCAAAACATCATCGAAGTGGCCATCGGGGGAAAAGAACTGACCACAACGGTGGAAGGACGAGAACGATATCCAGTCCGAGTCAGGTTTATGCGGGACTTTCGGGGCGATCCTGAACAGATATCCCGTTTACCCATCCCTGCGGCCGGTGGGATTCAGATCCCTCTGGGGCAGGTGGCGGAGATTCATCATGTCCGCGGTCCTCAGGTAATCAAAAGTGAAGATACCTTCCTGACGGCCTATGTTTTGTTTGATAAGTTGGCGGAACTTTCAGAAGTGGATGTGGTGGAAACAGCCCAACGCACCCTGGATGACCTGGTTGACAGTGGACAATTAATCATTCCATCTGGGGTGAGTTACAGTTTTGCAGGCACCTATCAGCAGCAAATTCGTGCTGCCCGCAAGCTGAGACTCCTTGTCCCTCTGGCACTGTTGGTGATTATAGGGATCCTGTATACTCAGTTTCGTCGTCTCGGCGTGGCCTTGATCGTATTCAGCGGTGTATTCGTGGCCTGGTCAGGCGGTTTTCTATTGATATGGATGTACGGTCAGGATTGGTTTCTCAATATATCGTTCCTGGATACAGCCTTAAGAGATCTTTTCCAGATCCACCCGATCAATTTATCTGTTGCAGTATGGGTTGGTTTTCTAGCCCTGTTTGGTATTGCCACAGACGATGGTGTACTGATCAGTACGTATATCCGTCAGAGTCTGAAGGAACAAAAACCGCGCACCGTTAAGGATGTTCGCAACGCAGTTGTGATTGCCGGGAGTCGTCGCATCAGACCGGCAATGATGACCACTGCCACAACTCTCCTGGCCCTGTTACCGGTTCTCACCTCCCAGGGGCGCGGGGCAGATGTCATGATCCCCATGGCCATTCCATCCTTCGGTGGAATGCTGGTTGCTGTTCTTACAACCTTTGTGGTCCCTATATTGTATGCCAGCATGGAAGAACGCCAAATAAAACGTAACCTGATCTTACCGAAGAGTGATAATTTTTATACATAAAATGGAGCGAACCCAATGGAATACTATTTCAGCAAAACCATCCAATCACGGTTTAATGAGGCTATCAATCGGGTAACTGCGGCTCTGAAAACCGAAGGATTTGGTGTCATCACAGAAATTGATATATCTCGAATCATGACCGAGAAACTCAGCGTTCCCTTTCGTAATTATCGAATTCTGGGAGCCTGTAATCCCGCGTATGCATACAAGGCTCTCCAGGCTGAGAATAAAATTGGAACCATGCTACCCTGCAATGTGATAGTTCAGGAACTTGATCCAGACCTCGTTGAAATTGCCGCCATAGCCCGGATATTTCATGAGTCTTTGTTATGAGATGGCGCAACTGGTTGATTATGGTAGGCATACGATGAGGAATAGGCGATT
>JGI10211J34971_10002098_pt1 | contig 16354 bp, 6 predicted proteins | sample Etolagsediment_FD_34971 | JGI IMG/M metagenome (IMG submission 34971) | reverse complement strand
GATACTGGTCAACCAGGGTACCTTTCCCCACCCCAATCTCATCAACATTAGATTTAATAATCCGGTCTCGGTTGAATACAGGCTTTTCCAAAGGATGGTTACCACAACCCCCGAGATGACCACAGGAAGAAAAAAGGCTGCCCGGAAAAAGGTTTGTCCGCGCAGCTTCTCATTCAGGGCATTGGACAGAACAAGGGCAATAAAAACCTGTAAGGGGATATGGATCACGAGGAAGTAGAGTGTATTCCTGATGGATTTCCAGAATAGAGGATCATCCATCAGATAGCGAATATTCCCCAAACCAACAAAGTGCATGGGGCTGATTATATTCCACCGGTGAAAAACCAGAGTCAGAGAAAAAATAACCGGGTAGGCACTGAAAACCAGAAAGAACAGAACATAGGGTGAAGACAGGAGCCAACCCAATCGGTTTTGGTTGTTCATCTATAACTCCTCTCGCTGGGATAGAAGGCGGCATTGTTCGGCAGCACGACTGATCCCTTCAGCACTGCTCTGCATATATTGGACGCATGTGGCGTCAAACTGCTGACTCACGATGTCAAACATTTCCACCAGATAGATGGATGCATCCACGCTGACGATACTGGGGATCATGTCGGCAAAAAAGGAGTAGCGGGGATGTTCAGTGAAGAAGGGCTTGAACAGTGGATCCAGAGTGAGTTGCTGCCGAACCGGCATCTGATTGGTGAGCAGTAACAAGCGCTGGTCGTATTCTCGACTGGTCATGAATTTTACAAAATCCCAGGTTGCCTGGGGATTGGGGGCAGTTTTAAAGATGGCGATACATTTGGGATCACCATAGGTATAGTCTTCTCCCATATAAGTGTCAGGTACAGGCATGGGCATGAAACCGTACTCAAAACCCTCAGGCTTGAATTTTTCCAGATGAGCAATATGCCAGGGGCCGCTGATATGCAGTGCCACTTGCTCAGCCAGAAAGGCATCCCCCTGAAAGAAGGCATTGGGGAAAACGCCTTTTTCGAATCCTGTACGCAGAAAGTCAAAAACGGCCACACCTTCCGGTGAGTCAAATGCCACTTCACCATCCGCTCGCAGGAAGGTCTCACCGCCTGAGGCTGCAACGAAGAGGGCGTAAAAATCAAAGAAGCGATGCCACCACTCTGTGTTGATATCCACATCCATCATCCAGACATCATCATATCCATCCCCGTCGCGATCGTAAGTCAGTTTTTCTGCAGCTTCGAAAAAGTCACTGTAGGTTTTCAGGGGCGGTGTGATTCCTTTTTGGGCCAACATATTTGCATTGTAGTAAATGACGATGGGGTTGGCCTTCCAGGGCCATTGATAGAAGCCGCCATCGCGGGAGCGGAATCGTTCATGGAGAGAACTGGGGATCCGCGAGTTTAAAGTGCTGTCGAAGTCTGCAAAGTCATCCAGTCTCACCAGGATATCAGCCTCCACATACTGCTGGGTGACTCCAGGCCACAGATTTGTATAAATATCTGGTGTGCTCTTACTGACAATGGCAGCCAGCATGACTTCTTCGCTGGATCGGCCTTCCGGGATCGGTTGAAAACTTACAGGAGTATCAGGGTGGAGGGTGTTCCATTCGTTTACCACTTCTGTGGCGTGGGCAATCTCGTGGGTATTGTTCGAGGACCAGAAAATAATCTCAGTAGGAGAGCGGCGATCCGCGGAAGATGAGCACCCGGTCAGCCACAGCAGGGTTATCATGATCCAGCTCATTTTCAGAATGTTCAAGGTATGTTGCCTTTTCTGTACATCAGCGAATTGGAGTATTCGAAATGGGTTTGAATTACAGTCTGACCCCCAGGGTCATGGCCTGGATATAACCCAGATCACCATAGTCGCGGTAGCCATAATCGGCCTGCAGCAGTCCAAATGGTGTATGCACCTGGACACCCGCTCCCATGCTGACACCTTCAATGGTATCTTCCTGGGCCAGACTGGACAATCCGCCCCTTAGAAACAGCATTTCACCCAAGGCCAATTCCATGCCCAATTCCAGAGCTTCGTAGTTGTTGCTGGGGTGGATAGCATCCAATTCTGCACTGAGACGCAAACCATCCATTTTCAAAATTTCAGTGGCTACACCGAATCGGAAATTTAAGGGAAGTGGCCATTCATTGGTACTGTAGTCGGCGGGGATCTGATCGTTATGCCCCAGGATACTCAGATCCAGGTCATGGAGGATATTTAAATCTCTGCCAGACATCTGCATCTGACTGCCATAGTTGTTCAAAGTGGTAATAATACGCAAATCGTTCATCACCCCAGTGCGATAGACTGTCCCGAAGTCCATTGCCACACCGCGCGCTGTACAGCTGGCAATCCGTTCCTGAATATACTTAAGATTGGCGCCGATTGAAAATCTCGCAGTAAGATTCCGGGCCACAGACAGGGCAATCACCAGATCGGAAGCATTGAAATACTGACCGGTGCCCTGTTGATAAAACTCGTTGGTCACTTTCATATCGTCCATGGACCAGGAAGCGATGAATCCTCCCACCACAAAACCTGCGCCAGCGGGAGTAGCAAAGGCAAAGTGCTGGAAATCGGTATCGACCAGCCAGGGTAGATAGGATGCGCTGATCCGCGATTGAGTTAAGCCTGCGGCCATGGCGGGATTCCAGAAGAATACTGATCCGTCATCCACCAATCCGGCTACTGCATTACCCATGGCCAGCCCTCGCGCGCTGGCGGGCATGCTGAGTATCTCGCCAGCGGTCGTTCCCACTTTGGACACATCATTGACAGCCCAAACCGGTCCACACAAAATAAGGAGCCCGATGATGAATATAATCCTACTCATTTTATTACCGCAAATTTACCGGTTGATACTTTGTCCAAGGCTTCCACGGTATAGAAATACACGCCATAGGCGATTTCCATCCCGTCTTTGCTGATCAGATCCCAGGAAGCCATACCCTCCCCCGCATTGCCATTATGTTTGATTGTATCTACGAGTTTGCCCGTTTTGGTGTAGATGTGGATGGTACATTCATGGGGCAGATTCATGAAATAGATGCGTCGTTCTCCCCGTCCCGATAAATATGTGTTGGGTGGTTCAAACAGGTTGGTAGCCACATAAGGATTGGGCACCACATATATTTCATCCATTTCTTTTTTGGTCTCACGCTCATCGGTAAAAGCTCCGGCCACACTGAATTTGATTGTCTCGCCATTCCGGAAAGGCTTGGTAGTAAAAATCTGGACAGCGTCACCATTGGTCGGTTCAACCGGGGTTATTGAGGGATCCTCCGGTGGGAAAAGAGTCACCATCCAGGCAGTCCGATAGTTGTACAACTCCCAGCCACTCATGGAAAAACCCATCTCCACAGGATCATGGCCTTCCGGGCCGGTGAGGATGAGAATGGGTTCCTCAACCTGCCAGGTATAGTCATATCCATTATTACCATCCTGGATTCGCTCAACAACACCAAATGAGGCTCGACGATTTTCGGTCACATTCCATATCGTAAACGGAACCGGGATGCCATGTCGACCATAACTGCCGATTGTGGGTGCGCCTAATGTCAGTGAAGTATCAATCATGCTGGTATCTGCACTGAAAAAGATCATATAATCAGCGGGATATGGAATCACATTGCGTTCAGTAACCACTCCCGTCTGTTCATCTATTTCGTTCCCGTAGGTGCTCCAGATATCATCCGCCTGCTCCAATTTCTTCGCATCTACCCCGAAATTAGTGGTACTCTCCGGTGCCCAACCCGTCTCTTCCTCTATCACAGTAACCAGGCTGTCATTGTAAAGGATTACGCCGATTCCATCCGTCACCGGCAGTTCCTGACCATATAACGACACCGGGATAGAATCCATCAAAACAGTCCCGTCGGTTGCATCCTGCCAGCGCAATATTGGAACAGTGGTGTCGTGATGGGGTGCATCTTCCAGAAACTGCAGCTCATATTCATGGCCCGACAACACTGAATCTTGTTCAATAACCAACAATTCAACAAAACCGGTTGCAGGGCCGCTAATAGTATCCCAGACAGTACTTACATTCTGGATCTGACCTTCAATATACCCTGCGGCGTTAGAGCGGGGGGTAATAATGGCCGTATTCATATCTGTCTGGTATAAATTTGTGAGACCAATCTGTTGGAAAATGGCGGTACACTCACTGGGGGAAATACCGCGCGCGTGTCCCTGGTGATCGATCTGGAAATTTCCATCTGAATCGCGCCCAACGTTGCCGCGGTCATAAGCAACCAAAGCGTAATAGTAAGTCATGCCATTGACCACATCATTGTCGATATAATAGTGACGCAGGCCGCTGTTACTGCCCAAGTAGTACTTATGACCATCAATATCCACAGGATGCAGGCCTTCATACTCATTCACCAGATCCCATTGTGTCAATGTTTCCAGGAACATGGCTTCACCGTATGTATTGGTGATGGTGCGAATCTCGTTGAAAAACGGTTCTGTACTGCGATAGATCTTATAACCCTCAAAGTCGAATTCCTTCAGGAAGGGATCAAAAGAGCTCTCCGAACGATCGTCCCAATATAAAATAACCTGCCCATCGCCCGGGATGGCAGTTAATCTCGGTTTCAGGGGCGGCATGGCAAAACGATAATCTGCGTTGTATATCTGCTGGACCGTTTCTTTTTTCCGAGCCAATGACGAATTACGAATTTCATCATTGGTGGGAGACCGCGGGAAATCCTGGCGAGCAAACAACAGAGCCATTGAGAAGCGTTCGGTGTGACCGGCCGGCATCTCGAATGGTCCTGAGGAGAAAAACATCCCCAGATTGCGACCGCCGGTGAGGTACTGGTCGAAGGGTTCAGGCTGACGCATAAACACACCCCAATCCTGCTCGTCATCCTGTAATTCATAGGCATGAACATCAAATACACTGAATCCAGTGAGTCCCAGCTGGTCTGATTCATCCTTGTCGGTGGCATTAAAGTTGGGTTCACCATCGGTCGGAATGCCATCGCCTTCACCTTCATCCGGACCGTTATAGCCCTCGTGATAGGGTGCCTGTCCATCGTAGCCCACATCATCATTCAGGGGTTCACCCTCATCCCACACCCCATTGCCATTCAGATCGTCATACCCCATCCAATCCTGATCTTCATCACCTTCCCAGTGTGAACGAGGAGAGCGCCCATAATAGGCAATAAAGGCCGTTGTATCATCAACGCCGTAGGGATACACATCCAGCCACGATCCCGGTGCGTTGTCCCGGGCTTCATTTAGGAGTCCATCTTCGTCATTGTCCAAATCATCAAAGGGATTACCCGGGCTTTCCAGGAAGGCATAGGCACTGGTAGCTGTGGGTCCCCATTGCCCCGGCTGCCCCTGACCATTGTAATCCCAGGCGAAGGCAATGTCCAGATAAGTGTTGTAGCCACCTTCGTCATCACCGGAATCCTGAGTTCCCCCGATACCCCAGTCAATATACTGGGCGAAAAAGACAGAATCGTAATCGGTGATGGATTCGTTGGTAATCTCGTAATGCCAGAAAATGACATCCTGGGCAAGAACATGATGCCATTGGAAACCTCGTGTATTGACTTCCATTCCCAGTCCACCACGCGGTGTGGTTTTGGCTACGCGGATATCATCCCAGTAAACGACGCCCTCAAATTGGGGACCGTGGCGGAAGGCAAGAGACAACTCGCTGGCTGCCAGGGGTGGAAGAATGACAGTTTGATACAGATGCCATTCTGCCGGATTATCCGGGAGATCCAATCGCACGGTGTCGATTCCGATCTCACCCCAGGTACCTTCGTCATCAAGACCATACCAATAGATCATCATGGCCATGGCCGTGCTGTCCGCAGCAAGTTCCTCAAGAACCGACGGATCAACATAGAGCAGACCCCGGGCAGTGATCGTGATATGGGATTCATCGTTCAGGAAATCTTCAACATCACTCTGGATCCAGACTTCTTCCCCTGCCGTTTTGGCGACACGCAGAGATCGATTACCCTGGAAAGATTCCAATGCGGACATTTCAACAACAGAGGTGCCGGGTAATTCTTCATTGCCTGTGGCATATCCGGGCCAGCGGGCTGTCCATGAGCCCGGTAAATCAAAATTGGGATTATACAAATCCACAACCATCTCTCCGGTGGTTGCATCGCGCAGGAAAAAATCATCCAGGAAAAGATATCCAGTCGTTTGGCGACCCATCAGAATTTCGACGATAACAGCATCTAAATCAGAGGAGATAACTCCTTCTGGGACCACTGCAGATATGGCCTGCCAATCCGTATCGGTAGTATCCTGGGGAACGGCCAGTTCCAGAGGATCAGTGAGGGCCATACCATTTGCATCCTCAAAGTGGATGAACACCGTGATCAATTCATCTGCATTCTGCGGCTCATCGTTGACATATTCCGTTTTGACCCAGATTCCCACTTCGACGGTGCCAAAGTCTTCATTTTCAGATGGCGGGAACAGCAGTCGATTATCGCTGAGCCAATTTCCAGTGCCGTTAGTGAGATACTTGAATATTCTCAACGCTCTGCCACCGCTGCGCCAGTCCGACTCGGTCCAGCTCAACGTACCTGAGTTGGGGATCCCTGCTGGATAGAAAAACGCCGGTGTACTCGATTCAAATCCGCCCTGAGTCAACAATGTGATATCCGAAGGGATTGGGAAGAATACATCACTGCCGTCGTCATCGGCCATAAGCCATTCGCTATCAGGCGTATCATCACAGACAAAATAGGTTTCCAGATCTGCATTTTTAATGCCTTTGCCAAAATACCCATTCCAGTATCCCTCCCACTCTGGACGATCGGGCCAGGTATAGGGCCAAGTATGTTCGTCGTCACTGCGGGCCGGGAAAGGTTGGTTGGGATTTGAATAACCGGGCAATGGTGCCCAGCCCCAGGGCTCCCCGGTATTGGGATCCAGGTCGATGAATTCGCGGTAGTTGGTAGACATGGGATGAATAATGTTGCCCAAGGTATCCACAGTGGATGCCGAAATAATAGTGGCCACGCCATCCACATAGGAATGACCGGTTCCTTTGGGCCATTCACCAGATGGCTGTTCAGGCCAGTTGGCCACCTCCGCATGATTGGAATAAAGAGTGCGCACAGCATTGCCGTCCATTTTACCCCACTGCGTGTACTTTACATCCCCTTTTGCATTATCTGCGATCAGAGGACTGACACTTAAAAAGTGTAAAAGAACTATCGTACCGAAAATGATGGTTGATCGTTTCATGTTTAAAATCCAATTGAAAGGCCGACGATGATCTGTCGCGGAGACTGGTACCAGTCAGGCCGCGAGAAAAACTCTTCCAGGGTGTTCCAGCCATGGGGATCCGGAACCTCGGTAATCTGACGAGTGCGCGAAGCACGCCCCGAGTCGGCGTATACATCTTTTTCATTGCGCCGATCCAGCAGGTTATAAATCTTAGCCGACAGTTGCACATCATAACGAGAGATCTTCAACTGTTTTACGGCAAATAAATCGAAGCTGACCTGAATCGGTTTGCTGCCGCTGTTTCTGAACTGAGAACTGAATCCCTCGCGATCTTCAGGGGTATAGGGCATCCCACTGCCAAACTTACCCACCAGAGTGAATGTTAAATCCGGACGAGGCTGGGCATAGATCTGTCCGTTCAATGTATGAGTCTGATCCCAATCCAGAGGGATCATCTGTTTTTCTGGTTCACGTTCATTTTCACGGTCGATGAGCACTGATCGGGGATCTGAGGCATTGCCCCGGGCGACTTGGTATGTGTAATCGAGACTGAACCCGAAGCCATTGTTCAGGCCCTGTTCCAGCATGATTGTCAGACCTTTCACACGGCCATAATCACTGTTGATATAGCGGGCCAACTCTGCCTGTCCCGTATAGCTGGTATAAGCCGAGTCAATCTCCGATCCGAGTAGATTGCGGATATCCTTGTAGTAGACGGTGGCCTCCAGGGAAACCAGAGAAGTCAACTGCTGTTGGATACCCACTTCGTAGGCCACTGTTTTCTGCGGTTCCAATTCAGTATTTCCAAAGGGGTGATTTAAGTAATCGGTGGTGCTCTCCTCCCGGATGATTTGGAATGAGGGATTAGTGTAGAGCACTTCAAAATGGGGTATCTGGAAAAAATGCCCGTACGAGACATGCATGACACCGCGATCAGAAATCGGATAGGCTATTCCAAATCGGGGGCTGAGTTGCCAGGACATATTCGGATCCTGACGTTTCGTTGTTTCCGGTCGGGTTGCGTTGTCCAGAGCCACACCATCAGGATCAAAATAATCTAACCGAATCCCGGCATTCATGATGAGCGTTTTTGATTCCAATTTGGTCTGCAGATAGGCAGCCCCTTCTATCGGCTGCCAATTGTATTCCTGGCGATTGGGACCCATTTCCTGGGGGATGTAAACTTCCCACAGCGTTCCGGCGTTGCGACGAATATTGACTTCCAGAAAGTCAAGTTCATGCTGTTTGTAATCCACTCCCATCTTTAATTCTAAAAAACGATTCAGCTGACCGGTAAAACTGGTTCTAATATGGTAAGTATTGGTGGTGCGAGTGGTATAGGTCATATCCGTCCCGCCGGAGTTAAACAGAGAGCTGGCACCGGCAAGCTCAAGCCAAATTAGATCGGCATCAGACTGATTGGGGATCAGTTGACGCAAGCGATTATCCGCGGAGTATCTGTTGTCGGTCATATTTTCATAGACATAGCGGTCAAAATTGTTATCGCTGCTCGATAGTGCAAAATCCATATAGGTGCGGTCATTAAAAAGATGGTTCCATGTAAAGTAGGATACCTGGCTCTTCTCTTTAATTCGTGAGTTTCCTCTGGGATTATAGGAGAATTCATGATTGTATTCACCGCGCTCCTTTGCCTGCATGGTCGTATTAAAAGAGATTTTATCCTGACCCGTGATGGGGACGCTGATTTTGCCAAACAGCGAAATTCGCTGGTAATCCTGCATGGGAGTAAAAGAATTTGTGTCGCTGGTTATGGCAATAAATTCTGGGAAAACAGATGGTTTGAAAAAATTCCTGCCATAGAGATAGCCTTCATCGGCAGTGTTCTGTAAACTGAAAAGGAAACTGGATTTCTTAATAAGGGGTCCCTGAAGCGAGAGGGAATATTCGTTGTAAGCGCTAAGATTAATGTTGTCAATATTGCGATAGATATCGTCATCTGCACTGAAGAAATCTCCATAATCCACTTTAAAGCTACCGCCAAAATGAGTGGTTCCAGAGCGGGTAATGATTTCAACGATACCCGACTGTGCCTGACCGTATTCAGCATTGAATGTACCACTGATCACCTTCAATTCCTGGATCACGTCATTCTCTACAAACAGGGCAGCTTCGCTGCTGAATACATCATTGACCGGAATACCATCAATCAGGTAGGCAACCTCCTTGCTGCGTCCTCCACGAAAGTGGCCGTCGACCACACCCGCCTGCAGGTTCAGTACATCATTCACATCCTGCACTGGCATTACTTTTAATAACTCACCCGAAACAGATGATTCAGTGGAGGTTCGATCAACATCGATAACTGCCTTTTTTGCAGATACTGTGATGGCTTCACTGGTCTCCAAAAAGGTTTGTTCCAAATGGGCGTCTAACCCTGTGGTGTGATCGGAGCGGACATCCACCTCGGTTACAGCATATGTTCGATAACCGATCATATTGAACTGTATCGTATGTTGACCCGGTGGGATGTTGATGATCATATAAAAACCTTCAGAGTCTGTCGCTGAGCCCAGATGGGTCCCGGCGATAAACACATTGGCGCCAAATAATGGCTGACCAGTAGCCTGATCGGTGACCTGCCCGGAGATCTTACCGGTAGTTGCTCCGGCCAGAATTTGGAGGCATAGACCCCCAATGATTGCCCGGCGACCTAGTTTTACCAACAATCTGGCAAAGTGGCACATATCCTGTATTCCTTACGAAAGTCGAGTTGCTAATTATCTGAATATATTAATAGCGTATGGATCACTATAAAATCCGGGGGCGGGCCGTAACCCAACCCCCGGATGGAGTGAGGATTTATTTAAGATACATGATCTTTTGAGAGCTGACTTCTTCGTTATCCACCTGAACACGAACCAGATAGACACCAGAAGCCTGATGTTCAGCATTCCAGACTACCGAATACTGTCCAGCTGTGAGTGACCGATTCATCAAAGTGGCCACTTCACGGCCCAGCAAGTTATAAACCGAGATCTTTACCAGACCTGCATCAGGCATGGTAAAGTCCAGATTTACACTGGGATTGAATGGATTCGGATAAGCAGATTCAATAGTGAATGCATCGGGAACCGGAGCGCCGAAGCCCAGGTCGATATAACTGCCGCCACTGGCTGCAATCGCATCGGTAATTTTGAAGTCACCGGTGGCATTGAACAGGTAGCCATTCTCAGGAGCGATTACGATCAGAGTGGTGTTACTCCCTTTCGTCACATAATCAGCCACGAAGGCATTTTCAGTCAACTGCAACTGGAAGTCTGCACCGTGTTCCAGAGTCATCTGGACACCGCCCACATAACCGTTGGAATTGATGTTCACCATACCATCTGTATTGACCAGAGTGGCACTGGTGGCAATTTCACCGCGCGGATTCAGAATCCAGTCTACCATCTGAACGACGTCCAGAATATCGATTGAACCATCATCGTTCACATCACCATTGTCATAGGCAACGCCTTCGATGGTGGCAGTTCCAAGAATCTCACCCACTGCCAGAACGACGTCCAGAATATCGAGAGCATCATCCATATTCACATCACCGGCAACGGCATCGTAATAATCTACGCTGAGATCATCCCACCAGGTTGTCCCGGTGAAGAAATGCCAGTAGCGACAACGCATACTGTACTGAGTGGCACCTTCCGGCGGCTGCAGGACAGCACGGAACTCAGTCCAATCAGCATTGTCACCGGGGATGGTGAAGCGGTAATCTGAACCACCGACTTCGCCCCAGCCGTCAGCTCCACAAGTACCGTCATGCCAAGTAACCGTCACACCCATAGCATAACTGCCATCGGCGTTGGCCATGGCGGCCATACCTTCCGGCAGATCGAATTTAACCCAAGCGCTGAAAGCCAGAGGCCGGCCGTCATTTACAAAGGTATACGGATCTGAGTTAACAACCAGCTCGGTTTCTTCCACATATTTATCCATGCGCAGTGAAGATTCACCACTGTGGGCATATTCACGACTCTGCCAACCGGATTCCGGCATTGCATCGGACCATTCTTCAAGTCCTGAACCAAACCAACCAAACCAGGTAAACCAGCCTGGGGGCAGGTCCAGATTGCAATTGAACATATCACCAGCCCATTCTCCTTCGACTGCAGGACGCAGGAAGAAGTCATCCACATATACCATACCGGTGGCATTTTCACCCATCTTCACTTCAGCGAATATATCAGCAACATTCACGGGGAAGGCCAGAGGGAAGGGAGCAATGACTTCAACCCAGTCGGTATCGGCCATATCCTGAGGAATATCAAGAACAAGTGCTTCACCCAACAGATCGGTGCCGTCATCACCTCTGAAGTTGAAAATGAGTTGTATTTTCTGGCTGTCATCCAGAGGATCGACATTGACTCCGGCCAATTTGACCCAGGCTCCATAGAAGGTGGCTACGTCGGGACCAGAGAAAACAGCCCAATAGCGCGACAGATCATCACTGACCCAGGAGGCCGTTCCGTCCGCTTCGGGTTTATCAATGGCAATTGAGTGCATGCCGGTGCGGTATTCATCTGTGTTCCAAGAATGTACAGCAGTCGGTGAACTGCCGGCAGTACCCCAGTAGTTGGGGGCATCACCTTCAAAACCAGCATTTGGCAGACCGTTGTCATCATGCATCAGATCTGGAGTGGTATTCATCCAGGTGATGTCATCCCACCAGGTTGTACCGGTGAAGAAATGCCAGTAGCGGGTGCGCAGACTGAACTGAGTTGCACCTTCGGGAGGTTGGAGTGTGCAAACATATTGGGTCCAGTCCGTATTATCACCTGCTACCTGGAAGCGACAGTCGCTGCCGCCCACTTCACCCCAGCCATCCGCACCACAGGTGCCGTCGTGCCAGGTGGCGGTCAGACCCATGGCATAACTGCCATCGGCATTGGCCATGGCGGCCATACCTTCGGCCAGATCGGTCTTAACCCAAGCGGAGAAGAGCAGGGGATTGCCGTCATTTTCAAATGTGACAGGATCGGAGACGACAACCAGCTCGGTTTCCTCTACAAATTTGTCCATCCGTAGAGAGTAGTCACCAGTGCGTGCTTCCATACCACATTGCCAACCTGATTGCGGCATGGTGTCCGACCATTCAGGATTTCCAGCACCAAAACTATCAAACCAGGTGAACCAACCGTCGGGCAGATCCACATTGCAGTTGAACATGTCACCGGCCCATTCACCTTCAACGGCGGGACGCAGGAACCAGTCATCCAAATAGGCGGTACCCGTTGCATTTTCACCAAAAATGAATGTGGCATAGATATCAGCAACATTCACTGGGAATGCCAGCGGGAATGGGGCAATAATTTCCATCCAGTCTGTAGTGCCCACATCCTGGGGTACATCGATTACCAGGGGACCACCCAGCAGGTCAGAACCGTCATCATCCTCGAAGACGATGGACAGCTGGATTTTTTCACTGTCATCGGCAGGACTGGTATTCACGCCGTCCAGTTTGACCCAGGCACCGTAGTAAGTTGCTACATCGGGACCAGAGAAAACAGCCCAAAAGCGGGACAGGTCATCACTGGTCCAGTAAGCGGTTCCATCCATATCCGGCTTATCAATGGCAAGTGAGTGCATTCCTGTGCGGAATTCGTCAGTGCTCCAGGTTACCAAAGCTGTGGTTGATGTGCCACCGGGCATGAAGTAATTGGGATTCGGTCCTTCAAAGCCACCATTGTCCAGATCAAAAGCTTCGCTTGCTCCTTTTATTACTGTAATATCATCCCACCAGGTTGTACCGGTGAAGAAATGCCAGTAGCGGGTGCGCAGGCTGTATTGAGTCGCCCCTTCAGGCGGATAGAGAACGGCCTGATACAGGGTCCAGTCGGAAACGTCTCCAGCAACTGTAAAGCGATAATCTGTTCCGCCTACTTCTCCCCAACCGTCTGCACCACAAGTGCCGTCGTGCCAGGTGAGGGTAATTCCCATAGCATAACTGCCGTCAGCGTTGGCCATGGCGGCCATACCTTCGGGAAGGTCGGTTTTTATATAGGCCGAGACAATCAGCGGTGATCCGTCATTGACGAAATCGACAGGATCGGAAATAACGACCAATTCAGTCTCTTCCACAAATTTGTCCATGCGCAGGGAGTAATCACCTGAGTGGGCTTCCATTCCGCACTGCCAACCAGATTGGGGCATGTTATCGGTCCATTCGGCCTTTCCAGCACCAAAGTTGTCAAACCATGTGAACCAACCTGGGGGCAGATCGACATTGCAGTTGAACATGTCACCGGCCCATTCACCTTCAACAGCGGGGCGCAGGAACAAGTCATCCAGATAGGCGGTACCTGTGGCATTTTCACCAAACATGAAATCCACATAGAGGTCCGCTACATTGACGGGGAAGGCCAGTGGGAAGGGAGCAATCACTTCCATCCAACCCGTAGTTGCCATATCCTGTGGGATGTCGACAACAAAGGGTTCGCCCAACAGATTATTGCCATCATCATCTTCGAAGTTGAAGATAAGCTGGATCTTTTCACTGTCGTCGGCAGGATCTGTGTTTACACCATCCAGCATAATCCAGGCGCCGTAGTATGTGGCTACATCGGGACCGGAAAATACCGCCCAGTAACGGGAAAGGTCTTCGGATGTCCAGTAGGCGGTACCATCGGTATTCATCTTGTTGATGGCGATGGAGTGCATGCCTGTCCGGAATTGATCAGTGGACCAGGTCATCTCCGCGGTAGGCGAAGTCCCCCCAGTCATAAAGTAATTGGGCATCCCACCCTCAAAGTCGCCATGAAATTCAGCAAAAGCGACAGAAAAGAGGAGGGTCAGCGCCATGGTGACTCCTAAAAGTCTTTTCATCGTGTTTTCTCCTTCGGTTAACTTGTCTATTATGGGTTATACAAAGAGACTTTATGTCTCAAGTTATTGAGTCGCAGAGCAGGGAGTATACTCTACTACAGCAATTTGTTTAGCCGGAAGTTGGAAACTGATTTTCTCATCCCCTGCTTCAACACCTGTGGGCAAGGGTGCCAGCGGTTTAAAATGATTGGGGATGGTCAGATTCCCTGATCGTTCAGCCCAGGCCTGGTTTAAAACCAGACTGATGATTCTTTCACTGGCAGGATGCTTCCACAGGCCACATTCCAGATCATCTCCGGTCAAAGTGAATATTGTGGGAACTCCATGAACCAGCCACAGGGACCGGTACAGTGCGCGCAGGAGAGGCGTGAAAGCCGCGGTATTGTCTCTGAACGCCAGATATTCAAGCGGGTAGGTAGAGAAATAGGCCATACCTTTTCCTACCTGCGTTCGCACCAGCACCGGTCTTCTGGCAGAATCGCGCCAGAGGATCTCCCCGGTGGTTTGAAGCACCGGACAGAAAGCAACTTCTAAATCGTCATTGGGCAGGGGCAATCGCCAGGAAGTCCCTGATTTCACAATTCCCCAGTCCATTTCGGCAGTTAATCTTAGATCTTTAGATTCAGGATAACAGGGTTCACCGAAGCGGAGATCTGTCTGCAGATCAAAGAATTCCTGCCAGTCATGTACCCAGGTATCATGGGCGAAACTGGCGTAAATCGTACCGCCTTCCGTGACATAAGTTTTTATCTGTTCCCAAAACGGAGCAGAAATGCGTTTTAACCTGGGCAGCATAAGCAATGGTGTCTGTTCAGGATCAAGGTCCACGATATGTGAAACAGCGCCGTCGCGGTCCAACTCAATGGCGGGCTCAAATAATGGTCGTGGATTCAGGTTACTGCGGCGCAGGTGAGAAAATATATCCAGGTATAATGAATACCAATGGGAAAAGTCATTGTCCCAGTCATAGGGATATCGGGTATAATATCCGGAGGGGATAATCAACCCCAGCTCAGCAGACTGCATACGTTGCCAGCCTTCTTCGGTTAATTTTCGAGCGAGGGTGGCAAATTGACGCATTTCTTCACCCGCAGCTTTTATTCGATGATCACAGGTGCGGATCCCAAAACGCAGTTCATGTGGATGATGATTATAAGGGCGGGTATTGATCAGTTGAAAATCACTGAAGCACCAGTTCAAGGCACCTTCCGCTCCATTGATCAGACTGCTGTATAAAACACTGCGATAATAATGAGCTTGATTGTGTTCGGCAGCTGTAGATGTTGAGTGTCCGAATTCTTCAATTATAACAGGTTTATTCCAGAATGCAGCCATCCTGATACGAAATGCAGCTGTAAAGGCCTGATGCCAGGGATTACCACTGCGGGGGTAAAAATGTAAACCGACGAAATCCTGCAAAGGAGCCAGATCGCGTAAACGGAAATTTTCAAGGCGACGACTGGTTTCAGGTGACCAGCAACCATCCCCAATACTCACCGGACGAACCGAGTCTATTTCCCGGATTGAATTAATGATATCTCGAGCCCAATTCGTCACTTCCGACGCCGTCCCGCGCGATTCATAATTGGGTATCTCGTTGGAGAGAATCCAACCCTTGACGGTAGAATTGTTCTGGCAGCTGTTCACAATGGTCTGTACATAGGTTTTCTGGACGCGTCGCAGAGTGATATCAGTGTAGAAATTCTTGTCCTGTCTCCAGGTGGTATCCCAATCCTCTCCACTCATATGCCCCACAAAAAAGGAGAGTATTGTACCCATCTCTGCATCTTCGCAAAGCTCCAAAAAAGTCAGCATGCGCTGAATATATTCGGTCTCAACCCGCAGAGCAGTCGGCATGAACAGGGGCATGTACAGGAAAGTGCGACACACGTTGAATCCCAGGTCGTGCATTACTCGCAGTTCAGCTTCGATCAGATCCGGTTGCCAGTTCTGCCACATCTCGATCCCCGCATGTGCAGGCCAGTAATTGGAACCGATCCAAAAACTGGCTTGACCGTTTTCATCACTGAAGATACGCTTCAGTGCAGGGGTAGATGACAGTATTTCCTGATTCATGACGATGTTCTTAAATTGCATTGAGAGGATTCGCGCACGACCAGTTCGACAGGCACCAGACGGGTTTGATGCAGTCGATCCATATCAGCAATACGTTCCATGAGCAATTTCATGGCTTCTACACCCATCTCGGTTTTGGGCACATGGACACTGGTCAAAGGCGGATGGGTAACGGCAGCGTAATTGATATCATCAAATCCTACCACGGCTACTCCATTGGGTACTGAGTGCCCCAACT
>JGI10211J34971_10002097_pt1 | contig 16361 bp, 17 predicted proteins | sample Etolagsediment_FD_34971 | JGI IMG/M metagenome (IMG submission 34971) | reverse complement strand
CTTATGAGATAGATGATGTCTATCGTGGATCAAACTATATGATCATGGAAGAGATGCATCCTTGTTTTGATCCTATAGAAATATCAAACCCTAAAGATTTGCCAGAGGATCTAGTTCCTTTTTATGACGAAGAAGATTTTATGGGTTGATAAATAAAACATAGAAATATTTTGGTCCATATAATCCGATGCCTCTTAATAAGTTAGAGAATTTTATCAAGAACTATGAAGGTAGAATTCTATATGTTAATTCCAATGACCTAGATGCGACTGACAGTGTAACGAATCAAGGTAATTCACTTACCAAACCCTTTAAGACGATTCAAAGGGCACTGATTGAAGCAGCAAGATTTTCTTTTGTTATAGGGGATAATAACGATTATAATGCAAGAACTACAATTCTTGTTTTCCCTGGCGAACACGTAATTGATAATAGACCTGGTTATGGCATTCGCAAGACAGGAACTGCAACAGCAGAAGCAGTAGCACCTAATGGTAATGTAACTTCTCCAGCGGCAGACGAGTTTACATTAACATTAGAATCAAATTTTGATTTAACACAAGAAGATAATATTCTCTACAAGTTTAACAGCGTCAATGGTGGTGTTGTTATTCCTCGTGGCACATCACTCGTTGGTCTTGATTTAAGAAAGACGAAGATTCGTCCAAAGTATGTTCCAAACCCAACCGATTCCGACGTACCAAAATCATCAATCTTCAGAATCACTGGTCTTTGCTACTTTTGGCAGTTCAGTATTTTTGATGCACTAGAAACCGAAAACGTATATACCGATAATAGAATCTTCACATCTGGTTCTGGTAATCTTGCCAAACCAACATTCTCACACCATAAACTGACTTGTTTTGAATATGCAGACGGTGTGAACGTCCCAACGGGATATAATGAAACTGATCTTGACATGTATTATGCCAAGTTGTCTCAAGCATTCAACGAAGGTTCTGGAAGACAGATTCCTTCGGCACAGAAGTTCCCGCTCGCGCCTGATGCATTCACCAAAGAAAGAGCAGAATGGGAAATCGTTGGTGCATTTGCTGCCGATCCAATTGAAATTAGTTCAATCATTTCTGGTGATAGTGCAACTCCAAGTTCGACAATTAGCGTCACCACAACTGAAGATCATGGTCTGACTGTTGGAACACCAATCAAGATTCGTGGTGTCAATGTCAACGATTATAACATCTCAACCGTTGTTGCATCTGTTACTGGATCTAAATCATTCACTTACTTAATGCCTTTTGTAAGGAATGATCTTCCTGCATCTCCTGGTGGATCTGCAACAGTAACGATTGAAACTGATACTGTTAAGGGTGCATCACCATATATCTTTAACATCTCTCTGAGATCTGTTTGGGGTATGAACGGTATGCTTGCCGATGGTGCAAAAGCATCTGGTTTCCGTTCAATGGTCGTGGCACAGTTTACTGCTGTCTCACTACAAAAAGATGACCGTGCATTCGTTAAGTATAACCCAGTAACGAGAACTTACAGTGGTATTCCAATCAGTAAGGTTACTGGTGCTCTGCTTTCTTCTGGTTCTGCATCAACAGATAATAATAGAATTTATCACCTAGATCAAGATGCCGTCTATAGAGATGGATGGAGAAGTGGTCACGTAACAATTAAGAATGATGCGATTCTACAAATCGTTTCTGTGTTTGCGATCGGTTTCAACCGTCACTTTGTTGGTGAGTCTGGCGCTGATGCTTCGATTACCAACTCTAACTCCAACTTCGGTCAGATTGCGCTTGCTGCTGATGGATTTAAGAAAGAAGCATTTGGTAAGGATGACAGAGGTTACATCACCAACATCATCACACCAAAATCTGTTCCTAACGTTGAGAGAAACTTTGACTGGATTCCACTTGATGTTGGTCTAACAACTTCGGTTGGTATTTCAAGTCACCTATATCTCTTCGGATTCAACAGTGAAGATAATGTTCCACCAAACCTAATTCAGGGTTATAGAATTGGTGCAAGAGCAGATGATAAGATCTATTTGGATCTTCCAAATGGTGATACCAAGAGTGTCAGAATCTTAATGTCTGATAATACTCTTGGAAGTGGTGTTACTACTATTGATGGTAATACATCTTCTGTTAAGGAGTATAGTGTAAGTCAAACCACTTCTGCACCAAATTATGAGATTCTAACTCTTGCCTCTGACCATAAACTTCAGAATGGTGAAGAAGTTATCATCCTAAGTGATAATGGTGATCTTCCAGAAGGTATTGTTGAGAACAAAGAATACTACACAATTACGACTCCAGATCCAAACGAGATCAGACTTGCTTCTTCACTCACGAATGCAAGAAATGGAAATGCACTCACCATGTATGGTGGCACTGGTCTTCGCATTTTAAGTAGAGTTTCGGAAAGAGATTCTGGTGAACTTGGTTCACCAATTCAGTTTGACCCCAATAATTCTAACTGGTTCCTTCATGTTGAACCAGTTAATGAACTCTATGATTCACTCAATTCTCTTGGTGTTGTTGGATTTGAAGAACCAAGAACGGAAGTTACTTACTTCAAGAGAATTCCAGATGATAGAAGTCTTGATGAAAAGATCTATAAGTTCCGTGTTGTAATTCCAAAAGAAGCACCTAACTCAAAAGATCCACAAGATGGATTTGTTATTCAGGAATCGAGTTCGACTGGTGCAGTAACTGATGCTGAATTCTCCCAGAGTTCAATCACCATTGCAGATCATAGTTTCAAGAGAAACAACAGATATATTAGTACCTGCTCCGAATCTTCTGGTACTGTAACTGTTATTACTGAACTTCCACACGATTTGACCGTTGGTGATAGAGTTCTGATTAAGAACGTTAAGTCTTCAACCAACCTTTCTGGTTTTGGAGTCACTGGATATAATGGTGACTTCACAGTTGAAGGAATTTCGGATGATAAGACCTTCACATATTCAACAACTGATGTAAATGATCTAACTCATAATGTTGGCATCTTCTCTGGACCAAGCACAAGAGATTCTACACTACCAAGATTTGAGAGAAACGATTTACAATCCAATCTCTACATCTATAGATCTGAAGTTATTTCTCCTTATGAGTTCAATGTTCAGGATGGTATTTACCACGTTTATGTTCTGAACTCTCAGAATGCTGTTCCAGAAGAGTTCACAACCACTAAGTATAGTCAGAACATTGTAGATCTTTATCCTCAGTTGGATAGAGATAATCATGAAGAGAACCCCAAATCTGCAACAACATTTGCCAAGAGATCTCCACTTGGTGATGTTGTAACTAATGATCTCAAAAAGAGTATCACAAGAGAAACAGCAGACATTGCAGTTAAGAAATTTGGTTTTGGTCCAACAGTTTCACAAACAAGCCCAACTTCTTCTGGCATTGCAACTATTACAACCACACTTGCTCATGGATTTAATGGTATTGTTGGATTCACAACTCTTACCAAAGGAAGTGGATTCAATGATGGAACATATTATAACGTAAAACTACTCAACTCTGATGATACTTGGAGTGGTGCAACTGGTAAGGTTGTTGTTGTTGGAACCGCAGTTACTGCCGTTGAGATTCAGGCATCTGGTTCTGGTTATAGCAGCGGTGTAGTTCTGAAGATTGATGGATTCAGTGGTGCAACACTTGGAATTACAAGTTCAAATATCTCCTCACCAATTGACAACTCACTACAAGTTACTGGTATTGGAACTGCAACCGATAGTTTGTATAGGGTCTTAAGAGTTCCTTCTTCTACTGAAGTTGCAATTGCAAGAACTTCTGGTGATCCTATTGTATATCCAAACCAGTATATTTTCAACGTTGCACCTTCCGTAACAGTTTCTACAGTTGTCAATAATACTACTGTTGGTATTTCAACTCTAACCTGTGCATCTGCTCATGGTTTAGTTGCAGGAAACAAACTAAGAATTCTTGATAATTCAAATAATAATCTTGGTGACTTTAATGTTTTCCAGACTATTGGTATTAACACCGTAACAATCAAAGGAAATGTTGATTCAAATGCTACTAGAGTTCTGAAGCACGGATTTGCTGCAAACAATCTAACTTCCGATGAAGGTGGTGAGAACCTTGGATCTAGAGGCATTTCATTCTACGATAATGAAACTGCAACTCTGCTTCAGAACATCACAACCGATGCAACCTCTGGTATTACCACATTTGCAATTAGTGTAAATGCTGGTTCTGCATCTGGTGGTGTTGGTGTTGGAACCACTGCAAGATTCCCACTAGGAAGCTTCTTGCAGATCGGTAATGAGATCATGAGAGTTGCAAGCAGCAATCTCACTGGATCCGGAAATAATGAAATCGTTGCAATTCGTGGTTACTTGGGTACTCAAAAAGAGAACCATCCTCTTAATTCTCTGATTAAGAAGGTAAAACCAATTCCTGTTGAATTCCGTAGACCATCAATTCTACGTGCATCTGGTCACACCTTTGAATATCTTGGTTATGGACCTGGCAACTACTCAACAGCACTTCCACAGATTCAGAATAAGACTCTCTCTGAGAGAGAAGACTTCCTTGCACAGGCACAAGAAACCTCAGCAGGTCAGGTCATCTATACTGGCATGAACAGTGATGGTGACTTCTTTATCGGAAACACCAAGTATTCTGCACAATCAGGCACACAACAAACATTTGATATTCCAGTTTCAACGGTTACTGGTCAGGATCCTTCCAGACTCTCTGTTGTATTTGATGAAGTTATTGTTAAGGAAAGAATCCTCGTTGAGGGTGGTAAATCCAAGCAGATTCTTTCACAGTTTGATGGACCAGTTACATTCAACGAGAATCTTATTTTCAACGATGAAACCAAGATTAATGGTGAACTGATTCTTTCTAACATTCTAACCCAACAGAATACCACAGATTCCATCTCACAAACCACGGGTTCAATTGTAACCAAGGGTGGTGTTGGTATTGCCAAGAATCTCTATGTTGGTGGAAATGTAAGTGTTGCTGGAACTGCAACATTCAATGGTGACGTTGCATTTAACAGTGGTCTTGTTCCAGATTCCTTCGAAGGTGCATACATTGGTAAGGCAGATCTTCCTTGGGGTTCTGCATGGATTGGTGGTATTGGCATTGCAACTGGTGGAGTTCCTGGTGGCGTTGAGGATAAGGACAGAACCATTAATGCATGGACTGGTGATCTAATCCTCACATCTCAAGTTGGTATTGTTTCCGTAACCGATAGTTTAGAAGTTACTGATGATCTTCTCGTTAAGGGTAATACCTTCCTAACTGGAATCGCAACCGTTGCAACTGGTCTTGTTCCTGATGCTGATGAAGGTGCATTCCTCGGAACAGCAACACTTCCATTCAGCGAAGCACACATTGATGAAATTAGAATTGGTGTTACTAGCAGCCATGAAATTGATACTGCTACTGGCAATCTAATTCTCGATTCAACTGATGGAACAGTTGTTGTTGATGACAATCTCGTTGTTACTGGAAATACGAATATCAGTGGAAACACAACATTCGTTGATGAAATCACAGTAAACACTGGTATTGTTCCAGATATTGCTGATGGTGCTTATGTTGGTACTACTGCACTACCATTCCAGCACGCATTCTTCGGCAATATTCAAATAGCGGTTACAGACGATCAAACCATTGATACGTCATCTGGCAATCTCGTTCTTGATTCTAGTAATGGACTGATTGATATTAACGATAATGTTGATATCTCTGGCACACTAGTGGTTGGTGGTCAGACCACAATTAATGACTCTCTATTAATTAATTCTACCAATGAAGTCTTCAGAATTCGTAATGGATCTGATACTACAAACCGATTCCAGGTTGATACCGATAATGGAAATACCACTATTGCAGGAACATTAACCGTTACTGGTTTAGCAGATTTCAATGGTGCTGCACACATTGATAATTTGAGACTCGGAACCGACGCTGATAATGAGATCACCACTTCTTCTGGTAATCTTGTTCTTGATTCTAACGCTGGCACGGTTGAAGTTACTGATAACCTAACAGTTTCGGGTAACACCACATTAACTGGCACACTGACTGCCAATGGTAATATAAATCTTGGTAATGCTTCTACCGATACTCTGACAGTTAATGCAACTCCAACATTCACCGATGATCTGCTAATTAACGCATCAAATTCAGTATTCAGAATCCGCAACGGTTCCAACACCACTAACCAATTCCTGGTTGATACTGATAATGGTAATACTACAATCAATGGTAATCTAACTATTAATGGTTCAACTGGAATCACTGCCGATGGTGCAGACTTTGGAAATATCCAGATTGCAGTAACCACCGATAATACAATTGATACTACTACAGGAAATCTTGTTCTTGATTCCAATGGTGGAACGATTGATATTAATGATAATGTTGATATTTCTGGAACCCTTGAAGTTGATGGAAACACAACTCTTGGTAATGCATCTACCGATGTTACAACAGTTAATGGTGAACTGAGAGTTACTCAAGATATTATTGCTTTCCACACATCAGATCGCAGATTTAAGGATAATATCAAACCAATTGAATCTCCACTTGCGAAGATTCTTGGATTGAGTGGTAATACATACGATTGGAATGCAGCATCTGGTAAAGATGGTAGTGATACTGGTGTAATCGCACAAGAAGTTCAGGCACTTGGACTTCCTGGTTTGGTTACTACTAGAGACAGTGGTTATTTGGCAGTTCGTTATGAGAAACTCGTTCCTCTTCTTATCGAAGCAATCAAAGAACTGAATGCTAAGGTTGAAGACCTTGAACAAAAGTTGTCCAATAAATAACTAAAAAAGTAAGAAATGTCCAATTATAATAAGTCATTTAATTTTAGAAATGGCGTCCAGGTTGATGAAGACGATCTAATTGTTAGAGGCAGTCTGGTTGGAATCGGCACCACGGTTCCAAGAAGTGAATTAGACGTTGTTGGCAATGTTGATGTTACTGGTTTGGTCACCAGCACAAGTTTATATGTTTCTGGAATTGCCACTTTTACTGATGTAAGAATCGGAACTGGCATTACCATTTACGGTAATGCTGGTATTATTAGTGCGACTTTCTACGGTGATGGATCCAATCTAGTAAATATACCAACTTCACAATGGGTAGATGTAAACCCAGGGACTGGAGTAACGAGCATATACGCTATTGGGAATGTTGGAATAGCGACAACCTCACCAACAAATACCTTCCAAGTTGGTGGCAGAGTAGAGAACGGAGATTCTGGAGTTGGAATCAGTTCTGCAGGTAATATAAGAGCATCTGGTATTGTAACCGCATCATCTTTTGTTGGTGACGGTTCCGCATTAACGGCATTAAATGCATCTCAGATTACATCTGGCACCATTTCAGAAGACAGACTGCCAGAGAATCTAAATGTAACTGGTATTGTAACTGCTGCAACATTAGAAGTTACACAGATTAATAATACAGGTATTGCAACAATCTCGGACCTGAAACTAGGTCAAACAAATATTAGTGGTATTGCAACTGTTGGTTTTTTAACCGCATCAGCAGGTTTTGTTAATAATTTAACAGTTGGAGTTGCTACTGCAACAATAGTTAAGGTAAATGATTATCTTGATACATGTTGCATTACTGGACTAGAGAGACTTGTAGTTGTTGGTGTTGCTACTGTTGGTCTCATCTCTGCAAGTGATGCACACTTTAGTGGTGTTACAACAACTGGAACTCTAAGAGCAACCAGTGGAATCATCACAAGTCTTACGATCAGCAATGATGTAACACTGAATAATGCAACAGTAACCAACTTGAATGTTACTGGCATCACTACTGTTGGAATGATGACAGCACCAACAATACATGTTGGTGTTGCAACAGTTTCAGTTCTTAACGTAACTGGTTTGAATGCTGGTGTAACAACATCAACTCAATTTGTATCTGGTGCAGTTAGGATTGGTTATGGTGGAACTAATGAAATTGACACCTTACATACAGATCTGGTATTAGATTCTGCTGGCGGAACGGTAGTAGTAGACGATAATCTAAACGTTACTGGTATTACAACTGTCACGACACTTAGAGTAAATACTTCAGTTCTTCCTGACGAAGATCTCGGTTCTGATTTAGGTTCTACTACAGAATATTTTGGTGCTGCTTATGTTGGCGAAATAAACGTTGGTGCTGCAGCAAGTAACGAAATTACTACTAGATCAAACACTTTAGTTCTAGATTCTGATGGCGGAACAGTCCAGATTGATGATAATCTCGTTGTTACTGGATATACCTACCTAACTGGTATTACTACGGTTCAAGATAGTATTCTTCCAGATTCTGATCAAGATGCCGCACTTGGTTCTGCATCACTCAGATTCTCTGATGTTTATGTTGACAATATCAGAATTGGTGTTGGTTCGGATAATGAAGTATCTACGGGAAGTGGAAATCTAAAATTCGATTCTGCATCAAAACTAGTTGAAGTTGCGGATAGATTCAAGGTTACTGGTGAAACCTATCTAACTGGCATTACAACGGTTCAGAATGGTTTAGTTGCTGATTCTGATCTTGGAAGCACTCTAGGTGCCGCAGGAAAAGCATTTGATGGAGCACACCTTAATGGTATTCGTATTGGTATTGCAGCAACGACAACGATCGATACAAGAGGTGGAAAACTGATTCTCGACTCTGTTGAGAACGTTGTTGAAATTAACAACGATCTAACAGTAAATGAAGTTGCCAATCTACTAGATCACCTTTATGTTGGTCCTAATGGAAATGATCTATTTGTTGATTCAACACTCAATAGAATCGGTATTGGAACATCTGCACCATCGAATGATCTTGAGGTTACTAGATCTGGAAATCTAAATGTTGAACTGGTTTCTGAAACTGGAACGGCAACAGTTGCAATTGGTCAGAGTCTTGGAATTGGAAACAGTTCTGTAACTATTTCTTATTCAAATAAAGATCTATCAATTTCAAACAAGGATACTGGATCAATCAACGTTGAGATGTCTGCGGGCACTGGCATTGATACAACATCATCACTGAATGTTATTCATGCTGGTTCTACTCTAATCTCAGTTGGACACAGTGGTGTTACTGGTATTAATAAAGAAAATCCAACACATGCCCTAGATGTAAATGGAAACATTGCAGTTAGTGGATATGGACGCGTTGTTGGTGTTCTTACAATCGGTAGTGGTCCAAATGAAGTTACTTTTGGTGCTGCAGATGCAGCAATTAGTGGAAATCTAACTGGTAATGTAAACGCAACCAGTGGATTCAGCACATTCAGAAATCTCGACATTCAAGATACTGTTTCAATTGGTGCAACACTTTCAGTAACTGGTGTTGGAATTGGATCTTTTGAGAATGGAATTGTTGTTGGCACATCTAATCAAGTAACCGTAGACAACATTGCATTATCCCCACTCCTTAATGTTTCTAGTGGTGATGTTCATGTAAGTGGATCTGCGATATTCAGCAGCACCACATCCAAAGTTGGTATTGCAACTACGGGATTCCTCAGTGATGATAGACCAAGTCTTGCTGCAGAAGATTCTAACTTCCCTGGAGTAAACTATGGTGTTCTCCAAGTTAGAGGTGACATGTCAGTCACTGGATATAGTGGAGGTGCATCGATCTTTGTTGGTGGACCAGTTGGAAACACAACTGCATTCCTCACATATAAGGACAGCAGAACTCTAGATGATCAAAACTATCAGTATAGTGTTGGTATTAACACTCATGCTCCTAGATCTTGCCTAGACCTTGGTGCATCTGCAAGTCCACTACTTCTACCTGCAATGGATACTGCTAGAAAGCAGTATATGATTGATAATCCACCACAAAGTAGAATTAGTGTTTATAACTCTACCGATCCCGATGTAAACCTTCCTGGTAGTTTGCTATTCAATACTAGCACAGGACGTGCAGAATTGGGTATTGGCAACACTGGAATTATGTGTGGTATTGCAACACTTACCTATAACGGAAGTGATCATGCAGCATTCTTACCACCAAAACTCACTACAAGTGAAATAACAGCAATGACATCATCCGGTATTCCTGATGGTGCAATTGTTTATAACTCATCTACAGATAAATTGCAACTCAGAGCAGCAGGTTCTTGGGTGGATCTTAACTAAGGCTTGACACACTTCTAGATTATGGGTAGAATTCCTTTGTTAGGTTTGAAGAGAGGATATGAGATTTAGCTTAGCTATTATTAATCCACCATATGGTGTGGGTGGAAATCTCGCCATTAAGTTTCTCAATAAGTTGTCAGAGCACACCGATGATATTCGTGCAGTGCTTCCCACTTCAGTGCGAAAACCTTCTTCTTTGAATAAGATTGTAGGACATCTTCATTGTGATGTTGATGAAGATCTCGACCCTTCTACGTTTCCTGGTGGTATTAGTGCCGTAAAACAATACTGGAAAGTAAAAAATACTTCGAGATTTGCAATAGGGGTTGGTGAGATTCCTATGATGAGAGAACATCCTGACTTTGAGTTTCTTCCTTATGAGAGAAGAGATGAAGCAGATGTATTTGTTGGTGAGTATGGTTGTGGACCTAGTGGTAGAGTCAAAACAGAGAACTTTACTCACTATGCCAAGGGACATCACTTTATCAAAGTAAGAGATCCTAAAGTGATTGATAATATGGTAGAATTTGCTGATAAGTTTAGAGAAGCAGCAGGTCAATGTAATGGTCGATATCATTTTGGGAAGAATGATCTGATCTCTACTTACATTAAATGTATTGAAGAACGTGATGGCAAAAAATAAACATAATATGAATGTTGGGTCTACGATTGAGAGATCCGATGAAAGAATTAAAGTAACTCAAGAAGTCTTCACTCCGATGGAACTTGTTGAGAGTATGGTTGATGATATTGATATTGAACTACTACAAGATCCAAAGAGCACTTTTATTGACAACTCTGCTGGATGTGGAAACTTTTTAATTGCACTCAAGAAAAAACTACTGAATTATCATACTGAAGAACATATTTTGAATAATATGTTGTATGCAGTTGAAATGATGGAAGACAATCATAAGGAATTGTGTGCAAATCTTGGTGTTGATACAACTCATCCACACTATGTTTGTGCCGATGCTCTGGAGTATGACTATTCCTTTGGGGAACCAATTGGGTTAGATAAGTTCTTCTAATCATTCGGGGGGTTGACGGGACAGCAGATTCATCGTATATTGTATTTGTGGTTGAGGCACTTGCCGATACCCAAAATGGACAAATTGCCGAATTAAATTATGACTACTAAATTTGCTCAGGGTGTTAATCTTCCTGATGAGTATATTGCATTGCCTAAAAATGCTTCTCTCTTCGATCTAAAAGCAATGATTGAAGACTATGCTCGTCCAGAGTATGAGACAGCAGAGTATGTTCGTACTGAAATTGTTGCTACTAGTACGTTTAAACTTCGCAAGAATGTTGGACGTTTTAAGGGTAATGATACCAAAGTGTACGAAACCGTGGCAAAGTCCCTTGAGAAGGGATACAAGCAAGGTAAACTTCCTCCTATTGTTCTCGAACAACGTGATCGTCAAGCACTAGAGAATTGGTTGGTAAATGGTAATCACCGTTGGATGTGGTATTCCAACAATGGTTATGCCTGGATGATTGTTGATGTGTATCGCATCAAAGAAGGGTGTGACGAAGGTGATGTTCTGGATGAAATCGGTCTGCTTCATCAACCGCAACCTGATGGATCTAGTTCTGTTTATGACGATTACAAAGCACGCGGCATTGCATGGGTGCAACGTCAAAAAAACAAAGATGTGACTGTTACTCAGGAAGATGTTGATGCTTGGGTTGATAAGTTTGCTAAGAATGAAACGGGTTTGACCCGTGCAAATCTGAAGCGTAACATCTTCAACAACACGGAAAAGAGTTCTTTCCTTACCAATTACACCCGTCCTCAGGTAATCAAGTTTTTCAAGAACTGCAATTACATCATTCTGGATAAGAATGACCAGATTGTTGCGGATGTTGTTGATCGCTTGCATGAAGCAAGTCAAGATGTGTGGATTCGTGATTTTCTTCCTACATTCCTTCGTGATGTTGCAAAAGGCACCAAGACACGCCTGAATTTCTATGTAAACACCAGCAATACGAAAGTGAAAGATGGTCGTTCGATCACGAAGATGGTTGAAAATCGTCTCAGTCAACTGGATGAAATCCTTGATAATCTGGATGCAATCAATGGAACTGGTAAAGTTCTCCGAGAGTATCTGATTATGGGATATCGTCCCCCTCAAATTGTTGATGTTGATATGGCAGATACGCTAGTGAAAATCTAAAAACTTATACATACCTTTGTATGGGTTCTATGGGAAGCTATATAAAATCTTAAAGAGACCAGTTCACAGACCGTCCATGGGGTTCCCCTGTGGGCGGTTTTCTGCTATAATATATCCATACTGAACAGGACATCTACTTGACCATCACCCTCCGCCCCCACCAGCAGAAAGCAGTCAATGCTATGTGGGATAATGATAAAGGTCAGGTCATCATTCCTACTGGTGGTGGTAAGACCATCTGCATGATTCAGGATGCTATTCATCAAAAAGCAGATGCCAAAGGTGTCACTCTTGTTGTTGTCGCTCCTCGTATTCTCCTAGCAGAACAACTCTGTAAGGAGTTCATGGAGATTATGGATCCTCACAATAGTGATCCCTATCTTCACATTCTCCACGTTCATTCAGGAGAGACTGAGTATACTAGCACTACGAATCCTGAGAAGATTCACCTCTACGCTAATTGTGCTCGTAATATGGGTGAGAACTGCATTATCTTCACCACTTATCACTCTCTGCATCGTATTCAAGAGGCAGATATTGAAGTCAATACCATTTATTTTGATGAAGCACACAACTCAGTTCAACGTAATTTCTTTCCTGCTACTGAGCATTTCAGTTCTAATGCTGACCGTACTTACTTCTTTACTGCCACTCCCAAACATTCTCTGACTGTTTTCAAACCAGGCATGAATGATGGTGCAGTATATGGGCAGGTGATTTGTAATGTTCCTGCACCTAAACTGGTTGAGGAGGGTTACATTCTTCCTCCTAAGGTTGTGGTTCAGCAGTTGCCTCAGGGTGATTTCAAGCAGAGTGATGACAAGAACCTGCTGGATACGATTGATGCCAACTCTCTGAATAAGATTCTGATTGCTGCACGTTCTACGAAGCAGATTATCAATCTTGTTTCACAAACTGATTTCTGCTATGAGTTGAAAGATCGTGGTTACAACTGGATGTATATCACCAGCAAAACTGGTGCTATCATCAACGGCAAAAAAGTTTCCCGTGAAGAGTTCTTCAATACTCTTAATGAGTGGGGTACTGATGATACTCGTTTTGTTGTATTGCATCACAGTATTCTCTCTGAAGGTATCAACGTCAAGGGACTGGAAGCGGTTCTCTTTATGCGTAATATGGACTACATCGGAATCTCCCAGAGCATCGGGCGTGTGATCCGTCTGGGAGGCGCTGAGAAGACGTTTGGACTGGTGTGCGTGCCTGTTTACGATAAGGTGGGACTGGGCACTGCACGGAGCGTTCAGGCAGTGGTAGACACCGTATTTGAGCAGGGTGAACCTGCCATCTCAGTGGTCCGCCGCTGATACTGGCACACTCTGCCCCTGACTCTGCCCCACTCTGCCCTATAATACTAAGGTAATCAAAGGAACCCACCATGGTCTGCGAAGTGAAACTCTACGTTGCTGGCAAAGTTTTCATTGAAACTGTTCATGCCCGCGACTATCAAGATGCCCGCCAGGTTGCCCTTGCTCGCAATCCTAATGCTAAAGTTCTGGGTGTGACTGCTGTTTTCTGATGGGATTCCTTAAACCACACATTGATCGCCCTGGTATTCTTGATCCAACACCAGGAGATCCACAAGGTTTCGTTACAAACGATGGAATGTGGGCAGCAATTCCGTTTTCTGGCAAGAAAAAAGGGTTTGCGATTATACATAATGGCAAACACGTTGGGGAGTTTAACACTTATAAACAATCTGTTGATTTCATCAAAAAACAGATTAAAATTCAAAAAAAGCAAACGTCAACTCTTGAGAAGTTCCTATGACAGACAAACACACGAAACGTAAAGATGCATTCTACATCTTTTATGAGAGTGTTCTAAAACCCGATCCTGAGTTACGGTTATATGCTCACGAAGAGGAGTGTTTTCATGAGTTAATGGAGTGGCGTGGTGAAATTATAGAGTATCTTGATCGTCGTAGGAATGAGGAGTTCGGTTGATGGACTCCCCACATATTGTCCTATTTGGACTATTCGCGGTAGTAGCGTATTTCATCGTAACTGATGAAAGCGTTGCTGCCGCTTTTTATTATGTAATTAAGTTAGTATCTACTAACATAAGACTTCGTTGGTGGTGGTTGACTAACAATCCACGTAATCCTGTGGTAAAATATATGATGTATCGTCGCTCTATCCGCTTAGCAAAGGAGTTGATGGGAAAAATAAATAATTACAAAGAGAAAGAATAGTATGCTTTCTACACAATACAGACTCAGACTTGAGTCCATTTGTAAGTGTATTGCGAATGGAGAAGAAGTGAATCTTGAGGATATGATCTGGGTAGAAAAACTTGGTAAAGCAAATACCACTGCCAGAGAAATGCTCAAGAAAGCACGTAGAATGGCTGCTAATCCTGATATGCAGGAAGGTAGCATGGACGACTTCATGAATAAGATGGGATTAGGTGATCCCGATCCATCAAATCATCGCACTGGTTTTGGTAGTGCTGATGAGATTGTAGACTGGTTTAATGAAGACCGCCCTGACGATTGGAGGCAACGTGACTGAGGTTGATTATCAAGTCATCGATAAAGATGGTAAAATTCATAACTATATTTGGAATGACGAACAAAGAAAAATGGTAGAAGGCAAGCGGGAAAAGAATGTTCCTTGGTGGCAAATTCACCAAATTGCTGATGGTTTGGAAGCTAATGCATCTTTCAAGACTATCATTCATAGTAATGGAAAACGTGTGAAACAAATTGTTATAGAGTTTACCGACGAAGAGGACTAATGAACGCAGTAATTTACAGCAACGATAATCAAGAATGTCAACGTGCTAAAACATTGTTAGAAAAACTTAATTTTCAAATTGCAGTATACAGACTAAACCAACACTTCACATCAAAAGGATTTGTTAGAGAGTTTGGTCCCGAAGCAGAATACCCTCAAGTTAATATTGGATTCAAACACATTGGAGGTTTGAAAGAAACCCTCAGTTATATGAAGCAGGAAGGAATCATTTAATGACCTACGATGAATTTGTTAGTAAGTCACCAGAATACTACATGGATATGGTTCGTCTTATTGACATTAAAATTAAACATCGTATGGAAATGACTGAGGACGAAAAGCGAATCAATGAATTCATAATGGAAGTCCAAGAAAATAACAAAATTAATGCACTAAGAAATCGTTTCGAAAAATTGTGGGATATTAACCAATGAAACCCCTTATCCTAATTGCATGTTTCTTACCACTTGTTATAATCTACATAGTAATGAAACTTGCCGTTTGGTTATCTGCCATTAACGTTGAGAAAGATTATGTCAGAGAAGAATCCAGAAAACCACATGGACCCTATTTGGCAAATCCGTATGAAGATGTTGATGCAGAGGACGAGGAATATGGAGATCGCACAGACTATAGATAATGCTCTCTATGAGTGGTATTCTGAACGTGGTTTAGAAGTTCCCCAATGGAGAATGCAAAGGAATCCCGACTGGTGGATAGAATATCTTAAGGATTTGGGTATTGACCCCAGTAATCCATAGTGCTATAATACGAGCATAGAAACGCCTTATTATGGATTATCGACCTTATTCACCAGAGTGGCACAGAAAACGCTACTTGAAGGAAGCATTGGATAAGTATTTTGATGACTATGTTGACAACGAAGTGATTCGTGCCGACATTCTGGATATTCTTGCCGAAAAATCTGAGCAAGCATATGCAGAGTTTACTAAAATCAACGATCTTGAAAATTCCTTGCGATGACTCAACTAATTCAACCAGGTGATCCTCAATATTTTGAGGTGACTTCTGATGGATCTTATGATCGTCATGATTATAAAATCATATCTAAAACTGGTGATAGTATTGTGGTTGACAACTGGCAAACTGCACAATTAACTTGGTTTCAAAAGGGTGCATTTCTATCTCACATTGAAGTGCTAGATAAGAAGGTGGAAAAGAAAACCAAAGGTTTTAAATGAAGACACATAATTTATTCCCAACACAAGTTTGGGAAATTGAACATGATGTTCCTGAGGATATTGTTGATTATGTTCTCAATGTAAAAGAAACTAAAAA
>JGI10211J34971_10002096_pt1 | contig 16365 bp, 13 predicted proteins | sample Etolagsediment_FD_34971 | JGI IMG/M metagenome (IMG submission 34971) | reverse complement strand
CCTGCTGGTTTTGTGATTGGCTGGGCGTGGCCGTTAGTGAATTCACACGCCCCAAAGCAATTTGAGATGCTGTTCTTATCTTCTCCAAAAAAGCAGAATGACCTTTTATTGCTTTCAATGCGCAGGTCAAACAATTCTGTGCTGGAGTACGGCTCTGTTGTGCTCTTNATTGCAAACAAGGCTGTCAAGTCAATAGTGAATGTGATTGGCTTTGCTGATGACAATAGTTCTGCCTTGTCTTTGCAGGCAACATAATAAGTGTAGCCCTTGACTTCTGAAACATTAACTGCAACTGAATGGGATTTCTTGGGATACACATCAAATCCAGGGAAGAAACCCTCCATCTCCTTGAAATCCTGCTTGTCTGCACTGTACTTGCAGAATCCTTCTTCATCTGTCTGTACCTGCAGTCTTGTTGAGTAAATCTCTGCACCTGTTTCTACTGGCTCAACAACAGGATCTGGATTTGCATAAGCAGAAACTATCTTTGGCGCTGTTGAATCAATAAACAATTTAAATGACTGCCTTGAAATGTTAAATTCTCCTGCTTTACAGTATACGTGCAAAGAATGTGTTGAGGTATCACCATAAGGAATTGTCACTTGATTGATTACATGATAGATGCCGTCGCTTGAATCAAAAGTATTCAGGCTGTCGAACTGTGTTGCAGGCGGAGGTGCAGGAACATCATAGATATACTTGCATTTTGCTTTTGTAGATGACTCAACTGTTACATTGAAAGAGAATACTGACGAGATTCCCCAGCTCGGATGCATCATCCTGATTTTTGGAGGGCCTGCAAACACTGAGAAATAAGATTTTGTTCTCAAGACATTGCCTGCATAATCAGTCACATCAACATTGACTATTTTCAATCCTGCCTTAAGATTTGTAACAATGCCTGAAAAATACTTGCTGTTTTTTGAGCTGAGCTCTCTTGAAAGATATATTGGGAATGATTCTTTTGCAAACTCGTTTATGAAGACAACCTCATCTAGTGTTGTCTTGTTGAAAAAGACAGGCTCGCTGAAATTCAATGCAACTGCAACATCTTTTGTCTCAAACTCTGTGCCATCTTCTGGCGCTATCACAACAGTCGGAGGTGTCGTGTCTATGTGCAGGTCAAAGACAACAGGAACATCCATTGATACGCCATTATCATCTTTTGCATTGACTGAGAACCTATAGACTCCTTCTGACAATTGATTGTTAGGCATGAAAGTATACTGGTAATTCAATCCAGAAGCTGGCGAAGATGCTATTGACTGCAGAACACCTGCCTTGTCCAGGCTGGATGCAATCAATTCTGCAGGCTCATCAAAAGTAATCTTGATTGAAGGCTGCAAAACCTTTGTATAAAATCTGCCATTAACCTCGTTTGCTCCTGTAACAGTTATGTTAATTGCATTAGGGCCTGAACATTTGTCGCATGCAAAAACAGTCGCTTCCTTTATGACTTCTAGATTCTTGTTAGGGTCAACAGAATAAAACTTGACCTTGTTGTTTCCCTCGCTGAATTTGCCGATAATATCCTGGCCGTCCTGCAGGTTCAAATCGTTTATTATCAATCTTGATTTTGTTGTGGTGATAGGAAATGCTGACGCAATATTGCAGGAATTATTTGATGAAACAATGCACAAGTATGTCTTGTATCCTGGCTTTCCCTGCATCTCTTTTGTCTTGCCTGTCTTGCTTGTCTTGTCATTTATTATCAAGTCAATATAATCGTGCTTTCCAGGAGCTTCTCCAGTCAAGACAGCAATTGTTTCAGGAGGAAAATAATCTTTTTCGCACAATTCAGGATCTTCTGCATCGAGGCAGTCTGACCAGCCCACACCTGATGCGCCGTTCGCATTCTTCACACAGCCTGTCTCTGCTGAATACTGGCACACGCTTATCTGGCAGGCATCATTGCTGCCGACTTTTATTGAATTGTCTGAATTTAACTGGATTCCTCCAGCAGGAGAACTGCACTGCGTCTGCGTATAAGAAGTGCAGTCAACATAATCACAGCTCTGGCCTTCCTGCGTGTTCTTATTGAAGAAGCAAGGTATTACATCTGAAGAAAGAGCTCTTGCTTTTTCCTCGGTGCAGGCATCAAACACTTCATTAAATCCTTCCTTGTTTGAAGCACTGCTGCTTGGCCTTGCCTGGCACAAGCTGCACGCATCAAAACGCGTGTCATAACAAACACCTATTCCTAAATCAGGAAACACATCTGTCCATGCACACTGGCCTGCGCCGCAATTATCTCTGAGACACGCATCTTCTGAATGATAATCATAACAAGTCATCTGAGGATTGCAAGGATAGCACTTGTCAACAACAGTGGTGGACTTGTCCAAGAAGCAATACTTGATTTCCCCGTATTCTCCTTCACAATCATCCACATCAGAATACAAGCCAAAATCTCCCCCCAGATCGCAGGAAACACTCTCAACACACTTGGCAGTGCTTCCATCTGAAATGCATATCTCATCCTCTGTGCAAGATGCCTGTGGAGCAGGCTTTGACAATTGATTCATATCATTGCATCGCCAGGATTTTCTATAAAAGTCATTGAACACAGAATCTTTTTCTGAATCAAAATCAGCCTTAAAATCATCTGCAGACGCTATCTTGTAGCCGTATTCTTTAAGATAGCTCTTGAACTGGTCATAATAATAAGGAGCAATGCAAAACAAGTCATTTGTTGTCTGATACCAGCACTCCAAGTCTCCTGTATTTACTTCTGCTGTTGCAGGAGTTGAATCACCAGACACTTTATAGTTTGCAATAATCTTGTAATTATAATCCTCATCCCACAGCAAGTCAGCAGACTCATCCTTGTATGAATTAGAAGAGCCAAGAGTTGTCAGCAAGGTAAAGTTAGTGCATCCAGAGCCTTGGCAGCGGTAAATCTTGACATGATTTACAGGACAAGGAAGATTAAAGTCAATCTGGACTGCTTTTTCGCCTTTAACAGGCAGGACAAAAAGATTTGAGACAGGAGGCGTATATCCTGGAGCAGCGCAGCTAGGCGGGACTGTAGGCGGTGCAGTGATATTTGTTGCATTGCACAAAGCAGGGCACCCCACAAAGCCGACAGCAGGAATAGGAACAAATACAAAAGGAGAGACACATGCTGACTGATTCATGATAGAGCCTGTCCTGACAATAGGATCACAGCAGCAACCAAGCTGCTGCGCAAAAACAGCTGCAGCTAATGCTGCTAAAATCATCACAATGGATATCAACAATATTTTTTTATTCAATCTTCTGCACACCCTTTAGGAATTATCCTTATCTGCTGGTAATCTTCAAGCTCGCCGTCATCTGCATAGACCTTGAAAAGCAAGCCCCCTTTTGCAGGATTATCCTTGTACAAAGCAACTGCATATGAATCAACTTTTGGGGTGGCTGGCTTGAGCTTGAAGGAAATCACATCATTGTCTGGATCTACTGCTGTAATGTTTAATGGAAAAGGATCCCCCTCTTCCAGGTCAGGACTTGCATATAATTTGTTTCCCTGCAAAGAGAACTTGACAATATCCACGCAATATGCAAACTTGTCTATCTCTTTCTGGTCAATCAAGTGAAGTGCAGGAGCCCTGTTCTTTCTTGCAATCCTGAACTCATAAGGCACTCCCCTGAGACGGTATTTCTTGTCCTGATAAACAAGTATGTCATCCTTATTGTAACCATTCTTGTTTATTGTGATAAAATAAGCATCTGTTGTAACCGGCTCATAACTCATGTTAGATATTTCAGCTTCTATGATGCTCTTGATTGTGTAGTAAATCCTGCCAAACGCGATTGGATAATTAACCTTGAACCTGTCCAAAGTAATCCTTGCACCGCTGCTTTCTTCTGTTATTGTGACAGGCCAGTCAAGCACAAATGAAATATATTCTTCCTGCCTTAAATGAGTGAGATTTTCTGCAATAATCATTGTTGTTTCAGGTGTTCCTGCTGTAATCTTAAAACCAGGAAACTTATCATCCCATAAAGTGCATTTTGCAATATTATTTGAGATATAAGTCTCTAATTGCTGCTGTATGGAATCTGTGCTGAAGTTCTTGTACAATGCCGGCAGCCTTGATAATCCAAAGTAACCAAGATATGAGGTGTTTCCACTGGCTGTATATGGGAAGCTGGGCCAAGGATAGTCTGGAACATCAGAAAAAAACAAGGCGCCAACATTGCCTTTTGGAGGAACTATCGAATACGATAGTTTCAAGTCATCATAATCCATGAAAGTGATGCCGAGCTTGTCTGAAGGAGGATTAGGAATAATGCTTCCCTGCTCTTGATACAGTCTTCCGCCCTGCCTGCCAACTAATTCAAGGGCATCTGAAGAAACAATATCAAGACAAGTGGTGATGTAGTCCTTGACAGGCTGCACTGCCTGCTGTCTCAAAGTTTGTCCAACCACTTTTTCTTCTCCTTTTTTTTCAGGTGTTATTGATACCATGTAAATCAGCAATCCTGCCCCCAGCAAAATAATTATTCCGATAATCAAAAACAATGTTATCTGTGCTTTTCTCATTTTGGCCTTAATTTTCCTGACAAGTCTGCCCATGCTTCAACCAGCGGGCTTTTTTTGTCAGGAGTCTGCTTTGCGATGACCTTTATGTCTCCGCTGGTCTCTTCGCAAAATGACCAGTCATCATACTGCTCAAATACGTCGCTGCAAGGATTATTTCCTAAATCAATGCCTTTGTATCTTGCACCAATATAATCATAATTAAAAATCTCCTGGTCTTCTTCTAAAAATGCAAAAACAATTTTTCCGCTTCCTTGCTGGGAATAATAAAAATTATTGAATAATCTCGCATCCTTGACAAAACTGAGATTTGAGTCCTGCAAATTAGCTGCATAATCATTTATTGACTCCAGATTATTTTTGATGAATGCGTTATACGTTGCAGAATATTTTGCAGCAGGAAGATTATCATCTGTAGACAAGTAAACCACTGCATTTATGCCTGGATTATAAAATGCTCTTCCTCTTTTATTCCAGTCTGTGCACCTTTGAAAATTTTCGCCAGAATTTACATTGCCGCAGGCATCACTTGAATGATTCAATGCAAGCAGGAATGAATGCTCTTCATCATTTATTTTCGTGTTCAAGCTGGTGCCTATTGCAACTCCATCCTGATATTTCAAGATACAGATATTGTTCACGCATGCTTCTTTTGTTGTGGTGTTATATTGAGGGCACCGGTAATCTTTAAGCAAGTCCTCTACTAATTTTGTGTCTGTGTTAGAGCCCACAAGATACTGATAATTGTTAAGCGCATCCTTGTAATTGCCGCAGAACAAGGAAAACTTGTTTGACTGCGTGCTTGCAAAATCCAATAAAGTCAAGGCAACAAGCTTTGTTCTTGTTGTCCAGCTGCCTTCTTCGCAGTAATAATCGAGAATGTGCTGCTTGTCTGCAATGCACTTTGGACCAGGAGAGTCTGTAAAATATCTTTTTGGCTGGTCATTATATTCTGCTTTTGCCTGCGGGCTTGCACTCACAAAACACTGCTTGATGTTCGGGCACACGCCAGATTCTGTCCTGTCCCAATTTTGCTTTAAGCTGAGAGGCCCATACCAATCGGCTGCAAAAACAGCAAAAACTAGCAAAATGATTATGCATAACCAAATTGCTGGTTTTTTCAATTACTCACCTCTTTTTTATTCCCCGCAAAAATATGAGACTGAATCTATTTCCTGGAACCTGCCCACTTTAACACAGTTAAAGCCGTTCCAGCATTCATCAGGGCCGCAGCAACCAAGTTCTGTTGCATTTGTTCCTGTGATATCCCATGCAACCTTTGCCTGTATTGTTGCATCAGAATTGTTTGTGAACTGCCAGTCCTTGCCAGGATTACAGACAGCATGCATTAATGGCCCTCTTGCATAAAGCATTATGTTATTACATGTAGGGCTGACAGACTTAACAAGCGTGCTGCCATTATGAGTATCAATTAAATTCAATGCAGATATGCCACAGCTGTAAAACTTGCCGTGATAATTAATTACATGTGGCTCTGCAAAATGACCAATCGGCACAAAAGTTTTGTTCCAGCATCCGCCAAGCGCCTCAAACGGCTTTGACTCAAGCTCAATTATCCTGTATATGCAGTCATCACCGCCGATAGGGGTGCTTTTTTCAACCCGAAATGTTCTTGTATCTCCTTGCTTTAGCTCTATTATGCGTGTTTTGTCTTCAAGCGCTTCACACCGGTCATATGCTGTGCCGAATTTTTCAGCTGAATACACCCGCATCTCAAACCTTGCAGGCCCATGGAGTGTTATCCTTGATGTTCTGGGTTTTAATGTGATAAAGGTTGGATTGCCTGCATCTGGCAATAAATCCACATTTGCAGATTTCCTGCTATAATCAAAAAGCAGTGCAGGAGAATCCCAATCATTGTAAAATTCATCTTCATCATTGTCTTCTGAGCAGCACAAGTGGCCTGTCCACTTAAATCCAGATTTTTCACAAGAGCTTTCGTCCTTGGTATCTAAATCAGTTGTCCATTCACCATCAGAAGCACAGTATTCTATTTCCTCAAATCCAGTAGAGAGATTGCAATAGTTTCTTTTGGCAGTTCTATGCGCGTTAAGGAGACTGAGAGACAATACCCTGTCATAAAGAGCGACTTCATCAATATCACCAATGAACTTATTGCCAATAACCAAAGGATTAATTGTTTTTGTTATGCTTCCTGTCTTGTCAGCATGCCCAACAGAATCACCATTCTTGAAAATCCTTACAGTGTGGCCATTGAAAGTCAATGCAACATGCGCCCAGTCATCTTTGCTCATGAATGCATGGCCAAAGTTTTCCCATGTTCCATCAATATTGATTCCTGCCTTGAGCCTTTTATCAACTATCTCAAGCTTGTAAGAGCCAGGTTTTTCTAATATTGAATAAGTGCCTTCATCAACCTGTTCAGGATAAATCCATGCCTCAATAGTAAAATTCCTTGCAGGAGTTGTTAGATTTCCTGAAACAGTCATCTTGTCATTGCCGTCAAACTTCAAGGCTTTGTTGACCTGGCCGTCTACATAAGTTGCGCCAGAAAGCAAGCCATTAAAATCCCCTTTAGAATCCTGCACAGTATCATCAAAAGTCCAGTAAGCAAGCATTCCAGGAGGGCAGCCGCCTGCACCAACAAGCTCAACAGTTGTCTTGCCTGTTTGAGCAATGCTTCCAAGATTTTCATAAGGATTTGTAAAAGAAGGCAGGTCTCCTGCGCACTCAAACAAGTTTCCAGTGGCTGGATCGCAGATATAGCCGTGAGTTCCAGCAGCGCCTTCAATATTTTTTAATCTAGGTATTTGTGTTATGCTTGTGATAAATGGACAGAACAAGTCAGGCCAATCATCTGTTTCCAGATCCCAATAAACAGTTGCTTCATCACTATTGACCATATATCTTTCAGTATTAGGCTCATCAGTAAAATCACATTTATAAGCATCTTCATATGCATCCTCAGCACTGCACATGCTCTCAGTCAAATCACATAACTCAGTTTCTTCGTTGTCATCAAAATAATCACTAAGCCAATCATCTGGGTTAGTATACAATGCACCTTCAAACCAGTCTTCATTTTCAGCTTGTGCATGCCATTTGCCAGTCCAATCATACCACGTCCTTTGAATACTCATATTGATTGTCTTGGGTGTTGTTCCAGTTATCTTGCACCCAAAAAAATCTTCTCCATCTGAGACAACACTCCAGCCAGGACAGCCCCTTAAATCAGCAATATTTCCTGCCTGCTCTAACGAAGCCCAGTGATAATTTCCTTGCTCATCATAGCCGCACAATGCCTTGAGCCTGTGATCATAATCTCCGCAATGGAAAGCTTCAACTCCTGCTGCATTAAGACGCGCGATTTTTTGCGGATCGTTTTCAACACAACATCCTTCTATAAATCCTCCGCCGTATAACTGGCCTTCATGATAATTCCTGCCAAACCACGCACCATCTTCATCCCAGCAGGTCTGAACAGTAGACTGGAGATGATCACATTTTTTATTTTGATCTAAATCAGCGCATGCAAGCACATAATCTGTCCTGTCTGCAGTATTTTTTTCAGGCTCTTCTGGATAATCTGCAGAAGAATCAGGACTGTCAGCAATCCAGAAAAGAACATTTTCATTTTCTGAAAAAATTCCAGTGTAAACAGTTGCATTAACACCTTCTGGAAAATCTTCTTTCATTATCTCTCCAACAGTTCCAAGAGATTTTGTCTCATCCTCAACAAAGACATTGTTAAATTCCTTAATAACAATTGGAGCATAATAAAATTGAATTACCTGGTCAGGCCAGCAATGCACATTAGGATCCCTGTCTGTACACCAATCTCTTCCAGATACTCTTTTATACTCTACATAATCTGAAATAACGTTGATAGGATAATCATACCAGCGAGGAGGATTGTCTGCACGCAAGGTATCTGCCCAAACCGCTTTTTGATTATATTCTAACAATATTTTTAAAAGAGAATTACATCCATCACCGCCCCTATTGCCTTCACAAGCGTATCTGTCTGTATAGTGCCCTCTGGCTTCTACAGCAATAAAAGGCGGGTCTACCTCTAATAAACCTTCAACACTGATTGCAGTGGGATGAATAGTCCATATTCCTGTATTTTCCAAGATAAAATAAGGGCCTGTTGTATCAGCAACACCCCAATAACTTTTGCTGTAAGTGATATTATACATTGGATACCCAAATGCAAGCTCAAAATCAACAGCATAAACCGTGCTAGAAAACAGGATTAACACTAAAATAGCTAGTAATACATGTTTGCTTCCCATATAAACCCTCTTTTAAAGCTAATATCGAGTATTTAATATATAAACCTTTTGGGTAAAGAAAGTTTTAAATAGTCAAAGACAAAAAACAATCTTATAAAAAGAGGCAAGATGGAAAGAAGAAAAACAATCATTGTATTGCTTTTATTGCTGTTATTAATTGTAATTCTTGCATTAGTATTCACTTTGCTTGTCAAAAAACCAGCATATAAAGTGGTTTTTGAGGAAAACTATGACATATGCATTGGTGAAAGAGGCGAAACATACTACACAATCTTGGCGGAAAAGACAAGCGATATTGGATACTGCAATAAATTAAAAGGAGAGGCAAAAATATACTGCGCTGCAAATGTTAATAGAGATCCTTCTGTCTGCCAAGACCTGCCAGAAGATGCTAAAAAAAGATGCACTGCAAGGATAACAAAAGACAGCTCACTCTGCAGGCCAGATAATTACATGTGCCTAGCATACACAACAGGAGACCAAAGCTACTGCCTAAAATCAAGTGATACGCAAAAAATAATTGATGACTGCATTGCAATGGCTACAAGGAATGCAGATTATTTCCTGAATGAGCAAGTAAAACAAGAATGCGCTGATTCTGCTTACATGATTGCTGCGCAAGAATTCAATCACAAGCCTCTCTGCAATGAAATAATCAACCCACAGTTAAAACAAAGATGCGCCAAATTGCTCACTTGAATGCATTCAAGCCATCTTTAGCTTCTTTCTGGTGCATTCCTATCTCTGTAAAAAAAGAAATCAGGTCTTTTGGAGAGCGTATCTCATAAGGGTCTTTTGCAAAAGAGGCAATCACCATCTTGCACTTGTATTTCCTGCAGAGCATGATGTTCTGCTGCATCCTGCCGATTATCTGCGCTCTTGACATCCCGCTTGAATTCAGGATTGAATTAAAGGAAAAACCTATCTTGACATTGTTCTCTTTTGCAAGCCTGCAAAGAATATGATTAAGTCCAGAGCCTCTCTGGTGCATGAAATCCCTTTTCTGCGCCTCTTCCAAAGCAAAAACCAAGGCAGGCCTTGCCTTTTCAAAAGCAAAACGATTATCTTCTATTGCTTTTGCAAAAACAAGCTTTGACTTGTTCTTTGCAGAAATTATTTTCTTGTGCTGAACTGACAAGGCATCATGAAATTTGAGCTTTGTCTTTAATTTTCCAGCGACAGAATCAAACTTATGCTCATACACAAATATCAGTCCAGAATAGCCCAGCTTTTCAGCTATCTCAACAAATTCCTTCTCATTTTTTTCTGGAAACACAATATCAATCATAACCTATTCTTATTTAGTTAATTATTTAAATCTTCTGTTATATCATAGTCTCATGGAAGAAAGAGTGCAAAAGATACTTGCTGCTGCAGGAGTTGCATCAAGACGTAAATGTGAGGAACTGATAGCGCAAGGAAGAGTAAAGGTAAATGACAAAAGAATCAAGCTGGGTGATAAAGCAGATGAAGAGCTTGATGTGATTACGCTAGACGGAGAGATATTACAGCCGCAGAAAAAAGTGTATCTTGCGTTTAACAAGCCAAAAGGATATGTGACTTCTCTCAAGCAAAAAGGCAAAAGGGTGATAATGGACCTGATAAAGACAGAAGAAAAGATTTTTCCAGTGGGAAGACTGGATGAAAACGCAGAAGGACTGCTGATTTTGACAAATGATGGTGAATTAGCAAACAAAATAATGCACCCAAGATACCAGACATATAAAACATATCAAGTTGTTCTAGACAAAAAGTTCAGGGATGAAAACAAATTAAACAGGATAGTCCTTGACGGCAAAAAAATCAAGATAAAAAGATACAGAAGACTGCCAAAAGGAATGGAGATAACAATACATGAAGGCAAGAAGCACATAGTAAAAAGAATCTTTGCAAAACTAGGATACAAGGTACAGGAGCTAAAAAGAACACAGATGGCAAACATACGATTAGGAAAGCTAAACAGGGGAAAAACAAGACCTTTGACAAAAAAAGAACTAAGAGAGCTAAGAGCTCTTCTTAAGATGAGATAAAATCTGGCAGGTCCTGCATATCTTATCCTTTGCAGGCTCTCCGCACTTTACGCAAACATTTGGCTGTTTTTTTGTTGCAAATCTTTTTCTCAATCCAGGCAGTTCTTTCAAGAAATGCTTGACAATATTCAAGTGAACATCTGGATTTGTCTTCTTGTAGTCATTCAAGAAATTCCGGATATAATTCCTGTAAGCATCATGCGCGCAGGGGCATCTTCCATACTTGACAGGAAAACCCATTATTTTTGAATAACGTTCAACATCATCTTCTGTGATAAGATACAATGGTTTTATCCTTGGAACAAACAATTTGCTTCTGATCAAGCCAGGCATCGGGCCTAAGCGCGCATTTAATTCCTGCTTGTTCTTCAATAGGTTCATCAAGTAAACCTGGGCCTCATCAGAGGCATTGTGGCCTGTGGCAACCTTTGTTGCCTTGGTCTTTCTCACAAATTTATTGATCAGATATCTTCTGAGAACACCGCACACTGCACAAGATCGTAGATTAATTCCTTTTTGCTTTAACAAAGATTGTATATGGCACAAAGAACTGCCAAAAACATCCCTGAAAGAAATCACGTGCAGCTTAATCTTGTTCTCTTTGCAGTATTTCTCAATGTTCTTCCTGTTTTCCGTTGTGTATTTGCCGATAACAGCATCAACAGTCACTGCCTCAACATCATAGCCAAACTTTTTCAGCAGATACAAAACAGCGGTGCTGTCTTTTCCTCCTGAAACAGCAACAAGAATCTTGTCCTTGGGACTAATCAGCTTGAATTTCTTTATAGTATTCCTTACTTTCTGCTCAAACTTCTTAACAAACTCTTTGTCTGAAACCATTTAATTCCTCTACAATCTCTTTTGGCTCATAAGCAATCAGGGGCCGGAATACTTTAGTATTAATATCGTATTCCTTCATCGTGTCCAGCAAATCACTGACAGTCACAGCCTTTGCCTTGTGCTCTTTAGCCAATGCATCAATGTCTGAAATATCCTTGATTATCTTCAGCTCAACTTTTGTGCCAAAAGCATATTTCTGCAGCAAAGAAATATCCATCTCTTTAAAACAACAGAATTCCACTCTCTCGTCTTTTGTTACTTCAGTGGAATCTGTTGTGCTCAAAAACCGTTTATTCGTGGAATTCTGAGTGTCAAAAACCCCTTTCTTTTTATTAGTCTTGCAAACCCTACAACCAGTATGTGGATGGCGGTTTTTGACAGCTACTGGAATTATATGGCATCCGCGCTTCATCATGAACAATCCTGCAAGCAAGGAAGCTTCATTTTCAAGAAGAACAATAACTTTTCCTTCAACACCGACTGGCAGGCCTCCGAGACCTTTAATCTTCTCAGTGAACAAGTAAACAAAGCCGTCAATTATCTCTGCCCGAATATTCAAATCAAATCCCTTCATCTTGACTTTTGCATTTGTCTTTTCCTGGATAAAAGCGCCAAGTTCAATATCAAACTGCTGAGAAGTCAAAGGAAATCTCTTGTCCAATCTCTGGCAGGTTATCCTGAAAGACTTTTTTGGAGTTAGATCTTTGGCAAGCTTAAGCGCTTCTTTCTTGATTTGCTCCATATTAAAACCAGCACCAACTGCATCTGAAAAAGAGGCAATGCCAAAGACGCACTCCAGGCATTTGCAAGGATCATCTGCAGCAATCAAGACCCTGCCCATGGGCCTTGTTATATTTTTGTATTCTATTTTGTGAGCATCAAGACAAGCTTTTATGTTATTAACAAGAGTTTTTTCAAAGAAAGCCCTGTTCTTGCCTTTAAGGCCGATTTCAGCAAAACGAATTATAATCATAGTGCTAGAAAAAGAAATCAGGTTTATAAAGTTAATTGTATATCTAACATATTAGATAAATCTTTTGTATATCTTTCCTCATTTTCTTTTATGAAGCTTTCCCAGAAGCGCAGAATAAGCCAGCCTTTTTCGTTAAGTAGTTTATTTTGTCTACTATCCCTCTTTCTTACTTTTTTCTGAATGGTATCTAATTCATTAAAGAGTTCAGGATTTCCATGCCAATAATCGCCATCACAATTTATAATTAAACTTTGTAGCGGAAAAATGAAATCAGGCACACAAATGCCCCCAATAGGTTGTTGGCAGGCAAAATCTAGCCAAGATGCACATTTATCGATACTTTGTTTTTCTTTGCAGCCTAGACGCAAAAGAATTTTTTTAGTTTTCAATTCTATACTGCTGATTTTATTAAAGGATTGTTTTAAGCGGGCGGCTCTGACTTTCGCCTTTCTTTTTTCTGCATGCTCTTTGCCATAATTTAATTCCCAGCTACCTTTCAAAGACTTTGCTTGCTTACGAATAAATAAATTGTTTTCTTTATTTAATCCTTTATTCCATGCTTTCTGCACACCTTTTTTGCCTTTGTTCCAAGGAATTTGTACATTTTTCTTGCCTTTATTCCAAGTAACTAACTTGCCTGTTGCGTATTTTCTTTTCTTAGTCTTAGAAGCTGCTTTTCCTTGTTATGCTAATCTTTTATCAATAAACTTATTTTTTCCTTTATTCCAAACTACTAGCTCGCCTGCGTTATACAAAAATTTTTTGGTTTGGCTTGTTCTGTGACAGGCCTTGGCTACCTTAGGATCAGTTTTGGTTAAGCCTTTATTCCAAGGAGTTGGCATAACTCCCTTCTTATCTTTGTTCCAAGGCATATTTCCTTTTTTAAATACCATATAACACCGCGAAATCCCAATCTGCTGTTGAGATTTTCGCAGTTTGTAGGAAATCTCAACTTTTTCGAGAAAAGAGAACGCCTGAGCAGAACTGCATAATTGATTTTTGTGTCACAAACCAAAAATCATTATTTCGCGGTTCTGCGTGTTCTCTTTTCATAATATTCGAGCATTTAGTCTTTAAATAGGCTGTGAGAGAATGTCCAGTGGCTAGTGGTAATTATTTCTTGTGTTTTAGTTTGTATTCTTTAATCGCTTCATGTAATGCGTCGACAGCCAGTACGGAACAATGAATTTTTACTGGCGGCAATCCTTCTAACTCCTTAATTAAATCGTCTTTAGTAATTTTTAGGGCCTCCTCGATAGTTTTTCCCTTAGCCATTTCACACAACATATCAGAAGAACTTATGGCAGCTGCACACCCCATTGTCTCAAACTTGATGTCAACAATCTTGTTATCCTCTACCTTGATGTACAATTTCATCACATCTCCGCAGGCCCTGTTGCCGACTTTTCCAATTCCATCAGCATCTTCAATCTTGCCTACATTATGCGGCTTCTTGAAATGCTTAAGCACTTTTTCTGAATACATTTTATTTACCTAAAGGCGAAATCTTTCTTAGATTTTCTACAACTGCCTTGACAGCATTTATTGTATAATCAATCTCTTCTTTTGTGTTATACTTGCTCAATGAAAATCTGACGCTGCCGTGCGCGTCTTCTGGCTTCACACCCATCGCAATCAAGACATGGCTTGGCTCAAGCTTCTGTGAAGTGCATGCAGAGCCTGTTGAGACTGCAACACCTTTGTCATTAAGGCCAAGCAATACAGATTCTCCTTCAATATGCGAGAATGAAATATTAACATTATTGCAAAGCCTTTTTTCTCTTGATCCATTAAGGCAGGCCTCTGGAATCTGCAGCAATTCATCAATCAAATATTCCTGCAATTCTTTCATATTTTGGGCGTCCTTCTCAGACATTAGCTCTATTGCTTTTGCAAAACCAACTGCACCTGAAACATTCTCTGTTCCTGGACGCAGGTTGAACTCCTGCACACCGCCGTAAAATAATTTCTTGATCTTATCTTTTTTCCTTATATATAATGCTCCAATGCCTTTTGGGCCATGAAGCTTATGCGCTGAAAAAGAAGCAAGGTCCAAATGCATCTTCTTCGCATCTACAGGGATTTTTCCTAATGATTGTATAGCATCTGTATGAAAAACAATTCCTTTTTCCCTGCAGATTGCCCCGATTTTTTCAATGTCTTGTATTGTTCCAATCTCATTATTTGCATGCATTATAGTGACTAAGATAGTATCATTCCTTATTGCACTTTTCAATGAGTCTATATCAACAAAGCCGTCCTTGCTTATGCCTATATATGTAACTTCAAAACCTTCTTTTTCCAAGGCCTGGCAGGTCTCTAAAACAGCATGATGCTCAAACTTGCTTGTTATGATATGTTTGCCTTTATTTTTCAAAGCATAAGCAGTTCCTTTAATAGCAAGATTATCGCTCTCAGTCCCGCCGCTTGTGAAAATAATCTCTTCTGGCTCTGCATTAATGTATTTGGCAATCTGTTCTCTTGCATTTTCCAATGCTTCTTTAGCCTCCTCTCCAAAAGAGTGTATGCTGGAGGCATTGCCGTACTTTTCAGTAAAATACGGCTGCATGGCTTCAACTACTTCAGGTGCTGTTTTTGTAGTTGCTGCGTTGTCTAAATATACTCTCATTTTCATATATAAACCAATGCAGATGATTTATAAATGTTGCCTTTAAAAGATACAAAAGCTTTTTAAATGAACCAGTAATTCTCAAGAGCATGGTCGAAGGCAGGAAAAAATCAAGGACATTCAGGAGAGTCAAAGTAAAGACTCCTGGAGGAAATACTAAAGTCCAGTACAAGAGGCGAAAGCCTTCAAAAGCAAAATGTGCTGGGTGCAAGAAAGTATTGGCAGGTGTGCCTAGAGAGATTCCTCTTAAGATGAAGAATACGCCAAAGACCAAGAAACGGCCTGAGCGCGCATATGGCGGAGTATTGTGCACCAGATGCGCTCGCAGGAAAATAGTTGAAAAAACAAGAAAAATCTCCAAGTAGTTATAGTGAATCCCAGAAAGTATTAGATATCTGTGAGATTCGCTAAATAGCAAATTGCAAAAATGCTGATGGTGTTTTGCCTGCAATTTGCTATTAAGGCGACTGCTACTCTTGGAAATGGAGGCAGCGCAGAATCAAAGATTCTGCTGGTCTCCAAAAATAAGTTTTGGAGGCAGAAAATGATTGAAACCGGAAGATTATGCGTGAAGATTGCCGGCAGGGATGCAGGCAAAAAATGTGTTATTGTTGAAGTTCTTGATAAGACGTTTGTCATGATTGACGGCGAGACAAGAAGAAGAAAATGCAATGTTCTACATCTAGAGCCTTTAGAAGAAAAGATTGACATCAAGAAAAAAGCAAGCCATGCTGATGTCAAGGCTGCATTCAAGAAGATTGGCCTGGAAGCAAGAGAGACAAAACCGAAAGCAAAGAAAATAAGGCCAAGAAGATTGAGAAGAAGCAAGCTGGCAAAGCCGGCAGCAGAGCCTGAGAAAAAAACAGTTAAGAAAGCTGTCAAGAAGAAGGCAAAAAAGGCTGCAAAAGAAGAGAAGCCTAAGGAAGAAAAGAAATAATCACTTCAAGGCGCTAAATAAATCTGTAAGATTCAGCTCAAAAGCAGCCGCAGGCATGTCAACGCCAAAAGAATTCAATACAATCGGGTTAATCTCTCCGATAAAAGCGACTTTCTTTCCTTTGACAGAAATCCTTGCGACTCTGCCGGGAATA
>JGI10211J34971_10002095_pt1 | contig 16372 bp, 18 predicted proteins | sample Etolagsediment_FD_34971 | JGI IMG/M metagenome (IMG submission 34971) | reverse complement strand
GTATATGATATAATCTATCAGCTTCTCTGACAAATAAAATTAATTAATAAGTCTTTGCTACTACCTCTCTATTAATATCTTGTGCCAAACTTGTAAATCTTATTTTTCCCATTGTTTTAATTTTACGCAATTAAAAAATATTGATTTAATAATAAATGGCTTTCAGCTCGTGTGACGGTATCGATATGATCCTTGGTTTTGCTCTTATGTTCATAGCATTCTTGCTATCAGTATTTAATATTCAGGCTTACAACAAACTTGATGATAAAGGTAAGAGCACTGAAGGAATCCAGTTTACAGTTGCGTTAATTACTCTAATTACATCGATTGTATACTTTCTATATACGATAAAGGATCCAGTCATGGCAATAATCAATAAGAAAAGGTAATTAAGTTGTTTTCTTAGCTCGCATCTTAACTGGTTTTAATGCGTCGGCCTCGTGAAATAAAGTAGACAAGTCTTCTATAACCACCTCGAATATTGTTTCTAATACGCTTTTTAATTGGTGGTCAAAATAGTACAAGTAGTCTATTTCTAACATATTATTTGATGCGTAAACGGGATCCTCAACTCTTTCGAACTGTTTTAATTTTGGATCTCCCTTGACAAAAACATAAGGTACACGGTCCCCTACAACAGGACAATTAAATGGATCTCTATCTTTCATTTTTTCTGCTAAAGCTACATGAGGCAAATTTGGTAACATTTTCTTAAAAATTACAGTCTTATTACAACTTGGACATATAGATTCTTTTTGTAAAAACTGCGGAGGTATGATCATGACTTTTTTACCATTCTCCTCCTTAATTGCCCACGTTTTATCACATTCTGGACAAACTCCTTTTCTTTCATATGAATATCCTTCCCTAAATGATTTAGATACTATTAATTTATTAACGGGAACTCTACCCTGTAATAAGTTACTAATACTTTCTTTAGCCATACTAGTGGCTATATCAATATTTTTATTGTCTAATCCAAAATTAAACTTATAAATATCATTAAGTAAAAGAGTCTCGAATATTTTTACACCTTCGTCCTTTACATAATTACAGGAATCTCTTCGTTTAATCTGAATACCTTTGTAATCTATATAATCATAAGTATCTGGATTTGTCCAAATAACAGTTGCATAGCGTTTTTTCGTAAATAAATAAAACGGATACATGATTTTTTCCATTTCTAATTCCATAGGCTTCTTAAATAATTTTTCTGTAATTTTATCCGCGCACTCTGTCGCTATTCTGAAACATTCTACGAAATGTTCCTTACCTGTAAATTTTGTATTAAACATTACATAAATAGAATCTGTATCACCATAAATTACTTCACAATCATAGTTCTTTTCAGCAAATTCCTTCGAAATTTCTATAGAATGTCTCCCCTCAGCAGTTGTAGCAGACGCGATGCGTTTATCTGGCAGTCTACCGTAAGTTGCTCCAGTAAATCCATAAATACTATTCATAGATACTTTAATAGCTAACTGTTGTCCGTCATAAACTTTATACATTTCTGGTGTAGCAGTTTTCATAAGTTTCTTAATCCTTTTTCTCTCTTTCCATAATTTCTCCAACATAGTAGGAAGTAACCCTGGAACATTTTGTACAAATTTAACATTATACTCTTTCCCATCGTTATCCGTCCAGGATATCGTTTTATATTCTATATCAACAATGTTGTCGTATTCTTCTTCATCCACTATTGTAGAATAACAATAATTATTTGAGATCATGATGCTTGGATATAAACTAGCAAAATCTAATCCAGCTATAGGTTTATAGTAAGCCCCCTGCTTTGCGGTTAATACTGTAGCTCCAGTAAATGAATCATCAGATACTAAATTGTAAGGAAGTGTAGGTACAATAAATTCCAATAATCGAGCTTCATACAACAGTTGACTAAACACCTTGATTTGTTGACCTTTAATTTCTACATAACTAATCGGAACCCTTGATTTATTTGACATACCAATCAAATTTGAGAAGATACATAATTTCATAAATAAATCGACAACTAAATTTGTATCCTGAACACAATATTTACAAACTGTAGCCATATCATCGTTCGATCCTTCGACTTTTACAAAAAGTTCTTGAGGAGATAGATCGTCTTTCTCGTCGCCTGTAAAATGTAAAGCTACAGTATTTAATTTATAATTATCCAGTTTGTGATCTCTTTTTACAAGAACACGAAGGTCTAAATTTGTAATACCATAAGGATGTATAAATTCGAAATAATTGTCACCATAGGCTGATGTAGATAATTTTTCTTTTCTGTAGTAAGCTGGAACATTAACTAAACGAGATAATTTTTGTAATATATGTTCTTTATTAAATTTTTTACATCGATAGTAAATGTATTTCCAATCGAAATCATATGTATTGTAACCAACTAGAAACTCTGGATCTACTTTTTCTATAAAAGATACCCATTGACTTATTATATCCATTTCATCGTCTGCAATTTCGACAATAGACCCATCAACTGGAGAACATCCTCCATCGCTTGGACTCTTTCTCGTAACTACATGTTTTAACTTTTCTCCAGTGGAATATTTAATAAGTGTTGTACCTATCTGGGTAATTTCATCAAGGTCTTTCTTAAAATCTGGAAAACCTTTTTTAGTATATGAAGTACACTCAATATCAAAACTTGCACATACAAAATTTGAGATATTTTCACTTTCTCCGGGTTTAACCCTATCCCATCGACAATGATAATCTAACTGACATCTACTAATTTCTTCGTCAGGTTCGTTTAAATTTTCATATTTTACTTTAACCCAACCGGCCATCTCAATATCCTGAATATGTGAAAATCGAATAAACGGTTCTATGTTATGCTCAAATATATCAAACTTAATTCTTTCAGACGAGATTGATGTTAATAGAGGTAATCTATTATAATCTAAATCTCCACGTCTCTGATCTCCAACTGGATTCGAAATAGTAGGATAAAAATAATACTTAGACTTATTATAAGACTCAAGGTTTGTAAATGTTAACCGAAGATATTTATCCTTGCGTTTATTTGTAAATCCTTTAACATTAATCTTTTCGCATAACAGGATTGATTTAAAAGAATTCTTATATCTCCTCTCGAGAACCTCTTTTAAAATTCCGGTATGATAATCATTCCAGGACTTTTGTAAATTTTTTGGAATTTTAATATAGTAAAATGGTGTAAAATTATCGACCCGTAAAGATACGCTTCTATTGTCAACATCTACTCCAAATAAATAAATGTTATAAACTTTAAGAGACTCATCATCATCTAAATCTTCATGTTCATCCATAGCTTCCCATGATAAAACCTGAAAATTTAAATCTTCGTGTCGTTCTAATCTTTGTCGATTTCGAACGAAAGACTCCATTTAATTATATATAATATTTACTTTTAAGTCCTATTACTTATCGTAAGAAGCATCTGGTTTAATGCCTAATTTCTGCTTTAAATTTAAACTTTTTCTATCTAGAACATTATAATAAAGTTCTAGTTTTGATTTTACAGCTACATCATCATTATATGTTTCTATAAGATTTAAAATACCCTTCTTTGCGTTGAGACTATTAATATAAAAATCATGTAATGTGTTTGTAACATAATCATGTAAAACATCCGATGATGTAGATTTATAAGCTGTTATTAAAAAATCAATTTCATTATCAATCGATGAAAACATCTTCGATAAAAAATTTAAGATAGCATCTCTAGAATCTCCAGAAAAATATCGCCGAAAACTTTGGAAATACCGTTTATCGACGTCTAGTTCCCATGAATTTTTAAGTATAAGTTTTTCATATTTATTGATGCTACTAATTACTTGTAGATTGGTTAAAATACTCTCTATATTTGTCTTTTTCTCTTCGATTTTTTCCATTAATACTAAATTACATTTTTAATTTATGAAGTAAATGATCTATATCATCTGTGTAACCCACGTGAATTTCTCCTGTTGTCTCACATTTAATAATTGGAACACCCTTTTCTCCTAAAGCTGAATATTCAATCTTTCCATTGTGTGTATTAACGTCAACTACTCTTACATGTACATCTAGTCCTAAATCATTTAATAGCTTCATAAATTTTTGACAATAGCCACATGAATTGGTTTTATACACTACAAGCTTCGCTTTTTTAAATTTATCTACTGTAGAATCACTAACGTTAGTCATAGGTTCACTATCAGACCCTGAGAAGAACTTTTGATTTACAATATTTACCGAAAGTATAATTATAATAACAATAAGTATAGCATTGATAATGTTTTCACATGTTAAATATTTACCAAAATCAATCATTTATAATATGGTAATATTTTTTTTACGACAAATAACTTATCCTAATAATTTAATCAAGTACCAATTAAATATGAGGTATTTTATCCACTGCGATAACTCTTTCCACAAACAAAATTTAATTCGATCTAAACTCAAGTTTTTAGATGCAGAGTTTGATGAAGAAAAACCAACTAATATTGATGTAGTAACTTTTTTTTACGGTTATACATACAGAAAAATTAATAACGCTCTATCCAATATGAATGTTAGACTTCAGAGACGACACCCAAATGATATAAATAACTGCTTAAATTTTACAGATTGTGTAATACTATTTCATAATTTTGTAGAATACAATAACGGCATACAGTCAATTATAGATACATGTTTAGAAAATAATATTCCTCTTGTAGTATTTTCTGATCATGTAAAAAAAGGGTTCTTATCAAACGCAACCGGAGAATTAAGTATTACACGAGAGTTTCCTGAAGTTAAAAAATTAAAAAGTTCTATCACTGTCCAAGACTTTAACTTTGTACCATATAAATTTGTACCAAATACTAGTTTTAAGGAGGTTGTTCACTTAACTCGTGAAAATTATAAAGAATTAAGTGACATTAAAAGAGAACGAGCTATTAAATTTTTATAGTTTGTCTTTAAAAAACTTTTGACCTTGAGTTATACCACTTAAAAAAAGTTCTGTTTTATTTTTATTAGATATATCAGAAAAGTCATGCTTATTTGCAAACTTATCGGGTATGTCAACTACTAACGTTAATTCGTTTGTTTTTAACTCTACTGATTGAGTCAATGTACAAAGTATTTCTTTTATATATCCATTAAAATATGTCATAGAATCAGCAGAGAATTTAATATCCGGGAATTTAATTATTATAGTTTCATCATCAATATCTACGTTAAATTTGTCATAGTAACATTTACATTCTCCATCAACGTAATATAAATCATCAATTTTGTGTGGAGGAAATACAAATGGTATACTACATGATGCTATTATCGCGTCAAATATTTTAACGTTCGGGTAATCACTTTCGTTAAATATTACAGTTTGTCGCGTATTAATACATGTTGATGCAATATTCACGTTACATTTATATTTCTTATTAAATTCTTCTATAGTTATATCTTCATTTTCATATTTTACAAATATAGATCTCCAGAAATTAAAAAAACTTAAACCAACTAATGTAAATTCATTTAATAGCAAATTTACATCCATCTTTGTGTATTGACTAAATGAAATATTCATAAGTTGATTGTAAATTTCTATAGGTTCTACTTTCATTAGAATAAATACTCCAATAACAGACCCTATAGAACACCCATAAAATCTGTCAATATTCTTAAGTTTATTACTTTTATATAAATAATGCATTACACCTACAAATATTAACCCTTTATAGCTTCCACCACCAATGATTAGGTTCATTTATTAATTAAATAATTATTTATTTAAGTCAAATATAACGTGGATAAACACCTCTGAGCACGAGATAAATGTTTTTGCGCAAGAGCTTTATTTGGTGGTGACTGATCTAAATACATTTTCCCTTTATTATGCTCCTTACGTGCTAAAATTAGTAAAGGTTGTTGTCCAAATTTAACATTTTGTACATGTCTTGTACCTACACGTACTCCATTTTCGCATGGTTCAAACCAAGTTGGGGGGATTACAACTGGTTCTTTTGTGTTACCATGAGATACAACACCTGACTGGTGTTTAGTATTACCAAATTTAAGTAGAACTTGAGCATTAGGTTTACCACCTATACATGGATACCACCATTCTGGGGCTCTTATAAACGATACATTTTGATTAAAATGTTGAACTTTCCCAGCAATATGTGGTTCTTTTGTATTTCCAAATCGATTTTTCATTCTTTATTATAATAAACATTAAAATTTTTGTCCAAATAAACATTTATTGCTATGACATGGAGTACTAGATATATTCACACCACAATAATTAATAGGATTTTTAGTATAGTCAGTTGGTTTGTAGATATTTAATTTAACTGCTTCTTTAACTAAAAAATCCATATTCTTTTTAAACTCATCGTTATGACCGTAACTTTTACTCATGATGTGAGCTAATTCGTGTAAAAGTACAAACATTGTATCGTTTTCGTTTTCATTATTTATACAAACTCTTAACTCTTCTCCCTTATTCACAACATATGCCGCACTACTTTCACTCGACGCCGTTTCACTAATCTGTGTGCGTTTAAATCTAGAATACATTCGCGACGCATCCTCTTTAGTTGGTAAATTATTTTTGTGACAATAATCTATCAAAATTTGTAACTGAGATCGTAAATAGTCAAGTTTTTTTGCCGTATTAATTTGTTTGGTTGCATCTCCTTTACGGACTCTATATATAACACCATTATAAGATTCCTCGACAGTATCATCTGTAAATTTATTTTTATTTAAATATAATAATGAAAATATTATGATGATTAATATTAATAATAATATCATTTACTATGTTATTTAGAAATTTAATCTGGATATTAGGTTTAAATTCTTGGGAATATAAACTACCTAACTGGTTACTATATCAAAGACGTAGAAAAATTAGTCTAACAAACACAATTATTATAAATAAACAGAAAGTTAGATCATTAAGTAATTATAGCCCATCTCCTATAAATAATATATATATAGATCAGCACGAAGATGAATATCCTATACCTTCATTTAAAACAAAATGTAAAATTATATTATATACATTCTGGACTTGTTTAATATTATGTACACAATGTATACAACCAATTTATTTAATTTATAAAGCTACGACCCAAAGAGACGATATACAAGAAATTGTTAATTTGTTTTTACTATACTTATTAATTCCGATTCATTATATATGGGCAAAAATATATTTTTCTACAACACATTTTGATAATTTTTTCATTAAAAGTCACTGGAGTTGTACAAACTACTGTAATAAATTGTCTGTATTAAGTTTTATAGTATCATTTTTATCTATAATACCACAATTTTTCTCAAGAGATCATATTAGTCATTATTGGTCACATGACACTGCTTACTTCTGGTACACGTTTATTCCGATAGAAATAATAGGAAGAAATATAATATTAATAAATAGTGGAATATTTACATTAGTATTTTATAACCATTTAACAAAAATCTATACTTTTACTAAAAATATAGATTCCGGAACTACAAACTTACAATTTAATAATATAAACGTGTTAAGTGAATTAATATTCGAATTATCTAAAATAAAATCAGAACTTAAATGTTCTATAGAAAGATTCGAAAATTTAGTATCACTAACAACTGGAATTGGAGGTGCTGCGCTTGTATTATTTATACAACATAAGTATACTATACAAGAATTAAATTTAACTCCTGGAGAAGTTTATACTTTGGTTGCGCTGATTTATTACTTAATATCTCAGTTTATCTTTTTTTATATTCTTTATAAATATTCATCTATTAGAGAAAATATTCATAAATATATAAATTCTATAAACTTCATAAATAGATACATAAAACGATCTCTACTTAAAAACGCGACCAATAAAACACAAGCTGATCATAACCTAATGATTTTAGAAGAAGAATCGGCTACAACTATAGACTGGTTAATACTAGATAGACTTACAAAAGACAACTGGATAGATTTTACTATATTGGGTGTTTCTACACGAGATGGTAGCTTAATTAAAAAAGTTTTAACATTTGCTTCTCTATTTTATACTTTACTCCGATTCTTTTAACACTTTTGTATTACGAGGAAGTTTAACTCCCAATTCTTTACTCAAACGAGCAATAATATCATTACTTGGAATCCTCGATCCCCGTTCCCATGCATTTAGATCAGTAGCATCTAAATTTAATTTATTACTTAATACCTTTTGAGTTAAATTGCGACTATTTCTTGCCTGTTGCAAAGCTAACGGAAGGTCTTTATTTACCAAAGTATATTCTTTTTTAGACGGTAACTGAGAACTAATTTGTTTCTTATTATCTTGTTTTGGTTTAGCATCAAATGTAACAACTTTCCAATCCTGATGAGTCATCTACTTTAGTATAAGGTATTATTTTAAGTTAATTATTCTTAAAAATTAATATTAACTTAATGTAATAATGTACGGACAACAGATAACAGTTCCAGAACAAATGAAGAATAATCCTTCAATTTTTAATAATACAGGAGAAAGATTTTTATTACAAAACAGAATACCACTTACTCTAGTTATGGAACCACTCACACATTTTAATAATAATAATTATACCGAGTTTAAAATAATGTTAGGCCGAGATATTATTATTCCGCCATTAACTAATCAACCCAATGCCCATAATTCTTTTGGTCAAGCTATTATAGGGGGTCTTACGACCGGCGATATTTATACTCCACCAAATAATGGCACTTATATATCTTATGTTTTTCCGCCACCCCCCTCGCCACAAATACCAGTACCAGTACCAACTACAATTAATGCAGTTGGTAGTACCCTTAAAGTTGACAGAATTTATGACGTGTACATAGAAAGTATAACTACTCACAATATCCTACCAAATACTTCTAAAAATACAATGGCGTTTATGTTACAGATAAACGATTGGAACATAGATAATAATACGAACATGACTAATATAACTAATTCTATAATTATCCCAAATGAAACTACAGCAGCGGGTGCAACAAATACACATAAGGCTAAAAAATTAAATTATTTAACACATTTAACTCCAGACACCATCACTTCTATATCTGGTAAAATATCTTTTTTAAATAATACAACTATATTTGACACTACAGATTTACGCAACACAAGATTATCTATAGAACTAGTTCTTATTCCGCGAAATAAAAATTAAAATTTAATATAGTATACAATTAATGTACGGACAAAGTATAACAGTTCCAACCCAAATAATACAAAATCCATCAATACTTAATAATACTCAAACCAGAGAACCTCTTAGAAATCGAATACTAATAAGTTTAACATTGGAACCTCAGACACATTTTGATAAAAATAATTATACTAATTTTATATCAAATTTAACTCTAGATAATTTTCCAGATGCTAACGGTACTGTTTTTACAAATACCTTTGGTGAATTCTCTGTATCTGATATTCCCGATTTAATTAGTAATCAGGAAACATCTTCACTTTTAAAACAAGATAAGATTTTTGATGTATATTTAGAAAGTATGACAACATTTGACGTAGTATTTAATAATAGTAAAAATAGTATGGGGTTTAAATTAACATTGGATAATTTTAATATCAATACAAATTCTAATTTATTAAGTGACATAGAAGTATTCATACCTAACGTAAATATTATTTCAGTAACACCTAAAACAACCATATACAAAGATAAAAAATTATACTACATTGCGACAACGACTCCTGACAGAATAACATCCATATCTGGTAAAATTTCTACACTGGATAACTTAACAATATTTAGAAATCCAACTGGCACATCAAATACAGACAGATTGATTTTAGACTTAATATTAATTCCTAGATAAAATAAAATAGCTTAGAATATTTCGAATTTTTATTAACATATTCTCCATCGCAAATTAAACATAAACATTGCGTATCTAAAGCTAATTTTAATTCTTCCGCGCTCATGGATTTATTAAGAATAATATTATCAAGTCTAGAGAAAAATACATTTAATTCTTCTAACATCGTTGTAATTTTGTCGGAATAAACTACAGAATCTATAATTCCATATTCTCTCTGAGTTTCTACATCAGAATCGTATCTTTCTCCATTAAACTGCTGAATAATTTTACCATATCGTACCCCCATTGCCAATATATACCCAAAAAGCTGATATAAATCATATTCGTTCTTTCTAACATTAACCGCTTTCATTCTTGTTTTGATTTCTACAACAATATCATCTACCGTTGCATCATGTTTTCCACCAATATAGTAGTCTTCTCCGATGTTATAATAGTGCATTTTGTCATTGCCCATCTTGCCGTTAACTGATTTAATAATTGTATCTTCACTGTTTTTACCAAAATTAGTATTTATAACTTTCTTCCCAGCGTCTCGAAATTCTTTTAATTCTTCACTGGTTACCTTAAGACCTTGACTTTCCCGCAATGTCTTAAGATTATCCTCTGCTGAATTTAAAATACCGGTAAAGTCTTTTGTTGTAGCGTTGGTTATACTAACTGTTTTAGCTTTCTTAAACAAAGAGTCATGATCTTTATGTAAATCTATAGCGTCATCTGAATATTTAATGTAACCCGCTTTTATTAAAAAGTCCTTACAGTCCTCTGGCGAATGTCTCGCCCATGAATACAATAGTGTTCTTTCAGTGGGTTCAAACTTCATTTTCCCGCAGGCGGAACCAATTGCTGAAATCTCAAGATATCGACGCCTCATTGATTTCATAATTAAAATAATGTTTATATATATTTAGATGAATCAACTCAAGGATAAAATATTGTCGTTAATAGAAAGTAGGCGCGGATTTACAGAGGTATCCGATCAATTAAATAATGAAATACCTCAGATGGTATTACAATTACGTAACTACTATGGCGATGATAGATCATTTTATGATATACTACTACAAATAAGACATCGTTGGGGACCTATATTTACAAAACAATTACAACTAGATATCAGTGCTTTCACAACAAATTACCTTAATGAACTCCAAAAATTAGAAGATTTAATAAAATTTGCCGAGATTCATCCAGACGTAGTAAAAGCAAAAAAACAAGAAATTGATAGTTTAACAGACGACTTATCTGTATTAATGGACCCCTTTGCAAACGTCATAAGTGGTATTAAAAGAACAACTATTAAACCTAGATTAACAATTAAAAAGCGTCGCCCCTAGTAGTAAAAATAAGGAATATCACGATATCTCCATTCAGCTATATGCCTTTTATATTGTCTATAGTAATTATGATAACCTAAAATTGGATTTTTACATTTGACATGATCTGGCATAGCCTGCCTAAATATAGTTAAATTACCTATTGGTATCAGTTCAGGTATTTCATTTAATACTGCTCTTAGTCGACTATCTGTCTTATGAATTTTTCCATATCGATAAGTATATTCATCACATAAATGACAAAATAATTGATATAACCATATATAATTTCCAATAGATTCTCTAAGCCATATAGCACATGGATGTTTTGGGAAACACTTCTTCATTAAATTTTCCGATGGTGAATTACTCATCATATGATGACAAGTGCTGAGTAATTGACCATATTCCGTAATCATTTTAATAACATGTTTATCACAGTGCATTTTAGCACATAAAAGTGGACACAATGATAATACAAATATATTCATTTACCTAATAAGGTATCTATTCTTAAAGTCGTTTATATGTCGTATTATATCGCGTTTGTAATTATCAATAGGGCTAAAATTAAAGTTATAGGCGTTAAGAAAGGTAAGAACATAGATACAATTAGAAATATTTTAAGATTTTGGTTCTTAGTCTTCATTGCTGCAAATATAATTATTCCGTAGGCTACTAATGCGAATAGTACAGTAATTATGAGTATTTGTAAAAACTCATCGCCAAGTGTGCATTCTGGGTTATCCTTATTTTTTTGCAATGTACAATCTATAGTTTCAGGCTTATTTGTTAGGTCCTCTCTAACGATTGGAATATTAAATACAGGAGATGCTTCATGTGCTATATCATGGAGACTGTCTGAGAAACGTGACATTTAACATTAACTAATATTTTAATTTGACTTTAAAATAGAATTCTGCGCCTTCTTAAGTTTTTCTATATGTTCCTGTGTTTTAATTTGAGAACTAGGCATATTACCCATAAATTTTAGTGGAGGTTTACTTTTAGCAAAGTCGCTACACTTTTTATCTGGCGTGTCTCCCATTTAATAATAATAATTTATTTTTTTTTTACTTTAAAGCCATAAATTTAACCTGGGGATTTCCCGCTGGTAGATTTTTCATTTCTATAACATCGGCAAAATGTAGATGATTTCTAATGAACTTATCTACCATATCTGGCGACATAGTGGCAACTGTATTAAATCCTGTTGTACCGAAAGAACTACCTCCAGCTGTTAGAAAATCATAGGGTATCTCTACACCCTCCCTACTTAACTTTTGGACTAACTGTTGTATTTCACTCTTTATTTCGGGTGATGTATTCGCAAAACCAACAGAAAATTTATCATACTTGTCTGTTCCTTTTTCTTCACGTTTTACTTGTTCACACCACTTATTCTTAATATTGTCTAATGAGATTTTAAATCGTTGCCATTCATAACCATCGGAGTCTTTTACTTTTCGAGCCATATAAACAGTTGCTTTTGTCGGGTCACCCCTAACTAGATCTCCAAATAATATTCCAGATTTATATACACAATTTGACTTTAGAAAGTTTAATTTATCTTGATTACTCATAGTATCAAAGGAATCTTCATCAAGCTCCAGTTCAGGTTCAGACTCTACACTTGGTAAAGTTATACCAAGACGTGTTAAAAGTTTATTAACATTATCACATTTAGTCATAAAATCAGACGGGTTATTTCTTACATATTCTTCTAGTACAGTCCTGATTGTGCTATCTAATTCTCCTTCACTTATTTTAGACTCAATCCAATCAGCGATCTGTTGACAGTCTACGTCTGTTACCTCTGCGTCGCCCGGGTTACAATTTTGTTTATCAAATTTGTCTACTGGTAAAGCTAATAATTTAAAAACTCCGTCTTTGTTTTTCTTATAAAAATAAACAAAATCACCAGATTGACCTTTTACTTTATCAATCTTAACAACAATAACTGGATATTTTTCACATTTATTTCTAAGTACGTCTATCTGCTTAACCTCCGGTAGTAAACCCGATCCTCCAGCTTCAGATGGTTTAGGAACTTCAGGAGCCGCAATAGCAGTGGGTAGTTCAGTTGGAAATTCTTCGACTTTACTTAAACAATTTCTAAGCTTATCGGCTGGAATATTTTCAGTCATGAATTCTACCAGAGCTTGTGGAGACATTTTTTCTAAATCTTCTGGTGTAAGTTGCTTACTACTCATTTACTATTTAATAACATTAAAATTATAATAATAATTATATTAAAATGAACAATTTTTATTATACATTGGAACGTGCTATGTTGTAGATATAGAGTTGGTACTCATTAAAAAGTATTATGTAATTAATTTAAATTGGCGATCTATTGCCTCTGGGTTTTTAATAGCCAATTCGTAGAGACTTTTAATCTCAACTTCTTTTGTCATATTAAATTGTCTTGCTATTTTTAATATTTTTTTATCTAGTTCCTCAAATCCCTTAAATAAATTTGTATATTTTTGTATTTTAATTCGCGTTGCTTTATCTAAAGTTTTATCAGATAAGATACTTTTATAACAGTTAATAATTCTTAACCTTTTAAGTCTGTCATTGTCTGAAAACTTAATTCCTGTATTTACAGGATCATTTAGTTGACCTAAAAATTGTATTCTAATTTTAGATAGTAACTGGTTACTTTTTGCTTTGTTTTGTATGTATTCGGTAATTGATGGATCAGTGACTGGTATATCTTTAAATTTTAATGGTGTTTTCCAACACGTAATGTCTTCGTTCATTACCAAATCATTTGTTAATACACTTTCGTCCAATGTTTCTTCTTCTCCTGGTAGTATGACAAATTTACCTTCTTCAAATTCTGTTCGTGTAAATTTAATAGGCATATCTGCTGTATTCGGGTAAGAATATGTTCTATTGATGATATCTGTAAAACTTACAGTGTCTGGTACACCTTCTCGTAAATAATTAACCATTGTTGATGGATTTTTGTAATACAACTGGTATACATTTGGAGCTATCTGTTTTATATTTTCTTCGAGTCTAATTAGATTTCCATTTTTAAATAATTCACAATCAACACCCACCGATTTTAGTTCTCTTTCGAATTTAGTGTTAAGTGATGTCTTATCGTTAGCTGTAGCTATAATTTTCTGATCAATTGTTATATATTTTGTCCAATCGAGAGCTCCGAAAACATACCTAATAGCCTGCTTAATTATACTTTTATCTTCTTTTATTAGTAAATTTCTAATGACTGGATCTATATTTGGAGGTAAAGTTCTCGGCAGTTGCTTCTTTCTTACAAATTCGTCGTAAATTTCTTCAAACATTGCAGATACCTCTGGATTCTCAGAATCGCTATAATATGTACCAAATATACCAACGTGAGTGAATACATCAGTGTGTCTTCTCTCGGCTGGTAATCCAGCATGTGAACATAGACGAAATCCACGAGCTATAATTTGCTCTTTTCGAGAATTATTCCACCACGGATCCAATAAATGAATCTGAGCTAAATTTTTAAAACTAACACCTTCCTTTATCGACGCTGTCCCTAACATAAATTTTATTAGTTTACCATCTGCGTTGTCTGGGCTATTGAAAGTCTGTTTGGCCTTTTTAATAATTTCCTTATCTGCTTCAACTGAAGGACTCCAGACAAAGTATGTTTTATAAGGATCTCCAACTCGCGGAAATTTAGAATAACCCAGAGCATCCAATACTGCACTTATAGCTTCCACACCATAACCTAACCAGTTAGAATAAACAAAAATGGTTCCATTAACAGTTAATGATATATCTATAATACTTTTGATTTTACTAGAAATTTTTCCTAGTTTTGCCATAATCTCATCATAGGTTCCAGATAATGAAGCCTTTAGTAATTGTTTATTTTGTTTAATAACAAGTTTCGCTTTTTCAGATTCAGACAAGTCTCCAAACTCTTCGGGATCCGAATATAATAATCCTTGAGGAAATGATACATTAACTCCCTGTCGAGCATGCGTTAGTGTACCAGATGCTTCATTTTCTGAATATTCATTTACCATTATACCCTCAAACTCTTTCGATGAAGTTATTCCACCCGTTTTGTTTAATTTTGCCATTACTCTGTATAAATCTTGTACAACATCCTTCTTAAGCGAAGCAATATAATGTTTTAAATGGTCGTCTTCTAACGTGTGGTATAATTCTATGACTCTTTTATATGGATAGGCTACTGGATTTCCTCCTTTAAAGTAAGAAACATAACCTGAACACATATATTTAAATAATTCTTTGTTAATAAGACACGAATTATAATAGTCTAATTTATCACCTAAATTTCTTTGTTCACATACAACTCTCCCATCTTCCTTTTCCTCAATTTTACCTACAAACATGTTATAAAATAAATCGGGAGTTGTTGGGAATGGTACACGAGGTTGTAATAAATTCATTGTTAAAGCTAACTCAAACGCATTATCATAAATTGGTGTAGCACTTAAAAATACTTTTCTAACATTTGGATTTATATAATATTTAATTGAGTTGTATAAAATTTTATATCTTACACCTCCCGCGCTAACTAAGTTCTGAATCTCGTCAATAACTAACGTAGTATTATCTTTAAATAGACTGGATCCAGACTGAAGATATTCTTTTAGTATAATCTGTTGAGAATCTGTAAATTTCATTAATCTATTAATAAATTTTTCATGAGTTGTTATTGTAAAAACTTTAGAAACTTTTAGAAGTATTTGATCTTCTTTTGTCTTAATATTCAATTCCAGTTGTCTAATGGTTGTATTAATTTTTTCTAAACTTTTATTAAGAGAAGTTTCGAGGGGTTTATCTTTAACACTTTTAAGTTGTTGTATAATATCTTTCTTCTGAATATACGATTTTTCTAGTTTTGCCTTAGTTTGATCTAGTAGTAGTTTACCGGGAACAGATGTATAGAACGATCTTAAATATTTACTCTCTGTGTTATCATAAACTAGACACATACTTGTACACGACTGTATACTTCTATCTTTAACTTCTCCTATAATTTCATCAATGTACTGTTGCTCTAGAGCAGCTGGAACGACATATACAGTTTCCCTATTTCTAATATTTGCAAATGCTTCACCTATTAATAAACTGGTACATGTTTTTCCGGATCCTAAACCATGATTAATTAATATATTGTTTATATTACTATTTGGATTAATAAGTTGACCTATAAATTTTTGTTGAGGTTTTAGAGAATAGGATG
>JGI10211J34971_10002094_pt1 | contig 16374 bp, 28 predicted proteins | sample Etolagsediment_FD_34971 | JGI IMG/M metagenome (IMG submission 34971) | reverse complement strand
ACGAAGTCGTGGCAGGCCTTGCGGTTGCGGTCGAGTTCGACGATGAAGGCGTCCTGGGCGAATTGGGGGGTGGTGTTCCTGATGCGGGTCATCACGAAGTCGGTATCGAGGGTGTCGGACTCACACTTGACGGCGTGGCGGGTGGCCCGTACCACCAGGTCGGCCAGTTCCGCCCCGGTCCACTTTTCGGTGGCCCGGGCGGCCAGGGTCAACAGGTCGTGATGGGCGGTGATGTTCAGCCGTTGTGTGTGCACCTGCAGGATGGCTTCGCGGACCGGTGCGTCGGGCAGGTCCACGAAGTAGAGTTCATCGAGCCGACCTTTACGCAAGAGCGGCCCGGGCAGCATGAGACTGCCGTCCTCGCCCACCAGGTTGTTGGCGGCCAAGATCCAGATGGTCTGGTTGCCGGGATCGGTCATGGCTTCCAGGAACATGCCGAACATGCGGCTGCTGGTGCCGCTGTCGCCCGAGCGGCCCTGGGACACGACGTTGGCACCCAGCTTGTCGGCCTCGTCCAGGAAGGCCACCGGGGCCTGGGCCTTGCAGAAGTCGATGACCTTGCGGGCCTGGGCTTCGGTCTGGCCGACCAGCGAGCCTTGGATCTCACCGGCCGAGATGCGGACCATCATGCGGTTGCACTTGCGGGCCACGGTGCGGGCGAACTCGGTTTTGCCTGTGCCTTGCGGCCCGATCAGCAGCAGACCGCGCATGGCCGGCAGGTTGTGGGCCCGGGCCCGGGCCGGGTCGATCTGCACGACGCTCTCGATGAACTCGTCCACCAGGTCGTAGCCGGGCAGGTTGTTGGTCGGCAGCGAGTCCTTGCTGACGTATTCCAGGCCCGGGATACTGGAGGCGTAGCGGGCCTTCTCGCTCTCGATGGCGGCGACGAACTCCGGCAGGTCGGGGATGGTGCGGGCGGTGAGGATCTCGGCCCGCTGCTTCTGCTGGGCCAGGCTGACCGCGTCGTCGCGTTCGGTGGCCGGCATGCCCCGGCAGGCATTGTCGATCGCCTCGATCTGGGCGTCGGTCAGGGGTTCGATCTTATCCTGCTCGACCCAGGCTCCAAAGCAGTTGTGGATGGCCCTTTCGGTGGCCTCGCGGCCGGGCAGGGCCACGGTGTAGCACTTGAGTTCCGGGAAGAACGTCAGCGGCTCGGTGCGGGTGCCCAGCAGCACCAGCAGCCGCTTGCCGCGCATGACCTGTGCCTCCCCGTCGATCTGGACTGGCTGGTCGTACTCATCGAGCAGCGGCTTGCGGTTGTTGTCCTGGGTGTTGATGTAGTTGCGCAGCACGGTGGTGAGTTGGCAGTTGTTGCGCATCTCATCGAGCACCGCGTCGATCTCGTGGACCACGAAGATGATGTCCTGGGCCGGGTGGAAGGGCCAGAGTCCGGCGTCGAAGGCCTTGGCGTCGGTGGGGAACTTGGGCAGCCGGCCGTCTTCCTGGGCGGCCATGATCTCGGGCAGGCCCAGGAGCATGGCCTGGGCGGCCACCCGCAGTTCGTTGAACACGGGGATCTTGGGCGGCAGGGAACTGGGCATGCCGCAGTAGAACCCCGAGACCCGGTTCCAGAACACGACGCGCGGGTTCTCGGCGCACTGGTCGTGGATGATCTGGCGGGCCTTGGTGGCGGCCATCTGGTACTGCAGCGGCTCGGCCCCCACGTAATAGCGGGAGGTGAAGCCTGCTAACCAACTGTCGGCGATGTGCTGGGGCAGGTTGTGAAGGTGGCTCATGGTGGGTTACTCTCCCTTGATGATGTTGATCGCGTGGTGCCCGGGGAATCGTTGCTGGACCCGCAGGTTCTGCTGCTGAGCGGCGACCTGGACAAACGGGTGGTCCAGTTCGCCGGCACTGATGATTCGTTCCGCGTGCAAAACACCCTCGCGGGTCAACTGTCGGCCCTGGCCCTGACAGACGGTGACCAGGCCCATGCGCATCAGGTCCGGCTCGATGACTTCCGAGACGGTGCGCGGCCCTTCACCCATATGTGTGGCCAGACTGGGCAGGCTCAATTTCCGGTCGTCATTGGCTTGTAGCAGGATGACCAAATAGGTCTGCTCAATCTCATTGAGTCCGCGTCCGTCCAATCCGGCGAACGCGAACGATTGCTCGACGTGATTGGCGGTGATCGGGTATTGTGCCGCGTCGCGCCCCAGGTCGGCAGCCAGGATGTTGCGGGCGGCCCGCAGCAGGTGCAGGGCCTGGCGGGGCGTGCCCCGGGCGAACTCGGCGACTCGCTTGGCGGCGTCGGGCTCCAGGATCAGGTCGTTCTTGCGAGCGAACTGCATCAGAATGGTCACCAGTTCATCCAGGGTGTAGAGGTTGAACCGGTAGCGAATGGCGCAGCGTGACACCAGCGGCTGAGCAATTCGCAGCAGCTTCTCCATGTAATTGGTCGTGAGCACAACGGACACGTCGGGGCAGAAAATGTCCACGCTGCGCGAGCCGTCGGACGACTGGTAGTAGCGTTTGCCGTGCTCGTCGGGAGACAGCACGTCTTGCAGGTTCTGAGCCAGCCGCGACCCCTGAGCCATGGCTTCGACTTCTTCGATCAAAATCACACTGGGTCGCTTGGGTGTGCCGTCGGGCTCCCAGGTGCGGCGTTTCACAGACTCCGGTTCGTGTGCGTAGCGCCAGAATATCGGCTTGTACCCGGCCATGGACACTTCGGCGGTGGGGTCCGGGTTGTTGCCTGGCCTAAGTCGAAACACGCGATCGAGATCCGCCTTTTGCAGCTTGGAGCCTTGCAGAATGATCAGATCCACGCCGCGTGCCAGGGCGATAGCGCGGGCTAAAGTTGACTTACCCGTGCCTGCTGGGCCGTAAAGACAACACGACTGTACGGACCTTCCTTCCGCGATGGCGGCTTTGACTTCGGGGACAAGCTGGCGGATGAGCGTGCTCTGGCCGATGAACTCGGTCAGACTCTCGGGCTGGCAGGACTGTTCGGTCAGGTTCTGGCTGCCGGGGAGGGGCGGGTCGAAGTTCATATCCAAGGCGCCGGGCATGGTTACTCCTTGCCGGCGGGGGTGGTGGACCGCTGGCGATGGCGCTCACGGGCGCTGGGTTCGTGGGGGATCTGGGTCTGCACGGGCGGGGCCTTGCTCACCATGTCGGCAAGCTGGCCGGCCACGCTCTTTTCCTGGGGCAGTTGGCCGTCGGCGTCCAGGCGGCTGCGCAGGTGGTCCATCTTGCGGGCCTCGGCCTGCTGCTCGCTGGTGAGCCGTTCGATCTTGTTGGTCTTCTGGGCGATGTGGGCTTTCAAGCGATGCCGCTGCTCGGCCGCCCGCTGCAGTTTGGCGATCAGGGCCTGGAAGCCCCTGGTCTTCTGCAGCTTGCCCACCCGGGCGATTTCCGTCTCGTAGGCCAGGGCCTCGTCGTAGGCCGCCTGGGCCTTGGCCAGCTTGGCCGCCTTGGCCTCGCGGTCGATGCGGGCCGAGTGCAGGTGGGCGTCGGTCACCTGGTGGCCGGGCTTGACGTACCAGAGTTCACGTTTCCAGGGCAGTCGCTTGCGTGGGCCACGTCGGCCCCGTTGCTGGGTCTTGGTCTTTGTGCTTGCCATTGGCATGTCTTCCAGTTGCATAAAAGGGGTTTTTGTTTTCAGCAATGCACCGTTAGGTATTATACCCCTCAATCCCGACAGGGCCAGCGGGCAGGTGCCGGACTGTCCGGATTGGGCTTCCGGGGGCGGGGGCCGGTGCGGCTGCACCGCGACCGTTACGCATGGGGCTAGGTCTCCGGGGGCTAGGTCTCCGGGGGCTCGGGCCAGCCGAACTGGCCGGCGGGGCGGTGCACGGTGACCTGCTCGTCGGTGGGCTCGACCCCCGCGTGGCGCATTTCGGTGAGGATGTCGGTGATCTGGTCGGGGCTGAACACTTCGCCGCGTGCGTCCAGGGTCAGCATCTCGTGCCACGGTGGCCGGGTGACGATGACCTGCAAGCCGTAGGCGTGGCTGAAGGTGTATTGCGCCACCGGGATGACCACCCCGGGTCCGCCGAACCCGCTGGGTGTGGGGTAGGGCAGCATCAGCACCCGGGCCGGCTCGCGGCGGACGATGATCTTCATGGCGGCTCCTGTCAGTCCTGGAACAGCCAGTGGTGCACGGCGTCCTGCGTGATGCCGTACTGGGCCGGCAGGGCCCGGAAAGATTCTTCGTGGTAGGCGGCGGCATGGCCGTTGGCCTGCCGTTCGGCGTTGGCCACCTTCATTGCTTCGATCTCGGCCAGACAGTTGGTGGTCTGGGCGAACACACCCGCCGCATCCTGCAGGCGGCGGACCATGCGATCCAGGTCGAGCATGCGCTGTGCGTCCATGTTCTTGGTGTCCTTTATTTCAGTGCGTCGAAGCGGCCGGCCTCGTAGGCATAGTGTACCGCCTCGCCGACGAGGTGAATGACCTCGATGGTGAGATCCTGGCGCCGCGAGAGTTGGCCCAGGGCGTCGGCCACTTCGCGGTGGTGGTCGCTGGGGGCCGGTTCCTGATGGCTGAGCCAATGGGCGGATTGAGTGTCCTGCCAGACGTGGTCCCAGGCGTGGGTTTTGCTTGGTCGGGTCATGGTAGATAATAGAGCACGCCCGCCTGCGGGGAGGTGCAGGTCGGGCGTGCGGGTCGGGGGGTCGTGTGGGCGGGTGACTGGCCGGCCAGGGGAAGTTGTTGGCTCGGTCACACGCCGTCACCGGCCGGCTGTGGCGTAGGTCGCAGCCAGCGGTGCCGAGGGCACAGACTCGGCGGCGCATCGGCCGGGTTCAGCCCCCTGATCCCAGGTGGCGGTGCCACCTGGCGGGCCGTAATCCGGCTGTGCTGCTGGTCCCAGAGAATATACGCCAGCAGCAGGCAGGCCAGCAGGCACAACACCGTGGGCCCCCACGCCTGGACGAACTCTTTGATGCGTTCCATACCACCCGTATCGGCCCCTGGACCTCGGAAGTTTAGCCCAGACAGCCCTTGAGGATGAACGGGTCATCGCCACTGGCGTCTCGTCGGATCTCGCCGGCGTGCAGGGCTTGCTGGACGGCCCGTTCGGCCCGGGCCCAGGGTTCGCCGTTGGCAAAGTATTCGGCACCCTCGACCTGCACGGTCTGGGCAATCTGCATCGCGTGGCTCATGGGTTTGGGAATGCGGCTGAGGCGGAAGCAGGGCGGTGAGATGGACAGGTTGCGATCCAGGTGGAGCAGGCGACCCTTGAAGCGGTAATATCGGACGCTGTGGCGGTTGATCGCTTCCTGGGTGCCCGGCCCACCGAACAGCCGGCGGCAGGTGGTCAGTTCAATCAGAGGTGCTTTGGTTGCTGTCGTCGTCGTCATGGTGCTCGAACTCCTCGGACCCGCAGTCTTCGCAGGTCTTGGCCTCGGGCGGGTTCAGGGCGTTGCAGTCCAGGCAGCGTTTACCCGTCGCGGGGTCGAAGGCGTCTTCGCCCTGGAGGCTCCAGGTCGGGTCGATGCCGCTGGTGTAGCCCTGGTCCACCAGGTCGGCCACCCGGCGCAGCACGTCGGGCATGTCGCTCTGGAAGCGGACCTGCTCGGCGATGTCGATGGTGACGCCCGGCTCGATGGCTTCCGGGGGTTCCGGGGGCTGGACCTTGCGGGTTTTCTTAATGCGCGAACTGTCGGGCTGGCAGAACTCATAGCCGTTGCGCTTGAGAATCCCAAACAGCAGGTTGCGAGCGGTGATCCAGTCCTGGCCGTCGCGGTTCTTGTTCTCGTCGGGTCGGGCGAAGCTGCCCTTGTCCAGGGTGGCGATGGCCCGGCCGACGGTTCGGCAGTAGGTTGTGGTGTTCATCGGGTGTTCTTCCACCAGTGTTCGAGGTGTTGGGGGACCGTGTCCTGGAACAGGAAGCTCAAGGCTGCTTCGTGTTCGGCCAGGGTGATGATTGCGGCGTCGCGGCAGGCGTCCAGATACCCTCGGGCATAGGTCTGCGTGCTGTCGCAGCAGTGCTCGGGCTGGACCGTCTGGGTCAGAATCCCGGCGGCCACGTGGCGGTGCTGTTGGCGGGTCATGCGTGATAGAACCCGTCTTGGGGGTTGCCGCGCTTCAGGCAGTTATCCACGCGGTCGATGCGGGTGTCGGCGTGGGTCAGGTCCACGTCGGCGTCGGCCGGATCGAGTTCGCTGAGATCGCCCAGGTCCCGGGCCGAGGCCATGAGGCACCCGTGCCGGCCCTCGGGCTGGTACCAGTTGGCGGTCAGGACGGTCTTCACCTCCTCGTCGTCCAGGTCGTCGTAGTCCGGCAGCAGGACCAGGTCGTTGGGCACCTGGTCACCGTACTGATCGACGTAGGTGGGGTTGAAGAAGCCGTCGGCGTCCATCTCCTGCTGGAAGATGTCCTGGACCTGGTCACCGTCGAGGATGGTGGCGACCGATCGCAGCATGCCGGCCAGGGCCTGCCGGCCCTCGCGCGGGTCCTTGTTCATCTCGTGGTCCTGGATCTTGTGCTCCAGCCACTCGTTGGCGTGGTTGAACTTGAATAATACGCGGGGGTGTTCGGGGGTGTTTTCGGGGGTGTTCATGGCTTCCATTCGTTGAGCATGCGGGGAATGGCGTGGAACCGATCATCCGGGACGTAGGGCCCGCGACGCGGGTGGGTGTCCGGGGCACCCGGCTCGCCATCGTTGCCCCAGAGTTCCAGGTGCTCGCCGTCGTGATCCAGACAGCGGATGGCGTAGCCGAGTCTCAAGCTCGCTTCGCGCAGGTTGTTGGGCACACCCAGTTCCTCGATGGGCGACAGGGGTAAATCCTGCTCGGCCAGGGTCTGGGCCCGCTTTTCCAGAAGCTGCTTGACGGCGGCAAGCTGCTCGGCGAGCAGGGCGAGCGTGTCGGTCTGGACTTGGGGGAGTTTGGCGGTCATGCAGGTCAGTCTCCGGCGTGGCTGGCGGCCAGCAGGGTCTTGAGCGGGATCTGGTTAGTGCGGCGGACAAGCTCGTCCACCGTGTCGCCCACGGTGACCACGTCGTCGTAGTCGGTGATCACCGAGAAGCTGATGCCGGCGGACCCGGCCTGGCGGTATTCGGCGAGCTTCTCCAGCAGCGTGTCAAGCAGTTCGGGCACGGTCATGGCGCTGGCATGGGTCATGGTCGGATACTCCAGAGTTGCTGGCCCTGGATGGTCAGGATGTGCAGCAAGCCCGCGCCGCAGTGCGGGCAGGTGTGGTCGTCGTCGGGCGTGTGACCAGTCAGTTGGTCGAGCACCATGTCCCGCGTGAGGGGCTGATCGGCCATCTGCCAGGCCACGTGGGCCAAATAGGGCGGGCAGGGCTGCGAACACAGTGGGCACGGCACGGGCTCACGCAGACGGTTGGCGACGTAGTGGGCCTGCCGTTCGATCTCGGTGACCGGCGGCACGGCCAGGTATTTCTGCAGGATCTTCTGGGCCGCCAGGATCTCGGGGTCGGTGAGCTTTCTCATGACTCGCGCATCTCCAGAACAGGGCCGCTTCTCAGGCCCATGAGCACGAGGGCGTGCTGGGCCTTGGCCACGTGGCACGAGCAGTGCTGGCCGTCGTTGTACTTCCGGTCGCACTCGGGATGGTGAAAGCTCTTGGCGGCGTGCTGTAGGGCGGCGATGATGGGGATACGCAGGTCCATGCCGGGCATGGCACAGTTCTGGATCTCGGGCTTATGCTGGGCCCCGACGGCTTGCAAAGCCTGCTCGACCTGCTCCATGGCCTTGGGATCGTTGATGTGCAGGTACATCCGGTGCTTCTTGTCCAGCACCATCACCTGCAGGGCCTTGACCAGATCGCTTGGGGGTAGTTCCGCGATCTTGCGGATGCCGTGGATCACTTCCTCGAACTCGTCGAGGATGTCGGTCATTTCGACGTGCTCGCCGCCCGGTGGGCAGTCCGTGTAGCTCTCGGCCAGGTACTGAAAGATGCAGGCGTACTCGGCGCCCAGGGCCAGGGTTTTCTTGCTCGGGTCGGGCAGCTTGTTCAGTTGCTTGCGGTATTGTTCGGGCGTGCTCATAGCACCGGGTTCTCGCGGTAGGCTTGGCGCAGTTCGTCCATCATGGTGTTGTACCGGTCACAGTCGGCCTCGCCGTCCATCTGGGAGATGTCTATCCCCGGGGGGCCGATGTGGTGGACGCGGGCGGAGTTGTTCTTCTGGTGCTCCTCAAGCAAGGCGTCGATCTCGTCCTGGTTGAAATAGTCGTCGGGCGTGCGACTGGATGGGCCCTGTATGGCTACGTCGATGTCGTCCTTGACCTGTTCTGGCACCCCGGGCTTGAAAACAGCCTGGTCTTCGATGTGCAGCAGCCAGTAGGTACCACCGAAGCTGCACAGGTGGGTGACCTGGGTGCGGTCAAAGAACCGGACCTCCTCGATGCGTTCGATCCATTCGTGGCCCGGGCCCAGTACGCTCAAGTCGCCCCCGCCGTAGATATCGGTGATGTCCAGGGCCACTACCCACAAATCAGGCAGGAACCAGAAGCTCTCACCCGGCAGGGTGGTGAACGGTTTGCGGAAGTCCTTCCAGTAGCCGGCCTGGTGCAGGGCCTGGAGGATGTCACCGTGGTCGGGCAGGTCGAAGCTGATGGGGTTTTCCGTGGCCTCCAGGGCGGTTAAGTATTTCTCGACCTCGGCCAGTTGTTCGCCCAGCAGGCGCACGGCGTTGGTGAGTTGGGCTTCGGTGCGGTGTTGTTGTTCGGTGGTGGTGGTCATGATTGTAGTTCGCTTGCGCCTCCGCATCGGCGGCGGCTGCGCCGCGGCCGTTACGCGGGGGATCAAGGGGTGGGGGGGTTGCCCGGCAGGTTGACTTCCACGTCGATGTTCGAGGGGTCCAGCAGGTCGATCTGCACCATGCCGTGAGTACCCCCGATGACGCTGCGCATGTGCGGGGTCTTGGAGTTTTTGTCGTGCCACTGGCCCACGGCCACGCCGGTCCGCTTGAATAGCTCGGCCATGTCGGTGTCCGGGTCAATGAACGCGCGGGGGCTGATCCCGATGCGGGCTAACTGGGCGGCAAGCAGTTTGACGTAGCGGGCCTTGCCCCGCTCGTAGACTGCTTCGTGGGTCGAGTCGATGAAGCTGGCCACGGTGGTGATCCGGTTCTCGATCTGCACGATCACACAGGTTATTTCCATGGGGTTACTCGTTATCATACACCGCGTGCTGGAGCAGTTCGTCCACAACGCGGCGGACGAAGGCCGGGCTCATGCACTCGGTGTGGACCTTGACGGTGTTGTCGGCCTGGTTCAAGAAGGTGATCTCGCCGAAGCCGATATCCTGGGTGCCCCAGCGCAGCACGAAGCCGCCCTGGTGCTCGCCGTGGGGCTGGAACGGCACGATCTCGGTGCGGGTGAACACCAGGTCCGAGATCTCGATCTTGGCGATCTGGCCCGGGCACCATGCCCGACGGACGATGCCGAGAAACGTGCCTGGCACGTCCTTGGGCTTCTGCGGGTGGGCCTGGACGTGAGAGATCAGGGCGGCGACGGCCTGCTCGCTCCAGTGCGGTTGCTTGGCGGGGGTTTGTGGCTCAGTCATTGGGGTTCTTCTTCTGTGAGGTGTTGGGCTGGCCGGCGTAGGTCACGCCGCAGCGGGTGTGCAGGTTGTGCTGATCCAGCAGTTCGGCGAAGTTGGCCGGGGCCGGTGAATTCGGCAAGGTGATCAGTCGCAACGTGCCCAGGTGATACTGGCATTGCAGGCCGTTGTCCAGGAACACCGAGACTTTCATCGTGGACCCCGTGACCATGGTGTCCAAGGCCAGGCCGTGGTTGCCCTCGGGGGTGACCACCAGATCACCCGCCCGCAGGGTGGTTGGTTTCACGAACTTGACGACCAGCGGCGGCTGGGCCGGGGAGACCAGCGGCGGCTGTGCCGCGGCCGTTACGCGGGCGTTCTGGGCGTAGGCCGGGAAGATCCGTTCGATGGCGTCCATGTACTTGTTCAGATCAAGATTATGGATCGGCTCGTCCAGATCGTGCTCGTCGAGCATCTGGCGGATGGTGGTCAACACTGCTAGGCGGGTGAGGTTCTGGGCTTCCAGACATTCACGCACCTGCAGCCGATCGTGCAGCCCGGCCAGCACCAGCCGGACGCTCCAGCCGGCCGGGTGCAGGGTGATGCTGGATTGGTGCATCGGCGTGTCCATCAGGCAGCGGCCCTGAAGACTGAGCGTGTTGACGCCTTGGGTTTGAACTTCGATCATGGGGTGAGTCTCCCGGCATGGGTGATGACCAGTTCGACCATGTTGGCGTGGTGGGTGGACTTCATGGGGATCTCGGTGACGGTGAGCTTATAGCGGCGGGCCAGAGCCCGCACTTCCGGGGCGTCGTCGTAGGTCATCATGACCGGCCCGGCGGCCCGGGCGGCCAACTCGAACAGCTTGGCGTGGTCCACGTTGTTCACCGTGTACAGCCGCTTGCCGGCCCGCTTGCCGCCGGCGGTGTAGGGGGGATCAACAAAGAACGCGGTGCGCTTCTGCTTGAGGTGCCGCCGCATCAGGGCCAGGCCGTCACCCTCGACAAAACTCAAGTCCGCCGCGTGGTCGCGGATGGCCAGAATCCGCTCGTACAGGGTGTTGGCATACCAGCGACTGGCCACACCCTTGCCGTTCTCGCCGTTACGCATAAGGCTGGCACCGGGGCTCATGATGCCACCCCGCTGTACCCGGTTGCGCAGGATGGTGAGAAAAGCGTGGTGTGCGATATCGACCGGCTCACGCTTGAGGTCCTGGATCACCCGCTCGCGGCTGATCGGGTAGGCCAGGATCGCGACGGCCAGGAACGTGGCCTGGCTGTAGTTGGTCAGCACCCGCCACACGGCACTGACGTGCGGGTCAAGCTCACCCAGGACCACACCCTGGGTGGTGAGTCGCTCGAACAGGGCCGTCAGGCCGATGATCCCGCCGCCGCAGAACGGCTCGACCAGGAACCTGGGCTTGAAGCCCAGTCCGGCCATCCACTGGCGGAAGTGGGGCACGAGCCAGGTCTTGCCGCCGGGGTAGCGGAAGACGCTGCGTTGTGGTACACTGGCGACGTTGACGACGTGCATACTCGCGTTCCTCTTATGGCTTGGGGGCTCTAAAATGGCGTTGATGGTCATGGGTGAGGTCTTTGGTTTTCCGGTCGATGCGGGTCTGCTGCCGACCGAGGGGTGTGGGGTCTGTCCGTTCCAGGGCGGGCCGTGTACCAAGGTATCGGCCAGCGATCCCTTGGGCATTTGCGGTCTGCGTCATGATAACACGCTGACGGTCACCTGTCCGATGCGCTTCCGGCAGGACAACCGCATCTTCCGGGACGTGGGCGATCTGGCGTTCGGGCCCGGCTCGGACGTGGTGGCGGTTCCCGAGATCCGCATCTTGCAGGTGGCCGGCGGCAGTCGGGTGGGCAAGGTCGATTACATGGTGGGCCATCGGGACAGTTCCGGGAAGATCGCCGACTTCGCCGCCCTGGAGGTGCAGAGCGTGTACTTCTCGGGCCGGTCGTTGCGCGGTGCTTTCGAGACCTATGTGCAGCAGGGGGTGGTGCCGATCGGCTCCGAGCGGCGGCCCGACTTCCGTTCCAGCGCCCAGAAAAGACTCATGCCCCAGCTTAGTCTCAAGGTGCCGGTCTTCCGGCGTTGGGGCCAGAAGTTCTTCGTGGCGGTGGACGCCAGCTTCTTCGCGTCGCTGCCGACGTTCCGGCGGTTGGACTCCAAGGCCAACAGTGAGATCATCTGGCTGGTGTATCCATTCAGCCGGCCCGGACCCGGCGAGCGTTACCGCATGGGTGACCCCGAGGTGGTCTACGCCAGTTGGGATGACGTGCAGACGGCCCTGCGGGAGGGGACCCCGCCCGAGCCCGGCGAGATCATGGTCGAGATGCAGCAGCGGATGAACCTCAACATGACCGTGGACCTATCTGCCCGGTCGGCGTCGGACGTGCGGGCCGGCGGGTGATCCGTCCGGTGACCGGATGGATCTCCCAGACGGGTCGCTGGTGACTGAGCAGGCTGAGCCCCGGCGGAGGCGGGTGAAGTTCCGGGGGCGGCCAACCCCCGGAAGTGGAGCCGCCCGGGTCACCGCCGGCTGGCGGGACGCCGAACTCGGGCAGGGTCGGAATGGTCATGATGCTGTCCATGCAGGTCACTGCGTTACGCACGGCCGTCAGCACGGTGGCGTCCTGCAAGGACTGGTCGAAGCGCTGGACAAAGTCGGGTGGCATGATGAGCCGGTCGGGTGTGCCGACCAGGGAGTGGTCGATGGTACCCTCGATCATCCAGGTGCATGGCTCTCCGGAGGTTTCCGAATAGCGGTAGCCGGTGATGACCATGCTGCCCACGTTGACCACCGGGTACTGGCAGACCGGGTTGTGGAGCATGGCTGCTTCTTCCTGCGGGCCGTAGCTGCCCTGGGCGTAGGCCCGGGGGTCGCGGGCCACCGCCGGCGGGATGCAGTCCAGGTAGAGCCTGGGGGTGTGCAGGCCCTTCTGGCCCGAGGTTTTGTCCACCAGCACGGTGACCCCGCCCCGGTCCTCGACGGCGATCACCGGGTAGGGCAGTCGGAACTCGGTCAGTTCCAGGTCCACGTCCGGTTGCAGCTTGGGCAGCACCTCGTGGGCGATGACCGGCCAGTGGAAGCACATGCAGGCATCGAGCAGATGCTTCCACATGGGCAACCACGCTTGAACCAGTCTCACCATCATGTCGAACATGGGCATGGGCTTCACCTTCGGGGTGATGGTGGCCATTTCAGCCGAATACCTCGTCCAGGTTGATGTCGGCCGGTTCGATGCCCCACCCGATGACGCGGGCCCGGGCCTGGTCGCCGTTGTCCTGGGTGACCAGGGTGATTTCGTCGTCTTCAACCCCGTCGGTATCATAGTCCACGATGGCGATGTCCACCAGTTGGCCGGCCAACTGGTGCTGATCCGAGCAGATGCTCTGGACCAGGCCGCCCTCGATGGCGACGGCGATGCGGACGGGCGCGGGCTGGTCTTCGGTCGGGGTACCGTGGTCGGTCACGTGCTGGACGATGCCGTTGAGCATGTCCAGTGTCTCGACCTTGACGGAAATCTGCCAGTCCTCGTCGGGCAAGGGCATGACGGCGAACCACTGGGAGGCTTCGAGCAGGGCGGCCACTACTGCCTGGAGCTTGAAACCGGGGATGACGATGCTCTCGATCTGGAAGGGGAAGGGGTTGGTCATGAGCTTTTTATTCCTGCTCCGGGTCGCTGTTGTAGACCCCCATCATGACGGCCTTGCGGTGCTGGCATTGGCCGATCAGCTTCTCGTGGATGAACTGGTCCATGAAGCGGTTGAAGTCGTCCTGGCACACGTCGTCCCAGGTGGGGTCGTCGCTAGTGAACTCGCCGACCGGCGGCAGGGTCTCGACGAAGGTGTCCCAGGTGTGGTCTTCCAGCAGCCGGAAGAACTCGACTTTGCGGGGCTCGGGAGCTTCATCCTGCGGGCCGGGGCTTTCGGGGTGGTGGTTGGCTTGGCTCATGGCGTTCTCAGCTTCCGGGGTGGGGGGCTGGAGTTCTTCGAGCAGTTCCTCACAGTTGACGCACCTGCTGCCGGCGTGGTGGCCCTGTTCGTTGATGGCCTCGTCATCCGTGGGGTCGGCGAGTTGGCCGTCGGCGTTGACGTGGCTGTGCACCGTGTCGTACACCTTGTCACCGTCGGACAGGTCCACGTGGATGCTGCGCAGTTCCATCAGGTCCGCGCCGCAGTGCTCGCACTGGGTGTTATGCCAGACTTCGTATGCGGTGGGTCGGTTTTCAACTTTCATGGGGTCAGTCATCCTGGTTGGTCAGCGGGGTGCCGCAGGCTTCGCACTTGTAGCTGGTCTCGGCGTAGGGCGGGTGGTCGCGTGCTTCTTCGGGTGCCGACTGCGGTGGCAGGGCCTGCTGGATCACGAAGCTGGTATAGCCCAGGGCCAGCAGTTCATCTTCGTGCGGCGGCCAGCACTTGGCGCAGAAGTCCAGGGCGTCGTTCTCGGGGTTCTCGGGAACCGGCTTCTCGGGCGTGGCGTTGATGCAGATCCAGATGCGGGGCATGGGTTAGAGTTCCGGCAGGTCCAGGTCCAGGGCGGTGTTGATCTGGGCCAGTTCTTGATCATCCAGGGCCGCCTCGGGCGTGCCTCTGGGGTCGCCCCAGTACAGGGAGATGTAATTCTGACCCTGGTACTGGTAGTTGGCGGCGGTGAAGTGGTATTCGTTGCCGGCCACGTCGCCTTTTCTCACCAGCGGACCCACAACGCGGGCCTCACGCAGCGTGTCCGCCAGGGCGTCTAAATCCTGGTCGAAGCTCTCGTAGTCGTCACTGTCGCCGATGCGCAGCCACAGTTGCATGGGTTATGCTTCCGGGGGGTCCGTGTCTTCCGGGGGCGGGGGGTCGGCCACGCCTTGGGCCAGGGCCCCGTTGATCTCGGCCACTTCCTGGTCATTCAAGGCCGCTTCGGCCACGCCTTGCTGATCGCCCCAGTAGAGCACCAGGAACTGGTCCTGGGCCAACCACGGGGCGTCGAAGCGGTAGCCGCAAACGCTGTCCGTCGCGTCCTGGCGGATAAGCGGGGCGGTGAATGTCTCGTCCCGCAAATAGTCCACCAGGTCGTTCACGTCCGAGAAGCAGCGGCGCTGGTCCTCACCGTGATGTTTGAGCCATAGCAGCATGGGTTACTCCAATCTCAAATCTGCAATCTCAAATCGGCAATGCTTTGCCGGGGTTACCAGTCGAACTGGGGCAGGCCGTCGATCTGCTCGGCGTCCCGGTCCAGCATCAGCCAGATGCAGCCCTGGTTGCGGGCCAGGGTGAAGATGTGCAGGAAGGCTTCGCTGTATCCAGCTTGCTGGGCGTTCTGGTGGGTCTCGGCGAATACAGCCTGGTCGCTGGGCACGTACACCCAGAAGCCATACTCGTCTTTCACGTAGACGATCAGGGCGTGCTCGCTTCGCTGGAAGTCCTGGTCCAGCTTCTCGCAGTCTTCCTTGGTGACGTGGCCGGTGGACAGCACGGCCACCCGCTCGACGGGCAGAACGATGGGGCCGGTGGCGGCTGCGCCGCGGCCGTTATGCGGGGGTTTTTGGGGGGGCATGGGTTACTTGCTCGCTTTCCGCTTGGTGTCCCGCAGCAGTTTGAGTATGAACTGGGCCAGGTCCAGCGGCACGTCGCATAGCTCCAGGTCACAATTGTTGCCGTTGATGTTCTTCACGTCGCCGTTGAAGCCGCCAGCCTTGGCCTGGGTGTACAGGTGGATGGTGGGTGTCTGCTTGTCAAGCTGCTCGAAGGTGGTGACACCACTCTCGGGATGGTACGGGTTGACCGTCAGGTCGCCGGCGGCGGCCAGCAGCAGCTTGGCGGCTTCGGCCTGACGGTCGCGGTACTGGACGACCTGCCGGCGGCGCTCTTTGACTTTGGCCAGCAGGTTGACGTAGCCGGGCAGTAGCCGGTGGGCGATGTCCCTGGCGATTTGCTCGGGGGTCTTGCTGGCGGCCACGGTGATCCGGTCGGTGGGGTTGTCCAGTTCGCGGCGTTCCGAGTCCCAGGGCCGGATCTCACTGAAACCCCCGGCGTCCGGGTCGTTGGGGTAGTGGCCCGAGCAGCACAGCCGCGAGTCGTCGCGGTCGGCGAATGAGATGCCGATAACCTGCTCGTCGGGTCCGTTGACGGTCAGCCAGTTGGGCGGGCAGTCGCCGTTGCCGGTCTTGCGCGGCTGGCAGGTCCAGGGCTGATCGGTGATCCCCGTGAGCCGTTCGGCCAGGAGCTTGCCGACGGCCAGCAGCTTCTCGTACTGTGCTTGCGCTTCTTGGTGCAGGGTGGTCATGGTTCGTTGCTCAGTCGGGAGTCAGTCGGGGCAGGATGAAACCATGCGGCCCGACGGCCATACATTCATCGTGCCGGAACCGGTCCAGATCGTCGCCGGTGGCCCGGAAGATGCACAGGCCGTAGTTCTCGCTGGGTCCGATCGCCTCGCGGAAGGCGTCCAGCTTGGTCTGGGCGTGGTCGGCCAGTTGGCTGGGCTTGGTCTTCGGGTCTACGTCGATCTCGATCACGGTGAGGATTTGGACTTTCATGGGTTGGTCTTCCGGGGTTGCTTCTGGGGGTGCTTCCGGGGGCTTGACTTCCGGGGGCGGCGGCGGGGGCGGGGACCCTCGCGCAGGTCGCGGCTGAGGCGTTCGGCCTCGTGGCCGATCAGGCCCCAGCAGTTTCCGTCGGGTGCTATCAGTGTCAAGTGCAGCACGGCGTCCGCACAGCCGGGGCCGGCGGTCCGCCACACCTCGACCACCACGTGCCCCCGGAAGTTTTCGCCCGGCTTGAAGTAGATACTGCGGACCAGCGGGTCGTCCGGTCGGCGTTGGGGCGGTCCCCACTGGGGGTTGGCCAGCCAGGTGCGATCGTGCCGGGCGATGGCCGCGTCGATCTGATCCTCGCTGGCCATCTGGATCACGGCCGGCCCCTT
>JGI10211J34971_10002093_pt1 | contig 16375 bp, 14 predicted proteins | sample Etolagsediment_FD_34971 | JGI IMG/M metagenome (IMG submission 34971) | reverse complement strand
CTATCAAGGTAATATGCAAGGCTTTCAAGATTACATATCGCAAGACCCTATGCGTCAACAACAAATGCAAAACTACACTAACCAAGCTATGCAAATGGCAAGGGGTGGTGTAGTTAAAAGGATGGCTACAGGTGGTGGTGTACGACAAACTATAACTCCACAACAACCGTTTGCAGATGAATACAATTTACCACAAACAGGTACAACCACTACACAGGCTGGTCCACAGCAGTATCAATCGGCTATTCCTAGCATATCTAGTAGTATAACACCACAGCAAATAGCAGATGCACAAAAATTTACTGCTGCAGGTGGTGTTCCACAGATGCCTGATTATAGAGATGCTTCCCAGTATAAAGGTAGAATGGAAGACAGACGTATATCTGACTTACCTGACTATCAAGCATTTAAAGATTGGGCTGCAAAAAATACAAAGCCGGAAATGTCTTCACAAGTAATGGTTACAAAAATTGGACCTGACGGAAAGGCGATTAACTTTAGTAATCCTGTTGAAGCAAGAAACTATGATAATTATCTTAAATCAATAGGAAAAGAACCTCTAAAAAATGCGGCTGGCCCTGTACAACTTACATCACTAGTATCCGCAGACGGAACTATTGCTACTCCGGGTGCGCCTGCAGACTACAGCGGCATGACATATGAACAAGCCCAAATGCGTCAGATGCAACGGGACGTAAAATCACCAGAAGAACAAGCAGCTATTAATGCAGCACTTCAGCGTGGTCCTACAGGACAACAACAACCTGTTCCAATAGCAACTCCACCACAGCCAACTACATATGACCCACTTGGTCAGTATAGACCAAACGTAGATATGTACACTGAAACTGGTGCATTTAAAAACCCACAGATTCAATCTACACATGAAACTCTAAAAGGCGTATATGAAAAAACAGACGCTACTCCACAAGAAAAAAGTAATGCTACTTTAGACTATCTCCGTAATATTTACACTGGTCCTATTTACAACTCAGAAACAGGTGCTACTGGTTCAGGTTCAAATCAATTTACACAAGAGTTTGCTCAGTTTGCAAATGCTATGGGCATAGAAATTGACAACAGCCTAGCAGCAACAGATGGACCTCAAATGGTCAATATACCAGAAGGCAACCCAACACTTACACAAGCAGGTTGGATGCCGCAGGCTCCTATTGAACAGCCGGGAATTGGGCAGTTTAGTGTAGAGCAAATGTATGCACCCGGATTACCTCCGGGCGGTGTTACAGTAGCTGCCAAAACAGATGTAGAACCCGGTCAATTTATTCAGCCGGGTACTGGTCAAGTATCAGGTGATGTGTCTGTACCTACAGCAACAGCAGCCACATCAACTGCTGACCCTGTACAAGCTAAAGATGCTAACACCATGTCTGCAGTACAGGCAGCACCTGCAGTAGATAATGCTCTAAACGCCACAGCAGCTGCACAGGCAGACCCTAGCAATCCTAATGCACAGGTTACTGCAGCACAGCAAACAGCATCCTCAGTGGGCAACCTACAGGCAGCACAGGGTAATGCTACACTTATAAATAATCCTGTACAACGTCAGATACAATCTGGTGAAATCATTACAGGCACAGGTGTAGATGCACAGGCAGCTGCTCAACTAACAGCACAGACACAAGCTGCTGCAGCTACAGCTAATCCTAGCCAGCAGGCTATGGTACAAAATCAGCTAAGTAGCCTTATGCAACAGTTCCAAAGTGGTCAGCCACCAGCTTGGGCTGCAGGTGCTATGAGGGCAGCTACTGCACAGATGGCTGCTCGTGGTTTAGCTTCATCATCTCTTGCTGGACAAGCTGTTGTACAAGCAGCTATGGAATCAGCACTGCCTATTGCAATGGCTGATGCACAGACAATTGCTACCTTTGAAGCACAGAACTTGTCTAATCGCCAACAAGCATCAATGCTGGCGGCAGAGCAACGTGCTAAATTTATGGGTCAGGAATTTGACCAAGCATTTCAAACAAAAGTACTTAATGCATCTCGTATTGCTGATATAGCTAATCTTAATTTTACAGCAGAACAGCAAGTACAGCTAGAGAACTCACGTGCTGCTAATACAATGAACCTTGCAAACCTGTCTAATACACAGGGTCTTATAATGGCTGAAGCAGCTGCATTAGCACAATTAGACACAGCTAATCTTAACAACCGTCAACAAGCTGCAGTACAGAACGCACAGAACTTCTTGCAGTACGATATGGCTAATCTGTCTAATCGTCAGCAGACTGAATTATTTAAAGCACAGCAGCGTGTACAGGCATTGTTTACAGACCAAGCTGCGACTAATGCTGCACGTCAGTTTAATGCAACTAGCCAAAATCAAACTGACCAGTTCTTTGCTAACCTTGCTAGTCAAGTTTCTCAGTTCAATGCTTCACAGCAAAACGCACAATCGCAGTTTAATGCAGGTCAGACAAACACAGTAAATCGTTTCAATGCAGAACTGAACAATCAACGTGACCAGTTTAATGCCACAAACCAACTTGTAATTGCACAATCTAATGCACAATGGCGTAGGCAAATTGCAACTGCAGATACAGCAGCTATTAACCGTGCTAACGAGTTAAATGCTAACGCTGTTCTTGATATTAGTAAAAGTGCTTACGATAATCTGTGGAATTACTATGCTGACACAATGGAGTGGGCATGGAAATCTGCTAACAGTGAACTAGATAGAATGAACAACCTTGCTATTGCACAGTTGAGTGCTGATGCAACAGCAGCTGCACAGAAAGCTGCATCTTCTTCTGCTGCTGGTAGTGCATTAGGAAGCCTTTTAGGTACATTAGGTTCAGCATGGATAGGTGCTTGATTCCCCGGTTTTTGTTGGGTAGCACGTGAGGTGTACGGCCCAGAAGACTATACTTGGTTAGTATTTAGAAACTGGCTATTATGTAAAGCACCTAAATGGTTCCGTAAACTTTATGTAAGTAAGGGTGAATCATTTGCTAAATACATTAGCAATAAACCGCTACTCAAAAAAGCAATTAAGTTCGCTATGAATAGCGTCATAAAAGATTATAAGATGGAGTATAAACGTGCCAATCACTAATCCTGCACCAATAATGTATACAAATATGGCAAAGGCAGCAGACGCTATGAATGAACAGCGTCAGCCTACCACTAAAAATAAAGGTCTTTTATCATCAACAAAAAGGGTGACAAATGAACCTAAAGCTGGTAAACTAAAGTCTGGTGATATTGCCATGCTTTATTTTGACTCAATACGTAGAAAGCGCAAGGAAATTCAGGATGGATGAAGAAGTAATGTTGGATGGTCCTATTCCGGGTCAATCTTTAACAGCAGAACTGGGTGCAAGGCCGTGGCAACAACCTTCACAGTATGCTACTGTAGAAGAAGCCATTGATTATTATGTAACACGTATAGAATCAGAAGAAGTAACGACACAACTTCTTGATGTGCTTGAAATGGGTGTGCCTGTCACTACTGTAGCTAACGCTATGCAATCATCTAGTGTTATGGAAGGTAAACATACTGTTGACGTAGGTATGCTTGTATTGCCTGTAATTATTGAGTTGATTAGTTTGATTGCAGACGCAGCTAAAATTAAATATACATCAGGCTTAGAAGGTGACGACAGAGTTCGTGGTTCTTTGGTGGATAAAGCTGTTATGAAATTAGAGGCTAAAAGAAACGAAGACGACACAGAAGAAGAACCAGAGAATGAAATGTTAATTGAAGAAATGAAAACTGCCGCAGATGAACGTACAGGTGGTTTAATGGCACGGAGAAACTAATATGGGTTTGTTTGGTCTTGGTGATTTTGGTACAGGTTTTGTTGAAGGCTTTGCTAAATCTGCAAATGAGGCTCTTAAAGAGGACTTAAAAAAAGTTGATTTAAGGGTTGAAAAGGTTGCGGAAGCAAAGCTAAGACGTGCGCTTAAACAACAAGAAGAACGTGCTGAAGAACTTGAAGAGATTGAAGACGCTTTAGAACAAGGCAGGGCTTTGTTTGGTGCAGATGACCCACGCTCTTCTCAATATGCTGCTGGATTATTAAAAGAACAGGGAAATTTAGCTTCATATAAAAGCCTAATTGCCCAAATAAAAGAGCAAACTAAAAATAGTACAATTAATCTTTCCGACTTTGTGACAAGAGCAAAAGTAGATGCCCCTATAGGAACAATTACAGATTATGCAAAAGCGTTTCAAGGAGCAGCAAAAACTCTTCCAGATTATAAATTACCAGATGATGTTGAAACTGCAGGTGCAGGCAGCTTGCTTAGTGCTATTGGTTTAGATCAAGATGTTAGTGGTCAGATAAAAACAAGAGTATCTGAGCAACTTGCCGCTGAAGGAATAACTGCAGAAGAATTACCTAATATTGACTTACCTACACTAGCCTTTGATATGGAAGGTGTAAGAATGTTTAATATGACTCCTTCTGAAAGAGTTACATACATTAAACAAGAATTAGCAAGGCCGGGTAATACAGAAGAACGTATAGCAGAATTAAGGGAAGACCTTAGTGCGGGGTTACTTGCTGCAAAAGAAACAGGAGATGATGCTACACAACTTAATAGCATAGATATGCAATTAGGATATGAAAAAGACCCAATAAAAATAGCTGAATTACAGTCACAAAGAAAAGTTGTAGACAGGAGTATAAAACTTAAATCTGCTACAAACGAAAAAGACAGATTGTTGCTAAAATCTGGTTTTGCGGCAGAAGATGGTGATGCTGAAAATGCAGTGATCTTAGCAAGAAAAGCAGAAGACTTTGGCACATCTGGTCCTTTGTTACCTGAAGTTCTTAAAAGACTTCAGGATGATAATATGCGTAGAATTTCTGATCATCGTAATACTGGTGGGCAATCAGGTTACGCAGCGGATAGTGATGAGGCTAAAGCAGCGCAAGAACAGATCAACGCACTGAAACAAACAATTTCTAGTACTAAAGGTGCTGAAGAGTTAGATAATTCTACATATACATCTGCTTTGAGTACACAATCGACAGCGTTAAAACTAGCGGTTGATAATAGCGATTTAAAAACTTATGTTGAAATAGACCCTATTACAAAAATGCCGAAATTTAAAGAGGGGATATCAGAGGACATAAAAGCTGCGAAGAAAGAAGAGTTGAAAACATTACGAACTAAGGTAGTTAACGACTTAATTAACACGTTCCCCATAGGAAGTAAATCAGCAATTGCACACACTGCAGTTAAAAATAATCTTATTCGTGCAGGAGTTATAAATGCTGATGATTTATCTACGCAAGATAACCTGCAACCAAAAACTGAAACATCAAGAACGCCTGTAAGAACTGTTACACCCTCTGGTGATGCAGTTGAAGAAGTTGTTTATGAAGATGGCAGTAAACAACTGGTTATTGCTGGTACAAACACACCTATCAATAAGCAAGAACAAAAAACGGTTAATAAATTAACTTCTGTTTATCCTGCTGTAACAGAAGATGGTAACGTAGACACTGTTAGTGCTAATAAAATGGCAGATGACATGATAAATAGTAAAACAACAGATACAACAGAAGAAATACAAAAAGAGCTAACTCAGTCTGGATATTCAAAAGATTACATAAAGATAGTTGTAGACAAAGTGTTGGCTGCTAGAAAACCGGGCCAACCAGAAACAAAGGTTGATACAGATATAATATACAAGTTTATTACAGAAAAAAGTTATGGAACTTCTGCTGCTAGAAAAGATGCTGTTATAAGAGATATAGCAAGAGAAAGTAATGTGAGCATTGAAGTTGCTACAAAACTATATGAAGATGCTATTGCAGCTAACCCACCAAAAGCAGAGCCTGAAGAAACTGTTGCAAATAGAAGTGGTAGGGGTAGAAATAGAAGTAGAACAGGAAGTGCAGGATTAGCGTCTGGTGGATTAATGTCAAGGAAATAATATGAGCAGCTTTTTTTCTAAATTTAAAGAAGAAGATGAGGACATATTAATAGATACAACACCCGTTATATCGGATTCTGCTCCTGTTCTTGAAGCTAAAACAACTAATAGTTTTTTTGCGTCTTTTAAAGATGAGGATGAACTAGTTTCAGAAGCACCTGAAAATCCTGTAAAAACGGTAGGCGACAGAGAAAATATAGAAAAGAATAGTGCAGTACGTCAAGCTGCCGTAAGGTTTATGCGTGATAAACATGGCGTAACAGACGTTGACGAAGATGAAGCAATGGATGAGTTTATAGAACATTTCCGTCAATTTAACGTAAATGAAATGACTGCCGCAGGAGATTTTAATTATGTATCTGCTCTTGCAGCAGATGCTACAGGTAAAACTAATTTGGATTCTACTCGTAGAGAAAAAGCAAAACAAAAACTTGCTGATTATAGATTACTATATACTACATTTCAAGACTTACCCTCTTTTACGGGTGGCATAGGCCAAACTATAGGCGATTATGCTGGTGGTATTTTAACCGCCCCTTCTACATACTTAGGGTTACTGCTTCCCGGTGCCGGTAAAGCTGGTGGTATAGCAGCTACTTCTGCAGCAAAAGCTGCTACGCAAAGCGTACTAACAAACGCATTTAAAGCCCTAGTTCCATCTAATGTAATTAAACAAGCGGCTGCTCGTCCTGTTTTAACTGCAGCTGTAGTAGAAGGCGCAGCAGGTGCTGCACAGAATATTGCTGCGCAAAAAACAGAACAAGAAATAAATCTACGTGACGATTATAGCTTTAAAGAAACTGCTGCTGCAGGTGTTCTTAGTGCTGCTATGCCTGCTGCTGTTGGTGTATACCAAACTAAAAAATTAGCACAAAAAGCAATAGAAAGTAAGACAGGTGACTTACTAGGAGAGGCACAAAAATCTATTCTCGCAAAAAATGAAAAGGCTGAAAAACTTGCAGAAGAAACTCTAAAGAAAAATAAACTAAATAAAAAGATAGCAAAAGAGTTAAGTTCAACACTTAGGCCATTAGACCCAAAACAAGTTGCTGCTGGTAAAGTTGTTAGAGAAGACTTGGGTGAGCAAGTTGGTCTAGGTGTGACAGATGATGTAACAGGTTTGGCTAAAACTCTTGGTGCAAAAGAAGAAGACGTATTAGCACAAGCACCAGACTTTGTATTATCTCTTGATGAAGGACACACAAAAAGAATATTTGCAGCAGTAACAGAACTAATGGCTAAATCCGGTAAAGGTTTAGAAGAAGGTGAACGTGTTACCGAAGCCGTTGCACGTGTAATGAGAAGTGATAAAATTAAAGATGACGATTTTGCTATCAAGCTGTTTGAAAAGTACAATATAACTGGTGATGATTTTGCTAATCTGTTTATGGCAGATATTTCTGATGCTGCTCGTAAACTGCAATCAGCAGGCGAAGCCAGAAAAGTATTTAGACGATTAAATGCAGCTGCTGGTAATGATATTTTTGAGTTAGCAGGTCAAACAAAAGAACTTTTAGAAAAAGCAACCAAAGATGTTGAAAAGGGTGACTTACGTTCAGGATTAGATTCTCTTGGTGTGGCTACTAAAGAACAATTAAAAAGAGCAGAAACCACTCGTGCTGGTCAATTGATGGACAGCCTAAGAAAAGCAGACGAACTAAGGCGTTCAGCTATGACATCACAAGTTGCTACAACAATGCGTAATATGTTTTCTGGATACGCTCGTGTAGGTATTGATACGGCAACTAAAGCATTGGATAGAGGAACCAGTCGTTTTGTTTACGAAGCTACTGGTGGAAAGTACGGATTTAAAACAATAAATGCACAAGATGGGATAGGAGGTGACACTCTTTCTGTTTTGTTCGGTGTTATGAACCAAAAAGAAGCACAAGCAGTAGAGGCCATGTTTAAGGAAGGCTTCTCTGCAAAGGCTACTTCTATGTTTAGAGAATTGCAAGACGTTATAGAATCTGGTGTTCCGGGTTCAGCTAAAACAAGCAAGTTACGTGCAATAGGTAGAGAACTAAATGCATTAAACACGGCTTCAGATAACTTATTTAAACGTGCTGCTTTTGTTGGAAATCTTAAAAGACAATTAAATGAAATGTATTCTAAAAAAGTACGGGCGGGTGAAGCAGTAAATATAGAAGATTTTAATTTATCAAAAATTATTAAAGAAGGTAACTTTAAGACCGTTTTTGGAACAGAAGCTGGTAAAAAAGCACTAAACACGGCTATAGATGAAGCCTTGTATTTTACGTATCAAAGAAGCCCAACTGGTCCTGCTGGTAAAGGGCTAATTGGATTAGCAAATAGCGTACCCTTTGTTACATCTTCATTTATTCCTTTCCCTAGATTTATAGCAAACGCTTTACGATTTACCTATGAATATTCTCCTGTATATTTAGTAGAAGGCACGTTTAAATCTCTTGTAAAAGATTCAAATAACTATGAAGAAATGTCAAAAGCACTAATAGGAACAGCAGGTTTATATGGTGCTATGGCTCTTAGAGATAGCGAATATGCTGGAGAAAAATGGTACGAAGGTCGTATGCCTGATGGCACTACATTTGATATGCGTCCTTTCTTTCCTGCAGCACCCTTTTTATGGGCTGCGGATATTATTAACAGAGTAAAAAAAGGTGATCCAATTGTAGGTGACACAAGTTTTTGGACAGAGGGTTTACAAGCACTTTCTGGAACACAATTCCGTGCTGGTTTTGGGTTGTATGCACTAGATAAAGCAGCCGCTGATATGGCAAGTGCAAAAGACAGCCCAGAAGCATTAAAGAAAATTGGTATTAATATGGCTACTAATATTATAAATACATATTCCATACCTCTTACTTTAGGTCAAGATTTATACAATACTTTCTATGCGCCAGATGATGAAAGAATTGTAAGAGAAAGTGATTCTTCAGACATGATGACTTACGGTATAAGTAGAATTTTATCACGTGTACCCGGAAACATAGCAATAGAAGATATGTTAGCAAAGACATTTCCCGGAAAAATTAAAGCGAGAGATTTATATGAGCCAGCAACTAGAGAGGGTGTTGTTCGTAGGACTACTCCTTTATCAAGACAAACTATGGGTATTTTAAAACAAGAAAGAAAAAATTGGTTTGAAAAAGAATTAGACAATTTAAAAATTTCTAAAAAAATTGTAAGCAGCAAAACTGGTGTGCCTGAAGCAGACTTTTTGTTAGACCAATTTATGGGTGAATATATAGAAGACTATGTTGTACCTACTCTTAAAAATGATCCAGAATATACAGGGAAATCAAGAGAATTTAAAAAAGAAATGATTAGAAATGCAATTCAAGATTATAAAAATGACATTGTTGATATAGTTAAAGCTAGAGCAAAGACAGCTAAAGGTGATACAGAACTTAAATCTAGGTACGGTTTCAATCCTATGGAAGCTATGGAATTTAAGAATCTACCTAAGTTTGCTCAAGAAGGTGCATATAATGAGTACCATAGACTACATGGTGTTCCAGAAAAAGGTGCAGCAGGATACAACTATGAAGAGTTAATTTTCTATGGTAACTATCTAAAAGAAAGAGGGCCACGAGAAAGTGGAAGATAAACTAAAAAGGGGGCCGTTAAGCCCCCTCTTTTATATGCAATCACATATATCGTTAGCTAATCCCATGCTACATGCATAAAACAACCAACACACAAGTATCACAAACGGTGTATACCTAACGATTATCCCCAGAACCTTGAAGCATACCCCTAGCTTTCCTGTCTGCAAGTTTTTCAATGTTGTCTTCCATAACTTTACCAAGATTAACTCCTAGTTCTTGTGCCAGTACAGCAATATACCAACAGACATCGCCTAACTCTTTCGTAATCTCTGCACGTTTAGCAGGGTTATCACCATCACGTATGAGTTTCTTTGCTTTGTTGGCAATCTCTCCTGATTCACCTGCCAGTCCTAACGTCAAGTACGCTAGGGCTGTTTCTTTTGGAAAGATAGCTGTCTCACAAGCCTTCTGTTGATATAATGATGCTGTAATGCCACTCATTTGTTTCTCCCTCATCCACTGTTTAGCCTCTTGCTCCAGATTCATTTAACTTCTCCAAGTTTTCAAAGTAGGCTGCGTTCCACCCCCTTTGCCACTCACGGTATTGCATAGTGTGAACGTCCATATTTGGTCTATTTTCTACGAACACACTATGCTTACCAATCTTTTTGAAGCCACCACCTTTATGGAACGCTTCATAACCCCACTGGTATTGAATACGTAGTGGAGCATCATACTTGCCTAGACCGTTACGCCTCACCGTTGTCCCCTTCTTCATTTTTAGGCTCGTTTACAGAAGCTATTAGCATCTTTGTGAAAGAATCCTGTGCTACACGTAGCTGATCCAGCCCAAACTGCGCTTGAGCAATCTTTGCATTCAAGTCACGAATCTGATTCACCAGATACTGTTCGTTGTTTTCTAGTTCGTCATAGTCATATTCTTTACCATCAATAGTAATCATTTGTTTTTCATCATCCATTTTCATATTCTCCTTTCATATAATCATACTCATCATTGTGTTTATCTACAGCTTTCTCAATTATGGAAAGCAATCCTTCACTGATAAGTGCTTTCTTTGCTTCATCGTCACACTCAAATACTACAGTGGCTGAACCATCTTCATGTTCTATGTAGTCTTTTATGTCAATCTTTGCTACCATTTTCCTTTTCTTTCTGTTTCAGTTTCTGCCACTCTTCATAACTAGGATGGCTACGTGGGGGATTGAACTGTATCCAACCATCCCCACGCTTCCACACTAACTTACCACTACGCTGCTTCGATGTCAACTACTTCACATATACCAGCAGTACAAGCTAACTCACGCCCGCCTGAAGTTGTATCCTCTTTTTCAAACTCTTGCAATAATGACCAGTTTACATTTTTTGGCATCTTTGTCAAGAACTCTTTATATGTATCTTCATCAATGTCCTGATAAGGTGCTTGCTTATATGTATGGTCATCATGTGGCAAGAAACTAATGCCAGATACTTCATCAAAGTTTTTGTACACCCATGTGCCTACTTCCATCCACTCATGTTCTTTCACAGAGATTGTAACAGATGGTTTGTGTTCACACCAATAACGCTGGTACATAAGCCACAGTTCAAGCTGTTCGATAGCTGTCATATCAGTCCGTGTCACTGCCTTTTTAGGTGACTTCATCGGAAAGCTGAACACTGTCGTGCTATCAGGCTTCATTACATCTGGCTCTGCAGGAATACCCTGTGACATAAGGAACTGTGTCAATGGGTCTTTGTTATCACCACGAACAGTACGAATGTAATATGGGTTGTGCCGTGCGTGAATACCAGATGCTGCATCAGTCAACTGTGACACTGTACCTGATGGCTTGACGCATGTAACAGCAGTAGACTGTGAGATGCCAATCATCTTGGCATATGCTTTGTTAGTCTCAATTGCTACATCACGTAAGTTTTCTAGGACCTGGCCTATGTTCATGCCAAGTTTAGCACTGCGTCCTGATGTAAGTTCATTATCCATGATACCTGTCAATGACACACCCAACAAACGCTCTTCCTCTGTGTTGTTCTTCCAAATCTTACGCAGATATTTAAAGTCAGTTAGTGTAGCTTGTAATGTACCAAGAATAGTAGCCAAACGAACTTTCTCTTTTAGTGTTTCCACTGTATCTGATGCACGAACAACTACCTCTGACAAGTTACAGAACTGGTATGGGCGTAAGATAATCTCACTGCAAGGGTTGCAACCGAAGTCATGCTCAACATCACGCCGACCATTCTTTGATGCCTGCATTTTTGCAGATTGCCTATTGAATATACCACGTTCACCTGACTTTGATTCGTACAGAGATAGCCACTCACGCATGAATGTACCCATCTGTGGCTTTTCTTTATAAGCAACGCTGTTGTTTGCAAGCGCACGTTGCCCTTCATATTCCCACCACTTACCTGCTTTTGCATGACGCATTTGGTCATCATTCAGGTTGGACAGGCTNATGAGTGCGCTTCGTCTGACACCACCNACAACAACAACTTCACCAATTTTACACATGATGTCGTGACACTCGATTGGATACAAGCGGCGACCCGCAGCACCCTTGAACTTTTGAATACAAAACTCAAAGAGTTCAACAAGGGGCTGTGGACCTGACGCACGACCACCGAAAGTCTTGAGCCTTGCACCTGCAGGACGCACTTCGCTGACATCGAACTTNGGAANTTGTCCAGTGTAAAGCATAGCAATCAATTCCTTCAGTGACTTTGCCCATCCGGGGCGGCTGTCACCTACCTTGATTACTGTGTCTGTAGTATGAAAATCTTCATTTACAATAGGCAGCTTCTCTACGTGATGGCGTTCAACACTGAAGCCTACACCTGTGCCACACATAAGAATATACATTGTTTCATCAAACGCACGTGGGCTATCTACAGGCACATAAGAACAGTTGTATCCACCTACATGACAGCGATCTAGTGCTGGCCCAGCAGTCATCAATGCCCTCATAGAAGGCATAATTGACTGGTTGAGTACAGCTTCTTCCAGTTCACCTCTTAATGTATCTGGTAGATTATAACCAGTAGTAGAAGACAAATGCTTAGACATGTAGTCAAAATATCTTTGTACAGTTTCACTCCATGTTTCCCTTCTCTGTTCATCCTCTTTCCACCGTGCATAACGTGAAAGTGCTATAAAGTTTTGGTAGTCTGTTGGTAATTGATTGCTTATCATGTTGGTTACTCCGTAATTGTTTTTATGTTTCTAATAGTAGCACCTTCTATGTCATAGAAATATTCTTGGATGCCATCCTCTAATTCCTCTCCAACCATTCCGTCAGCCGGTACAGGATACTCCTCATCGTCAATGTCAATAGTAATAAACATTTTAACTCTTATCACTTGCCATTACCTCTTCAATTAACTTATCCAAGTACCACTTGGCTTTTTGCAAATCCTCTAACGGTTTGTCTTTGTAATCAAAACGCCAGAGATACTTCATAATGTTACCTTGCAGGTAATATTTAAATCCAGTATCGGTTGCGGCAGAGATTGCCTGAATACACTCAATACCTGCCTGATTATAATGTGGTGGGCTATTAACCATATCAACAGAATCTGCTGAAGGCCACATTTGTTTTACATCTGATTGTTTACTTGCTTGTGTCATACGTAACTCCTCTTGTTCCCTCATTATCTTCATAAATTTTTCGTGTCTACTCATGCAGAACCCCCTGTCTTTGTGTTAAAGTGTAGGTGTACTACGTTACCGTCATAGGTCTTTTCTACACCTGCTTCTTCCTCTAGTTCTACATCAATATTCACTTCTGTGTCAATAACTTTTGTTACGTATTCGTGTACAATATTGCGTAATTCTTCTACTTCTTCCATAACAGGTACAGCGGCACACATCATCTTAGCAAAGTGCATCACCTGATAATAGTCTTCATCATCCATAGGATTATCTGGCATAGCCATAATAGATATGTCAACTTCACCTGACCACCTACCCTCGTCATTAGCGAATGGCCTGACACGGATAAGGAAATCTTCCTCGCTTACTTCTTTAGCTAGTTTCTCCATCATACTCATAGTTATCTCCTTTTCACTTTTGTGCCGCCAAACTTAATAAACTTTGGNTGCTTGTTCTTGCCCTTCTCCTTCAACCAATCTTCAGGAATNATCCTGTCATAGTATCTNAAGCCATATTTAATACACCATTCACCGTATGTAGACTTAGCACCCTTACGTAATTTGCGTCTACTACTTTCAAACACAAAACGAATATCCAANTTAGGATGCTGCTTTTTAATAGCCAGATGCTTGCGTCTATCTGCTGCGGTGAACATACCCTTTGTTTCAATAATGATGCCGTTGGACAGCACGAANTCTGGTGTGTAGGTTCTGTACGCTAGGTCTTCCCACTCAATCTTTACTTGCTCATACAAGAAGTCTACTTTGAGTTCAGTTAGATAGTCAGATACCTTTAGTTCCAGACCGCTACGATATCCGTATTTCGTGCTGCCCTAAATTGTTTTGCGTTAGGCAATAACTTCTCCAATATAGCTTACTACTGGCGGGTTCTTTGCCTGTGACTTTACAGATGGACGCTCAGTAAGACTATCCCAACAATCAAAACGGTAGTTACAAAATCTGCATCCATCATTAAGGACTTTATTACCTGTGGGCTTGCCACGAAAAGTTTCAGGCACTGGTTCAAAACATCTTTCAAATTTGTTCTCCTTTACTGTTTCAACCGTCTTTCTAATTCTCCCTACTTCTTCTTCAACATTAAGACCTTTGGCTGGTATGTATTTAAACTTACCGTTGGCCTTGTTGACTACCCACCAGCCACCTACTTTCTTGCCAGATGCTTTGGCGTAACCAGCAAGCTGTGCTACGTATCCAAACCCATCACCACTTGCAAGGGTGTCATAGGATTCAAACTTGTTTCTGTATGACCAGTCTGAAGCTGATTTAATATCATCAACTGCACCATCAATGACAAGATCATAAGAACCAGAAACGCTGTCGTCACCAAGATCAAGAGTAACTTTGTCCGTGTCCTCATATTTAACTCCTGCTTCTTTGAGTATACCCTTGAACACAGCCTCGACAATATCACCGATCATCATGTTCATTACGAATGTTGTTGGGAAGGGTAACGCTACCTCTGGCTTATTCTTATCATACCAAAGTTGACAGGTTGGTCTACCTACATTTGACATACGTAGACCAAACTTATCACGCTTGTTACCCCCACCAAACTGGCGTTCTGCAGCAGCCATAACATCGTCACCAATCTGTTTGATTGTTTCAGGTGACATTGTTGAGTTGCCTTTTACAGCATCTTGAAGATACTGATGCAGTGCCAGTTCAGCAGGGTGATTCATTACGCTACCTCTTCTTCAATTTCGATGTCAACTAAATCATCAATGATTTCATCATCACCGTCTTCTAGTTTTGAGTTAACCTTCTCTGCCCAAGAATTAACAATGTAAGAATTATAATTGTCAATCCAAGATACAAAATCACCAAACATCACTTGATCTTCTTGGTTAAGGTCAATGGTCTTTGTGACATCAAGTGATACCACAGGAACAAAGAAGCTGCTACCATTCGGCATTTTTCGTTCATTTGTGTTTGCCAAGAATGTATGCATAGGTGGAAGACGTTCCATCTTAGCAAGTTTAGTAAACACATCACCAACCAACTTAAATGCATCACGATTATCAATCTCCCATATAAATGGTGTAACATCAACCTCTACTGGTTCACCTTTTTCATTCACAGGATCAATCAGTTCAACAGTACCTAAGACAACACGTACTCGCTTAATCTGTTTAATTAAGTCTTGTAGTTTCTCAGGCAGTGCTTTGAAGTCCTGAATATATCCAGCAGGTTTACCACAGTTAAAGCCACCATCATTGTCCTTCAAATCAGATTCCATCTTAGCGTCATCTGTCATTAAAGATTTGATAAAACGATTAGGTGTTTTAGCATTACCCATAACAAAACGCTTGTACATAAAGCGTTGAATGAAGGCACGTACCTTCACTGATGAAGCATAATAGGTTGGCCCATCTGGGATTTCCAACTTATATGTTCCACCTTCAATTACTTCTACGTTTACATTTTTACCGTTTACTTCAGCAGTACCCATTACTGGCGAATGGTTAATGCGTAGACGTGCGAGAGAACTAGATTTAGCTTTACTCCCACCTTCTTTTGCAATGCCCATCATCTTCGCCATAGCGGCATAATTATTTTGGTCTATCGTTGTAAGTTCTGTCATATGTATTACTCCTTTCTGTAGAGTGAATGAGGCATAGTTATATCACGCTATGTCCTTAGTGTCAAGCCAATTCGGTCCAATTTTTGCTTCTAAAAGCAACGGCACATTAAAGTTTACACCCCAACGTGCAGCGATAAGTTTAGGTAGTGCTTCATTAGTAGCGTCTATGATGCTGATTACTTTTGATTCTTCATCTGGATGAACATCAATGACTATACTATCATGAACTGTGTTCACTATACACGATTGCATACCCTTTAGCAAGTCATCAATGTGTAATAATGCAATCGGCACAATGTCTGCTGTAGCGAATGATTGCACAGGGTAGTTCTTAATCTGTGTAAAGTGTGATACACGTCCAGTAGATTTACGTACCACATCCGGGAACGCAAACTCACGACCACTGGGCGTGGTAATCTTTTGTGTTGTTATAGCCTCTTTAGCCAGTCTGGTATGCCAAGCAGCGACTCCTTTGTATTTGTCTGTGAAGTGTTCGTAGTACGCTGCTTCTGCTTTGCTTCTGCCGAATCCTGTTGCCCCATAGAGTGGCGCAAACGTATGTGCTTTCGCATCCTGTCTACTCGTAGACTGACCAGCATCACTAATAACTTTAGCGGTATATGAGTGTACATCAAACCCAGTAGATACTTCTTCAATTG
>JGI10211J34971_10002091_pt1 | contig 16393 bp, 17 predicted proteins | sample Etolagsediment_FD_34971 | JGI IMG/M metagenome (IMG submission 34971) | reverse complement strand
TTTGTTGAGTCGTACCATAATTGATTCGCATAAGTTGATGTCGGCTCTGTGGCTCCAGAACTCAATGTTGCCAAAGCAGCTAGTGCGTTGTTTAAGTCTGACCGGAATGCCGGAAAGCCCTGGTTCGCAATGTTGAAATCATGTTGGCTCACGTTTCTTGTCTCCCGTAGCCTTTCGCCACATAGTCAAAAGTTCGATCAACGGCGCTTCCGCCTGAATCCTTGAACGTTATTGTAAACCCAGATGCACTCTTAGAGGTAATTTCGTAGTAATCACCTGTCGCTAAATTCTGAGCAGTGATCCCAATCGCCGGTGAAGCCTTAAATGCAGGAGAAAATGTCACTGCTTTTGCTCCTGCTCCAGAGGCAATGTCTTCTCCAGACAATACTCGATCAGGCATATCAATCTCAACAGATACGCCAGACACGACAGGTGTCGCCTGAGTATCAGTTGTCGTTAATTTTAACCTAAACTCAAATGCTCTTGCTGTGTAATCACCAACAAAAAATGGCTGCCATGATGACCAAGTTGGCGCACCAGCAGGATCATCATTGGTGCTACGCAACTGTAGTTCTACATCAGTGTTATCAAAAGCATTCACATCGCCATCAAATTCACCTTCACGCGCATCAAATAAGCCTGTCGCATCATCAAAGGTGTTCACATAGTCTTGACGGGTAGATGTCACCGATGCGGTCAATCTTGAAGTAAATACAGCACCCAAGTCTGCTGAATTTGCAAAGTAGTAAAAACCTTCCAAATCAACAAACCCACCGCCACCATCGAATAGGCCGGTAGCATCATCAAAGTTGCCAAGCGCAGAATCGAACAAAATAGATGTGTCCAAGATTAGCTGATTCTCAGCATCAAGCTCGACCGTATCATCTTTGACACCATCGAACTCAGGACCTTCGGTCACTGTCTGCACAACATTGAGATTCTCGATTCCGGCAATGTTAGTCAGTACAACAAGTGTTGCAGGGTTTTGTGATGCAAGCCCTAATTTATCGACAGCCTTGATAAAGTAAGTACCTTGACGCGCTGGTACTGTTGCGGCATTACCAGGGCGAGGCTCTTTTTCAGTAAGATTAATCGCATTCTGATAAGTCGCTCCAGATGTCAACGATGAATATCGAACTCGGTAATACGAAAGATCAAGGTCAGAAACAGGAGTCCAAGTAAGATTCAGTGTTCCGCCAACGACGTTACCAGTGAAGTTTGTGACATCTGATGGAGGCGCTGTTTTACCCACAACCTGATGTTGAACAGTGGTGTAATCAGAACGAACTCCAAGCGTATTGATCTGTCTAGCACGAACATCATAAGTCACCGCATCCTGAGCATCGAGCAACTCAAACCGATTGCCTGACGCTTGACCCATGTTCACATACTCAGTGTCCGTAGATAACTTCGCCTGAACTTCATAACGATCAAAGAATGTAGAATCACCTGTAATTCTGGCAACCAGTCTAGTGACTACCTTCTCAGCAATGACAATCAATTCATCGGAAACCTCTACGCCAGGAGGGGTCACATCAAATGGACTTGGAAGGTTAGTATTCTCTGCCAAGTCAAGCGCCGTCTCTTCACCGTCAGCCCAATCATAGACTGCCTCAGCAGTTTCTCTGAGCATCACGCCAACTTGAGGTTTTAGTCCCATCTCTGCTGACCAAGCAAGCACCTCAAACTCTTTCTGTGCCCATCCATAACGATCAATAGTCAACTGAACAGTGTCGCCAACCTGAATCTCAAAGCCTTTCAGGTTAAGAGTTGTATTCACGACGATCTGCTGTCTTGCTTTCTCTAATTGCAACTTAGCGAGACGCTGACAAGTCGCATTGGATGTAACGCACTGGAAATCAATGTTGCGGAATATCTGCTCACCATCTTCTGCTTGATATAACGTATTCGTGATAGGTGAGAATGTCTGAGGCTGATACAAACTTGTTGGCTCTGGATAGACACCTTTGACTGCGTTAAACGTATCTCTACGCGAATCAGCAGTGTTAATTGTGATCGAATCAACAATATCGTCTTCGGTAATCTCAACTGTTGGGGAACGATATTCTCCAACAAGCAGTGTCCACTTACCGCCAACGTAAACAAGCGATCCTGCGCATGCAGTCAGCATCTTACTTAGAATCGCTTGTGGAGTTTCTCCAGAACTAAATGCGCCATTGATCGTATAGCGCTTTTCTGTGCTTTCATCAGCTAGCGTAATATCTTCATCGCAAGTTGCTTCAGCAGTTGCGAATGCAGTGACATCATACTCGTCATCCTGAACATCAAGCCCGAAATCTGGGTCCTGAATATAATCAAGGATTGCTGTTGCAGCGTTACTTGATGTGTTTCTTCCGGTTAGCTCAACGCTGAAGTTAGGGATGCCTTCCGCAAAAACATCCTGGTTGTACTTGAGCTTGACCGCAATACACGCCAAACCTTTGAATTTCTTCTCAGATGCGCTTGTCGGACTGAGTAATGAAAATGTATGTCCATCATCACTACCATCGCTAATTTCAAAGCTCAGATAACCAGATTTGCCATTATATGAAACCGAATAACTTGTATTGAGGTCTGGGTCTTCTTTAATTACTTCATCATTGGCATACACTTTAGATGCTGAATCAATCGTATGACCGGCTAGGGTAATCACCATGTACAGGTCTTTATTGCCACGCAGAAGCTCCATAAATACGATATTTCCGCCAACACGGGTTTTCCCGTAGACGATCTTAACCGGATCAGTTGGCTGTTTACCTGTAATTAGCTGACCTGAGATTGCTTCGGGCGCAGATATCCCAAGATTGGGATCGCCAGATGGCGTATCAAATGCACCTTGAGCCGTAAATGATGCGGAAGAGACTGATGATGGAGTAGCTGCAATGGTAATGGCAGTTGATATGGCGGCACTAGCGGCGGCAGTAGCAATCGCGGCAGTCGTCGCTCCTGCTCCAAATCCTAAAGCGGCAGCCGCTGCACCTCCAGTATAAACAACAGCAGCGGCGATAACCGCTGTCTTAATGATATCAACAGGATTGCTAACAATCTTCTTAATGACGTTAAATATCATGTTGATTTACCCCAGGTAAAAGACTTGTCCTGAAGCAATGCTACACCGGCTAATGAATCATCTTCAGAAAATCGTAGTCGTTGTTCAGCATCGGTCAATAAGCGTATGCGTGGTCTATTTAAGTCAATTAGCCGACTTTCAGCGTTAATTGTAATGTCTGCCTTGCCACCAGTTTCTCTTAGCTCGATCGTGTCAATACGACCAGAAAATACTTGATATAAACTTGATACAGGAACCCCATCGCTATCTAATGCTCCTGAGTAAACAGCGCATGGACGCAACTTGTAATTCTCATTAAGAATTGCTGATATAACTGATGTCTCCAAGCCAGACAGTACAAATGTCATCCCGCGCGCGCTCAAGTCAGAATCTTCATCAGTCGACGAAATCGACATCACCGTCCCTGCGCCATCCCAGTTCTGACCATCTACATTGATCGTTCCGTAACCAGTCCAGAAACGTAATATGCCATTAGTAAACTCAAGTTGAAGCGCCTGGAATGGCTGTAATTCCTGTGCTTGAAACTCAGTAAGAAGTGCGGCTGGTAATGTGCGGCTCATAACGCCTCCACTGCACCAAAAGTCACACCGTAAAGAGATGCCTCATTGACATTGATGTCAGTGGCGCTTGTAGTCAGCCTGAATACACTTTTGCAATCACTCACAGTAATTGATTCATTATCAGCAGGAGATGATCTTAGATTAGGCCATATAGTCAAAGTTGCATTACCTGATCCATCAGAGTTCACATCATCCAAGACTTTGTATAATCGAGAATTTTCTCCAGTTCCTAGTTGAATATAGTCACCGGCTTTCATGATTCCTGTTGTGTCAGCAGTCCACCCATCAGTGACTAACTCATAACCAGTTTGAGATGCTCCGTTGACGACAGGAGTTCCAGTCGCAACACCTCTAGCGGTTGATGCGGATGGATCGCCAAGTAAGAAGGTTCCGTATGGACCACCTAATTTCATAAGGAACGTAATCCAGTAATCAGCATCTTCTCGCTTCATTGGCGGCAGAGTAATATCTGCTTCCCAGAACTGACCAGTATACTTGTAGACTTGCTGTACGGCAGAGAAAGGAGAAACATTCATCGAGACGATATCATTCGCTCGCAATCGAACGCCAGAAACTCCGGTGTGTGTAGGTAATGCAAGTGGATAAGTTATAGCCATTAACTCATACCTCTAGCGAATGATCCGCCTCTGCGTCGACCGTCAACGACAGCGGACTTCGCTGCATTTGTAATCACAGGCAACATGCTCATTATCTCAGTTCTTACAGTTTGCGCCACACCTGTTGATATATTCAGGGTCACATTCACTGGTGCATCTCCTCCACCGAGTGATTTATTGGGAACAACTGTTCCGCCTCCGCGCGGGATCATCAGTTCTGGTCCCTTCTCACCAACAATGTAAGGCTTACCGGCGGATACTGGACCACCATTTGCACGAAGTCCAAGAGCCTGGGCTATAGGGTTTGTGATAGCCTGTTGAACAGCCATTCTCGCCAAGCTCGAAACTACGCTTCTTGCCATATCTTCAAATGCCCTGGCAACTGACTTAGTTCCATCAATTAAACTAACCAATCCATCCTCTAGTGCTTTAATCCCAGATTCTTTGACATCCTTGAATGGGTCTTTAGGCAGAAGATCAAGCTCTTTCTTGAGTTGCTTTAGCCGCTTATTCATCTCTTCGACACTAAGGTAACCTTCTTGAACAAGCACTTTCATTTGCGCTTGTTGCTCCATGAAAGCTCCCATTGGAGTCTGTAACTTGTTGCGGATAGTCTCGGCTAACTTTTCGTGAGCAGCATTGTAGGAATTGACTGCCACAGAACCACTAGAAATTCTATTTGATAACTCAAAGACAGGCTTTTCAGCCATTCCAACTTCGCCTTTCAGTTCAGCTAACTTCCTTCTTGCTGTAGTTAAAGCCTTCTGGAGTATGGCAAGCTCTGTTCTGCCTTCCTTTAATCTTCTGACGTATCCTTGCAAGGCAGAGACAGAGAACCCAGGTATCAACTCCAATTTAGTTCCACCGGCAGTTTTTTCCTTATAGAACTTTATCTTTTCTATAATGTCATCAAGCAATTTAACTTGATCGTTATATGCTTTATTAGCCTTCTGTACTTCTTTTTCTGCCCCTGTAATCACAGCCTCTCTTGTGGCCTGATTCATATCTTTAAGATCAAGAGTTACAGCTTTTACTCGACCAAGAAACTTATCGAACTCTTCATTTGCCTTGAATAAAGCAGGAAGTAAAGCAGAACCAATCGCGGCGGCTGTCGCCAATAACGCACCAACGACCGCACCACCGGCTCCGAATACCGCTGCGATCTGAGAGCCTTGCTGTGCAAATACCATCAATGGGTTCATGCCCATCTGAAGCTGAACCGCAATATCCTGAACCTGATGACCCAACTGACCCATCTGCGCTCGACCCTGGCGAGTCGTTGTACGCATGACTTTGTTGGTTGTTTGAAGCTGTCTATCTAACTTCTTAGAGTTGCGAACAGCCGATGCAATAGCAGCGCCAGTTTGGTCATCCGCCAGTATGACTATTTTCTGGGTTGCTGCTGCCATTGTCCTCTGCCTCTATCTTAAAGAACGCAATCCATTCTAACAGTTCTGAGTATGGGATACGCTCAAGCTCTTGAACTGTCTTGCCAAGATGACCCGCTAGGCGAAATAAACTCATCCTTAACGGGTCGCTCCTTAGTTTTTTTCGTGGTCCTCTTGAACAGCAGTACCAATCAATGCCCCATAAAACTGCATGATGATAGTAGCGCGTTGTTTGAGAAGGAATGGCTTATGCTCAAGCGTAAACGCTTTTTCGCCATCCTTCGTCATTGCTTTCATCATAATCAGATCAACAGCCGCTTCCATCGAGCTATTCGACAAAAAGTCTGGATGCTTGTTTTGCATCTTTGCTAGCTCTTGAACACTAAGGGGCGTTACATAAAACGTCTCGCCCCAGGCAGGAACATCAATTTCAATCGTGTCGAAATCAATAGCTTCCTTCAATTTATCAAGAAGGCTCATAAATCACCTTAAACAGTGGTTGCAGTTAAATCGCCTGTACCTTGGACTGAGAAGCTCGCAGTAATCATTTCACCGACTGCACTTGAGATTGTGCGCCCAGTAATGATCCCTGAACCAGTATAGTAAGTGTCACCAGAATCAGTGCCTTCTGGATGTAGAGAAAACGTAATTTCAGTTCCCACAACTAATGCGACCTGACCGTTTGTATCAGTTTCATCCCAGAACGCATCCAAAGATGCAGTAAAAGTCTTCAGCGTAGGCAAGTATGTGCGCGCTGAATCACCAATTACTGTGTCCTCAACCGTGTCTGAATTGTATTCCAGTGAGTAACCAGTGACTTCAGCAACGGCATTAGCGCCTACCTTAATCACCCCGTTTGCAGCGGTATGTGTTGCCATTGTAAAGCCTCCTTAAATGGCTGTTTCGGGTTGCCCCGTCTCTGTACGATATTGTACATCAAAGGTCAAGCGAATCGTACCAACTGGCTGTTCTGCTTCGCCAGAGTAATCTGCTTGAGTTGAAATAAGCTGCGTATTGATCGCTAAACCGCCAAGAGTAGGATCGTCAAGAATGGCTACTTCAATTTCCTTGGCGATCGTATCAAGCGTGTCATCAAAATTTGATATCGCTCTCACAAATCCTTGCACTTCAACGCTTAACATCCTGGTCTGAACTCTCCTAGAGCTAAATGACTGCTCTTCTGATGATTCAGTCGTCGTATAAATTATCAGAGCAGGAAGTTTTGCTGACTGCATGGGATAGACTCTTGATTCAAACGCATTTGCACCAGTAGTCGTCAATCCGGTCAACTGTGTGCCGAAATACTCACGAATCGTCTGTCTTACATGTGCCATTACTGAGCCTCAAGAATCAACAAGGTAACGCCAGTTCCATCTGGCTGAATGTCTGTGATCGCGTAACTTGATCCACCAATCGTGATCAACTGACCTTCGGCAACTGCACTAACATCAGATGACTTGCATTGGAAAGTCGCGTTCTGTATTGAAAACTCGACCATACCTCCTGCATTCACTGGATCATGCTCATTCTCAAAATGACCCTTAACTGACTCGCCATCGATCGTTGCTGTCTCGGCATCAGCGAAGAAGATAGTCAGGTCGTCTGCTGTCTCTACAAAGGCCATATTAGTTCCTTACAAACACAATATCGCGGTGAATCCTAGCCCTTATTGTATACCCTATGGACTCCAAAAGCGCGATAGTCTCCTCATCAGGATGTCCGTAGCGATTACCTATCCCCTTGAGTTCCAAACAGATAACAGGAGATGTGCGCTCAATCGTCTCCATCGCACCGACAATAGCGAAATGCTCAAATCCTTCGATGTCTAACTGAAGGAAATCCACATCATCAAATCCGAATGAATCAACGGATACGATCTTAAACTCTTTGCCTTCCTTGATTTGATGCGCGCCAATATTAGCAGGGTCTATGCGATCCATTGCGCCAGTTCCATAGCGTTCTCCAAGACCTAAGTGATGATATTGAATGTTCTCTATCTCACCGATGTTCTTAACCAATGCTCTATAGTTAAGCGGATCAGGCTCAAAGGTCACGACCGTCTCAAAATGCTTAGATAACTCTTTAGGCCAGATGCCGACATTCCCGCCAGCTTGGACGACTCGACGTTTCTGTTTACACAACGGCAACATCTGCTGAAGGTCATTGACTTCTCTCAGTATGATTGGAAGTGCGACACGATCGGCTTCAGGAACCCACCATCCGTTTCTGCTAGTAAGCGACATCTCTTTGCTCCCAAGGTCTTGGCTTGCCATGAAAGAATATAACGGTTGCTTTATGTTTAGGATAGCCGTTTTTGATATGCGCCTTGTATGAGACGACATCATCGGTAAAGTCTTGTATGTAGGCAACATCATCAAGATGCTGCTCTAGCCAACCCTGATCTCCATTTGGGTGCGAGAAGTCTGGGTTAGAGCTAAATTCTTCCCATATATCTGACATATCGCCAGACCAATACATGATTGATGACTGCATCGCATGCGGATCGCGCTTGTCTCGATATACGTCACGCAATATAACAAATTTGTTATCTTTGATCTGATCAAGCCAATGAGATATATCGCCACAGATAATCGTGTCAAGGTCCATATATAACACAGGACCTTGCAGTTTGAACAACTCCATCTTTGCCCACCAACCAGGATAGTTCTTGGTCAAGGTAATGCGATTGCATTGTGGCGAAGAGTCAGTCAGACAAACGAAGTCCATGTTAGGAGCATGTTGTTGCACCATGTCGCGCAACTTATGTACATGTTCCTGTGTGTACTCTCTTCCGCCACGAAGGACGGTAGCAAATATCACCAGGACAACTTCTTCTTGGTTGTGCGACGCTTGGTCACTTTCTGCTCTGGCTCGCTAGTCTCAAGACCGACAGAACGGTTCGTAGTCTTGAGTACAGGGTCCTTATATAAGCGCGCTTTCCCCTTGTCGATCAAGGTGAATCCATCGACTTCACTGACTTCCAATACTTCTCCAGGCTCACGGGCCATCTTATCCCAGATGATTCCACGGGTTAGTTCGACTCTCATTGATGTATCTCCTTTAATTGCCCCGATGAAAAATAGATGCGCTCAGGGTGATTCAATGAATCAATAAATTCTTTGACTCTGCCAAGGTCTGCTTTACAGTGAGTATGCCTTTGCATCTCCTTGCATTGCGGTCCTTCCCACCAATACTCCCGCGTTTCGTTCTGGTCGTATTGATCCATGCCGCAAACATACACTTTTTCGAAGCCCATGTAATCTGCTGCGTAAATAGCGCGCTGACCGGAATATCCCATTGAAGGCCAAATGCCAGCGTGAATTGTTCTTTTAGTGTCAAACTTATTGAGATGAGTAATGTATTTGCAGTCTTTGATAGGCTCTATCAAAGGCCACATATGGCGATCACTGAATACGATGTAATGACAAGGAAGGATCAAACTGTGCTGATTTACGCCAATTAAAATATCAACGTCATCATGAATACTGCGTAAGTCTAAAGGAAGAGATGGCCCGCCGCATAAAACGGCTCCGACTTCTCCCTCATGATAATTCTTGTAGTTTTCGATTGTGTCCATAAAAAAAGGGGGCCGAAGCCCCCTCCTTCTTATCAGGCCGTAGTAACGTCCTGAATCGCCGCGAAAGATTCCGCGTGACGTACCGCTACGTCGATGTCTTGGTACATTGCGATCCGAGTAGCACCAGTTGAAGAGCCAGTGTAAGGATCAACAAGGATGTCCAATCCACCGAACATGCCGATCATCAAGTCAGCGAAGTTACCGAAGATAACCGCTGAACATACGCCAGAAGACGTACCTTTAGTCAGGTCAGATGGAACCAAAGTAGTTGATGCCACGTTGTAACCAAGGACGGTGTTGCTGTCGTTCAGGATGAAGTTACCTTCAACGCCTGAAGCCTGGCGCGCTGTTTGACGCATTGCTGCGACAACTTTCGGGTTAGTCAGGTAAGCAAGGTTTCCTGCTAAGGCGTTGTCGATTGCAACTTCGCGCTCCAGATCAACCAGAGAAGCGTAAGTGATCGCACCACCGTTAGTACCTTGAGCAACAGAACCGATGCCGTTAGTACCGAGGATACCTGTTGGCTCATTTGATCCGCCGCCTTCGATCGCAACGTCGTCGATCTTAGATGCGAATTGCTGAGTCATGTCCTGACGCAAGATTTGCTCAACAGATGGGTCGCTCTGCATCATCAACTTGCGAGAAATATCTACATAAGATACGCAAGTCTTTGGTGACATTGTGACCTGGCGGAATGTTGGCGCACCTTCAGATGGAGCGTTGTTCTCAGCAACGAATGCGACAGAAGTCTTTGCATTCAATGCAGGGATTGCAACGTCACCCTTCAGGCCAGACATCATCCGCGCACCGAGTTGTGAGATAACCAGATTCGCACGAAGCGCATCGATGAACTCATCAGCCAAGTGGTCTGTTGGGACAAGGTTTGATCCGTTTGCAGGAGATGAAGTCAAGATGTCACGCTTGAAGATGCTGTGTGGCACATAGAAACCACGCGCGTCTTTGCCGTGAACGCGAGCAAGCTCTTCTGAAACTTCACGCTCTAAGCCGTCGAACTTGCCAGTTGCAACACCGCGAATAGCGCGCATCAAAGAATACTTACGCTCTTCTTTAGGTGTCATATCAACGTCGTTGAGTTCTAATGGCTTGTCTGCCAACTTATCAAGCAACATGCCACGGAACTGAGCGAGGTTCATACCCTTACGGATACACTCGTCAGCCAATGCACGTTGGTTGTGCTTTGCAGCGATATCTAAGATTTCGCTAACTTCTTTATAGGCCGCAACATTGTCATCGCGGACCTGTTCGTTTTGCTGTTCCATAGTAGTTACCTCCACTTTGGGAACTGTTTCAACTTCGGGTTCTTCGGACGGTTCAATGCTCCGGCCCACACCAACTGTCGGGTCAGCAGGAAGGGAAACAATAGAAACTTCCATTGGCCGCCATGAGGTTGCGCGATAGACCGATGGACTATCCTCATCACGAACCATTTTGTCGATCCGGTAGCCAATGGACACATTGCCACGGATACCATCTACAACATCTGTATAGACCTCATTGGCAAGTGCATTCTTGCTAAAACGCACTGTCGCGCGGAGTCGCCGCGCCGAGCCATCAAGTTCCACAGATTCTACTACGCCAATCTGACGCTCTGGATCGTGATCCATGAGCAGTGGCGCTCGACCAGACTGAAGGAATGATAAGTCAATCGATCCTTCACCGTGGTCCAATACTTCATCGCCAAAAGAGCGTTCAACTGAAGTCTCTGACGAAATCGACATGCGGACACGGCGATCATCAACTTCTTCTGGCTCCATGTGTTCTGCGCGAGTCGTGAAGTTCTCTGACTTGGAAAGACGCTCTTCGACCATCTCCATACCCATCTCAGATTCTTCAGACTCAATCTCTTCAACCATCTCAGACGGCTTGGCGAACTTGATTACAATCACATCACCTTCGTCTTCGATTTCTACAATGTGACGTTTTTCCATACGCTCACCTGTTGCCTCTTCAAGTTCAATAGGATCAAAGTTATTCTGATCCAACCATGCCTTTGCTTGCTCCATTGTATACTGATCCTTGTCGAATCGGATAGCCTGAAGCTCTGATTTACGTTCTTCGTCTTGGACAAAGATGCCATAAATAAAGTCTATGCCATCGCCTCCTGCGTCATTCTCACGCCTGAACTCATCATATTTGCCAGGGTCACGCAATCTAGCCGCATGCTCGTTTGGATACGGGCGCATCTCTTCCATAGCTCTTTCCTTACTGGACATTGGATGACCCGACGGAAGCAGATCAGTGTCATGCTTTCCGCTACGAAACTTTCCGTTGCGAAGAACATAACGGAATGATTTTACTCTGGCGTAAGCCCACTGCTCAGGTGAACTTACAGTAGGTCGAACAGATTCAGGATTAGTGTAATAAGCCCCGACGCCACGCCTAAATACAGCAGCCAAAGTCCCGTAAGTTGTGCGCTTTGTTTTGGCGTTACCGACTTCCTCATTATGTTCTTCCGCTTGTTTCCGTAAGTTTTTCTGCACTGAATCAGATATTTCTGTTGCTCGATCAAGACTCTTCGAGACTTTCTTCGACCAAGAAAACCCTGCGTCGCCGCCCCACAAAGCCCAAGCAATCCTACCATTTGATGGATAACCTTCTTCACCTGGGCGAAAGCCCTCCGCTTTCTTGTCCACTTCGTGCCGACTGAAAAACGAAAACATACGTTTTACTGTTTCAGCACTAAGATTCTTACCATTAGAAATGTCCCTAGCGCGAGCAATGCCAACCTCAGTTCCGCCGCGACCAAATTCTCTACGCCACTCCAGACCACGCTTGGCCTCTTCGACCATGCCTTCAGTCGGTTTGTAACTCATCGTCACCTCCGGTTATGTCTGGATCGACTGCGTTGGTACTTGCGCCAAATGGCTCAAAGGCGATCTTCAATCCGTACTGCTCTGCGAGTTGCTTGTCACGCGCAATCTGAGCGAACGTCTCATCGACATCACGACCGTAGTTGTTCTGCACATCCTGCATCGAGATAAGTCCGTTCTGTAGCGCGATCACATGTGCGTTGATTTCCTTCAGCGGATCAATCCAACTAAATCCGCGTGGTTGGAACATAGATGCATTAAAGAACTTGTCGTAACGACGCAATGGGATAACCACACTTCCGTAGGTCATTGCAGAGTTTAGCCACTCAGCATAGATCGGCATAATGAAATGGTCGATCATCAGTCGTTGTAATTGCTTGTAGAACTCACGATCCTCGATCGCACCTTGACGGATCGAAGAATATGAAGTCTGAGTCAGGTCGTTCGCCAATGAGTGATAAGAAACCCCAAGACCGGCAGCGATACCGCGCAACACTGACTTCTCAAAGTCGCCAAACGCAGTCGTTGGGTGTGCAGGGTCCCATTGCTCAAACCGAACCCCTTGAGGAAGCTGATGGAATGTGCCTGGCTCCGCTTCCATAATCGGGACAACGGCGTCTTCCAGATCATCAGCAGTAAATCCATCGCCAGTCGGTGAGGTGAAGAATCCCATCTTTGACGCAGCGGTTCGTGCTGCAACCAACTCAGCCTCACGGTAACCATGAAGCATCTTCATCGCAGACAACGCTGTCGATAACCAAGGTACTCCGCGCGTCTGCTCGGCACGATCTGGATCATAGATGTGGATAATATTGTCAGCCGGTACGCGCTCAGTGCGACGAACAGCAGATGCGTATTCAATGTCGCCAGGATGCTCAGTCAGCAAATGATAGGCTACCGGACGACGGAACTTATCCATCTCGACACCCATACGGATGAAGTTGCCATTTGATAGGCGCTCGTTCTTCTTCTCGTCAAGATGATCAGGCTCTAAGAACTGAATAGCAAAGCCATGATCATTCTTGGCACGAACTTTGCGTATCAGCACTTCGCCATCTCTGGCGAGCGACTCGATAAACAAGTTCTGGCAATCAATAAAGGTCATCGTGCCAGTCACAGTGCAGTTCTCTCTGCGCGACCAATCACGGAATGCTGTCTCGATGATGTCATTACCGGCGACGTCAAGACGATTATCCATGCCTAGTGCTTTAACCTGTAGCGTTGCTCCGCGCTCGCCAACAACATTCTGGCGAAGTAACCGAAGATAACGCTTGGCGTATTCATTGTTTCGTGACAGATCGCGCGCACGATTTCTAATCGTAAGCAAGTCATGGCGAATGTTTGCATCGGCTGACTTTTGGAATGGCTTAAAGTCAGAGAATAAACGACCAACAGCAGCGGCATCATAACGACGTTTCTTCACTAGCTTCGGCTTACGGAAAAAATCTAACATGCCCATTAGGTAAACCTCACCTTGATTGTGCTATCTGTCTTACGCCCCAACTTAATGTCTTCTTTCTTCTTATAACGCTCAACACGCTGACGATAATGACGCTCCCACTCCATCAAATCCTTGATAGGTATCTTGGTCAGTGAACGCCCTTGAATTGAATAACTCTCAACATCGCCATCAGCACGACCTTCAAGGATTGACTGAATCTTAGTCAGCATCTTCTCATCGTGTGTGCGCGGATCGGATCCGCCAACATCAAGATCAACGATAGCAGTAAAAGCACCACGATCGACAACAATGCGATTGCTGTCTGAGTTACGAACGATCTCAAGCTGCCAATGATAGTAACCGGCAACGAAATCTGCTGATGTCTCAGAATCAACTGTGATTAGGTATGCTTCACCTGAGTTGTAGTTTGTCGCAGTAACCTGAATCTCTGTGTTTCCACCGCCAGTGATTCGGGCGACATATGTTGCTGTGTAGTCTGCTGGTGGATAATCTGCGACCAGATCAGATCGCTTCCATTGAATGAAGTCACCAACAACAATCTCGGATGGTTCGCCTTCCGGTGCGGTTGCGGCATCAAAAGCATTAGCCATTCGCTATCTCCAACTATTTACGAACCCACCTGGGCGACCACCTCTGCCTGGCCTCTGTATGCGAGTAATCGGCTCAGGTTGATATGCCTCTTCCTGAACTGAATGTTTACTCTCCTCTATTTTAGCGATAATTGCGTTGACATTCACGCCTAATATATTGTACGCGGATAATGCGTAAACCATACAGTCTAAACCTTCGTTTCTGGGTCGTATCTTAACAAAAGTTCGCTTGCTATACCCCTTATGAAAGCGAGTAACAATCTTTTCTGCTGTTAGCTGCCTAAAATATTCGTCAGGAAGGTGATCTGAGAAGTGAATATACCCTGGTCCCTCCTCTGAGATACGGAACCGGCTGAACAATAAATCCTTAGCTGTATCAACGCCAATCGGGAATAACGGACACTTGCCCGAGTTGTTTTTACTGGGGCGACCGGCAATCGGCTTTGATCCAATCTCTCCGCCGATACCCTTTATCGCAAAAACGCGATGTGCAGCATGTTTCTTACAGAAGTTGTAAACGGCTTGCGTGTGGTGACCGCCAGAGTCAACGCACGTTGCCCTGATCGGTAACTCTCGACCATCGTGGCACTCATATCCGCTGAACAGAACTGATGCTAAATTGTTCCACAGATGTGGAGTTGATGGATCGCCATACAGGATTCGATGATCTAAGACGTAACTCTCATCGTCCGTAGACCATCCGATCACGCTCAGTTCCAATCGATCATCCTGAACGTCAACGCCACAGGTGATGATTCCGACTTCTTCAGGCACTTTCCCGTCAAAGCTCTCTCGCCGGTCGAACAATAGATATTCGTCAACTGTCTCGCCTTCGTCTTCCCATGTTTCGCCAAGATAAGTGTTCGTCCATACGCGAAGCTGCTGCGGATTCTTTCTGACGCTCAAGAAGTCTCTGACTCCATCCGACAATGGTGTCCAAGGTGAGTACAACCCATTGATCGCAAATCCGGCTATCCCGTTGAACTCTTTCTGCGCTTTCCATTCGCCATGAGCGATCGCGTATGCACGATCGGAGTCAGACCAGATTGATCCGCAATGCTCACATGCGTAACCGGCTGAGTCTGGGTCGCCATCCTTCCAGATGACGTTTGCCCACTTCAGAACTTGCTTGTTGGCACAATGTTTGCATGGAACGTGATATTGGCGCATATCTGATTGCTCATAGGCTTGCTCGATGCGCGAGTCACCCTTGTTTGTCGGAGTGCTGACCATGATGACTTTGCGATTCCAGAATGTTGCACTACGCTTTCTCGCCAACTGGATTGGATCACCTTCTGATCCGGCTGAAGTTGGGTATCGATCAACCTCATCGCAAAGAACTAATCGGATCGGACGCGACGCAAGACCCGCCGGACTATTTGCTCCGACGATTGTGATAGCCCCGCCAGGGAAGACTTTGTGTAGGGTTGTATTATTCGCATCGCGCGCTCTAGGGTCTTTGACTTTTCCTCTAATGGCTGGCGTAGCCTTAATAAGACCGGATGCGAGTCGATCCTTCGAAAAAGCCTGAGCCATCTCAAGCGTAGGCTGTAGTACCAGAACAGGACATGGATCGTGATCCATGTGGTAGCCAATAATATTAAGAATCGCTTCCGTTTTCCCAAGCTGCGCACCAGCCATGACCACCACTTCCCGCACAGCAGGATCGGAGCAAGCATCCATGATGCCACGCTGATACTCAGCGCGCGAAGTGTACCAACGACCTGGTTCCGCACTACTTTGCGAGTCCAGCCGTCTTTTTAGGTCTGCCCACTCGCTTACGCTTAGGCGCGGGGGCGGCTTCATCACCTGAAACGCTTTCTTCAGATGGTTCTGAAGTTCCTTGTGTGCTTGTGGGACTAATCTTCGGGTCATAGTTGCTCAACTCTTCTAATGCTTCCCTAACTAGGTCTTCGATTACTTTCTGGCATATCCCCGCCTCATCTTCAGCCGCAACGATGGGCGCTGCCTTTGATGGGATTGATATCATTTTAGCTTTTAAGCTACTAAGTGTATCTGACCAGGCTGAAACAACATCTTCAGCCACGACTAATTCGCCACGGACTTTCGCCAGTTCCAGTTCAGTAATTTCTGCTTCTGCCGCTACTTTGCGCGCGCGGGCTTCTTCGTAATCTGCATTTGCCATCCCTGGATTATGCACTGTCAAGAAAGCAGACACAATCTGTAAATAAAGTTGCCTCGCGCGTAGCAATCGCCATGCCAACTTTCCGAAATTCTGTCGCTAGAAAAAGATGGTGGTTCGAACATCCTAGATCGGAAGAGCACACGTCTGAACTC
>JGI10211J34971_10002090_pt1 | contig 16396 bp, 24 predicted proteins | sample Etolagsediment_FD_34971 | JGI IMG/M metagenome (IMG submission 34971) | reverse complement strand
TTCTTACGAATTTGGTGAAGAAGATTTTGGTGACGCTCGCTCAACCTCAACACTATCTTTTCCCACCAACAGCTTTACTTTTGACAACTGGGGTGAGGAGCTAGTTTTTTGTTTTGCTGGCGATGGCAAGCTTTATCGCTGGCAACCCAGCGCACCAAGCACGATAGCTTCAGCGATTTCTAACGCACCAACTGGTAATATCGCAACCGTAGTGTCCAATGAACGACATTTATTTGCCCTTGGCTCAGGTGGCGATCCTCGTAAAATTGCTTGGTCAGAACGAGAAGATAACACCAACTGGACATCTTTGGCCCGTAACACAGCTGGTGACATTCAAATCCCCACAGGCGGACAAATCCTTTACGGTCTCAAATACAAATCCGATATTATTGTTTTTACTGATATTGGTATTAATAGGGTCTACTACTTAGGTGCGCCTTTTACCTACGGTATTGCCGAAGCAGGCACGAATTGCAAAGCTATCTCCGTGCGTTCGATCGTTCAGGCGGGTGATTTTGTTGCCTGGCTGGGTGAAAACTCTGTCTTTGCGTATGATGGCACGGTGAAAGAAATCCCGTGCGAGGTGCATGATTACATTTACAACGAAATGTCAGAGCTATACAGAAAATCATGTTGGGGTGGTCACAATCAAAACTTCAATGAGATCTGGTGGGGTTTTCCATCAGGTGCTAATCAAACCACACCAAACAAATATGTTATTTGGAACTATCGAGACAATACTTGGTCAATAGGCGAATTAGACAGAAGTTGCTGGGTCGATCAAGGTGCGTTTGATAAACCAATCGCTGGCGATTCATCTGGTTTTATTTACGAACACGAATCAGGTGTTTTAACAGGTGAGCTAGATCCATTCTGTCAATCAGGGCCATTAGAAATAGCTCAAGGCGATAGGTTGGTACAAGTCAATCAAATCATTCCAGACGAAGAAGCCAATACTTTGCCTGGAGTAAGTATTAGTTTTACTGGTAAATTTACGCCATTAGGTAGTGAGACAAACTTTGGTTCGTTCACGTTTGAGAACGATGGTTATACCGATGCTCGGTTCTCAGCTCGACAAGTAAAAATGAAAGTGACTAGAAACAGTCAACAAGACTTTCAATTAGGACAAATTAGATTAGACGTTAAGCCAAGAGGTAAAAGATAATGGATTTATCATCACAACGACAATATATACAGCGTGCTATTAATGCTAAGTTAGATGTTGGCACAACAGGTTCTTTGCAAACTATATACACCTCACCATCAGGCGGTGATTTTGATTTTGCTATTGTTGAATCATTGTTAGTTGGTGATGATGGCAACCAACAGACTAATGTTGATATCGTTATTACTTCTGGTGGCACAGATCATTATTTATGGAAAAACCACAATATTAGTGCTTATGCTACCGATGAAATGTTAAGTAGAAGTTTAATTTTAACCGCAGGTGAAATACTAAAAATACAGGTCAATCACGCTAATATTAATGTGACAGCCAGTATCGTTGAATATGCCAAAGGAAACTAAGACTTGGGAAAGTGAATGGCCCAGATGCAAACCTTACATTGAGAAGGCAGTAAAGTATCAAGATTCCTATACAATAGAGGATATAGAAGATAAAATAAGGCAAGGAATATTTCATTTATGGCCTGGTAAGAAATCAGCCATGATTACAGAGTTCGTCATATTCCCGCAAGTAAAAGCCATGAACTTATTATTTTGTGGTGGAGATTACGAAGAACTCAAAGAAATGTTACCATATATAGAAGAGTTCGCTCGTAGAGCAGGCATCAAAAGACTTTATGGCGGTGGTCGTAAAGGCTGGACTAGAAAGTTAGTTAGTCTAGGTTTTGAGCCAGAACATTTAATTAGAAAAGAATTATGAGTAAAGGCAGAACAACAACAGAAACAGAAATTCCAGCATACCAAGAACAAGCATATAAAGATTTATTTTCTGCTGGTAGGCAAGTTTCAGGCTTACCATTTGTCCCATATACAGGACCTATGGTGGCTGGTTTTTCACCAGACCAATTGCAAGCTTTTGAAGCTACTAGAGGTTTGTTTGGCCAAACCCAAGCATTTAGCCCAGTTAGTCAATTACAAGAACTAGCACAAACACCACTTAATGTTAGCGCTTATATGTCACCTTACCAAGAAGCGGTTATCGACCCAGCTTTGCGTGGTATTCAAGAACGTCAAGATGTGGCTCAACAAGCTGCTCAAGAAGCAGCTCTTAAAGCTGGTGCGTTTGGTGGGTCACGAGGAACTATTTTAGAATCAGAAGCGCAAAGACCATACATTCAACAAGCAGCTGATACCGAAGCAGCTTTGAGACAAGCTGGCTTTGAGCAGGCAGCACAATTAGCTGCTCAACAACAAGGTTTCCAAGCTGGTTTGCTGGGCGATCTCTACAGCCAACAGTTGCAAGGTCTTGGTATGTTAAGTGGTATTGGTGGTCAACAACAAGCCCTACAACAACAAGCATTAAGTGCAGCCCGTGGTGAGTTCGAGCGTGCGTTGGGTTATCCAGGACAACAATTAGGTTATCTAACAAGCGCTATTAGTGGTGTACCATTAGCTGGTCAATATGAAACCGAACAATATAAACCTGGAACTGCTGAACAACTACAATCAGCAGCAACAACTATTAGTGCATTGATGGCTTTATCTGATGAAAGATTAAAAGACAATATTACTCTTGTTGGACAATCTAAAGGTCACAATATCTACACTTGGACTTGGAATAAAATGGCACAACAACTAGGCATAAACAGCCCAACAATAGGTGTTCTTGCTCAAGAAGTTATAGCAACAAACCCAGATGCAGTAATAAAGCATGACAACGGTTACTACATGGTTAATTACGGAGCTTTATAAATGGCTAATATATTTCAAAAAATTGGTAGTGCTTTTGGTCAATATGGTATGAATGATAAAATGGCAACCGATGATTTTGTAAATTTACCAAAAGACCAAAAAAGAGCTATGCAAATGCAAGGTTTGCAAAAATTTGCTGATGCAATGGGGCTTGTTGCTGCACAACAATCTGGCGATCCTAGAAGAATACAATTAGCACAACAAACTTTATTGCAAAAAGAAGAAGAAAGACAAACTAAGTTGCAAGAAAAAGAAATTAATAAAGCCATCGATGCTGCCAATATACCAGAATCGCAAAAACAATTATTAAAACAATTAGACCCTAAAACACAAGCGTCTATATTGTTTAGAGAACCAGAGCCAGAGCCAGGTAAACAAGCTATTATTGATAGTATTTTAAGAAAAAAATTATTAGGTGAAGAATTAACTGAACAAGAAAATCTATTATATCAAGACCTTGTTTTAAGGCCAACTTATCAAGAAAGAGTAATTGATCCAAGATATCGAACACAAGGATTTAGTGGACCATCACAATCAAGTTCTTCTGTCATACCAACAATTACCACAGAAGAACAATTTAATAACTTGCCATCAGGCTCACAATTTTATTTTGAAGGAAAATTACAAACAAAAGAGTAGGGAAGAATGAATGGCAGAGCAAAAACAACCAATCAAATCTTTTAAAGAATTACAAAGCTCTCAACAAGTAAAAAAAGTTTCTTCTTTCAGTGAATTACAGAAACCAACAGGATTTGAAAATATTGCTTACCGTACCGTTGTTGGTGCATTAAGAGATGCAGGACAAGCAACCATTGAGTTTGGTGACTTTCTTAATCAAATAAAAAATCCAACTTATCTATCTAATATTCTTGGTTTAATCGAAGCAAAAAGACGTGGTATGCCAGAAGCAGAAAAAGCTCTTACAGACTATGTAACACAAAAAAAAGAACCATCCATTACTTTACCAGAGGTGCCAGAACCAGAAGGCATTGTGCCACAATTTGGTAGAACACTTTTACAATATGGTGTTCCATATGCAGGCACAAGAAAAGCTTTATCTGATGCTGGTATAAAAATAACAAAAAAAGCTGGTGAAAAACTTTTTTCTAAAGATCAGTTTATTAGAACTGGTAAAGAAATAGCTTTAGGTTCAGCAGTAGAACAGTACGCATTTTCTCCAGAAGAAGAAAGATTATCTAATTTATTACAAGAAGTTGCACCTAATGCTGTGTTTGAATTTTTACAATCAAACCCAGATGATCCAGAAACATTACAAAGACTTAAAATGGCTATTGAAGGTTCTGCTTTAGCTGTGCCCTTTGAGTTTGCTGCTAGAACATTAGGAAAACTAAGGGCGCAAAAAACTAAAGAAATTGATGTAAAAGAAGCATCTAAAACAGATGAAAATATTGCTACCGATATATCAGCAGAACAAACATTACAAGAAGCACAACCATATAAACCACAAGCTGGCGTTAAAACTTATGATGAAAATTTAAAACAAAAAGAAAATATTATTAAGGCACAACAAAAAGATCCTATTAATTTTAAATTTGATGATGTTAGTGGTAATGCTGCTGCAAAAGTTGGTAAAAATAAATTTGATTTTGTGCGTAATCCAGATGGTACATATCAATTAAATATAAAAGGTTTTAGAAATAAAGAAGAGGTTGAAGCAGCAATAAATATTGAAAAAGATATTCAAATGACTAAGGGTGTTGATATTGATAATGAAATTCCGTACCTTAGAAAAAAATTTACTGAAGAAGAAATAGATAGGCCAGTAGAAAAATTTAACAATTTAACAGATGCAAAAAAATATGTTGTTAAAAGATTTGTTAATAAGGGCGGTTTACCTAGCGATCTAAGCCCAGTACAACCAAAAGTAAAATTAGCTCGTTCTATATTAAAGTTTCACCCAGAAGATTATGGTTTAGAAGATATTGCATCATCTATGGGTTATACAAGAAGAGAATTACCACCATCATATCTGTCAAAAGATTTAAGACCAGGNGATGCTTTTGAAAGAGCTGGNGAAAAGTTAAGCGAAGCAGGATTTNCTGGCAGGTTGAGTGATCGNACAACAGGATATAGTGGTTTNGAAAAAGACGAAATTGATATTATTTTAGCAGACAATAGACCTTTACCATCAGATGCAAAATTTAATGATTATCAAAATTTTCAAGCTCAACAAAATGCAGCAGATAAATTGGTTAATAAATTAGAATCTGCTGGGTACGATCCTACTGCTATGACTAACGCACAAGTTAAGTCAGCATTAAAAAACATAGACAATGAAGAAAATTATATACAACAAGGTTTAGATCAAGCAGAATATTTTGACAGTCAAGCCGATGAATTTGAAATACAAATAAGATCAAGGGCTGAAAGAGTGGCTAGAGAAGCAAGAGAAGCTTCTGGTATTGTTGATGAACCAGAAATTAGATTGTCTCAAGGTGGTAATAAGCCGCCAATAGAAGGTCCAGAAAAAGCTGGTAACATAAGATTAGACAAGTATGCTGAACCAGAAGATTTTAAAAAGATAGTTCAAGATGTTGTAGATAATCAAGTAAATCTTGATGCAGCTCGTAGGGTGGTTAAGTTTGGCTCAAAAGGAGAAGAGCTTACAGCACTAGCACAACAGCTTGGCATGACACCAGACGATGTTATGTTAAGAAAAGTTGGGCAAGCTTTTAATGCTGAACAAGTTCATGCAACCAGAATGTTATTCGATGAAGCTGGCGCAAGAGTGGCAACATTAGCAAGAAAAGTAGCAGATCCATCGCAAGCATCAGATGCTTTAAGAGTTGAGCTTAAATATGCTATGACTAAGTTTGCTTCTTTAGCAGAACAATTAGTTGGTATAACTGCTGAAGCTGGTCGAGCTTTACGGGCTTACAGAGAATACATTGGCCCAGCCGAAGAAAAAAATAAATTTATTGCAGATTTTTTAAAAACAAATACTAGAGATGATATTGATGAAGTGGCTAAAGCTATCACACAAATTGATTCTGATGAAGGCTTGGCAACATTTGTCAAAAAAGCTTACAAACCAACAACCAAAGATATGATTCAAGAACTGTGGATTAATGGCCTGTTATCAGCGCCACCAACACACATGGTTAATATTATTTCCAACACAATAACAACTGGTCTTAGACCAGCAGAATATTTCTTGGCTGCTGCTGCAGGAAAATTTAGAAAAGGCGATGATAAAATTACTTTTGGTGAAGCTGGAGCAAGACTTGCTGGTTCTATTTATGGTGCATTAGAAGGTTTAAGAGGAATTGGCAAATCCCTAATTAAACCAATACCTTTTGTTGGTGAAAGGTTTGGTGCAACCTTAGAAGAGTCTTTTGATTTAGCAGACCCTCTTACTAAATTAGAATTATCAAGACAAAAAGCCATACCTGGTTTAGCTGGTGATATTATAAGAATTCCAGGAGCAGCGTTACAAATTGGTGATGCTTTCTTTAAAAACATAGGACAACAACAAGAATATTTTGGTCGAGCTGTAAGAAAAGCCAAAGCAGAAGGAAAAGGTATAAAAAGAGCTTATGAACTTTTAAGGGATAAATCCAAACTTGGTGCAGAAGTAAAACTAGATGCCATTGATGAAGGGCGTTATGTAACATTTACTAAACCATTAACAGGGCTTGCTCGAGATTGGCAGACTTATGTAGCTAGACATCCAGGGTGGAGATTCCTAACTCCTTTTGTCAGAACGCCAGTCAATATTGTTAATTACGCTTTTGATAGGTTGCCAATATCAGCATTTTTTGGTCAAACAAGAGAAGACATATTTGTTAAGGGTGGTTTAGCAAGAGATAAGGCATTAGGTAAAATAGCTTTAGGCAGTTCAATAATGTTGGGTGTTTCTGCGCTAGCACAAAACGGACAAATAACTGGCAGGGGTCCTTCAGAATGGAAAGAAAAACAACAACTTATGGAAGAGGGTTGGCAGCCATATTCTCTTAAAGTTGGTAACAAATATTATTCTTACAATAGGTTTGAGCCTGTTGGTATATTGTTTGGTGTGACAGCCGATCTCAATGAAATTGTTAGAAATGCACCACAAAAGTTTCAAGATGAAAATAAAGATGCCATAGCAGATATAGCTACACAACTTGTTGGTTCTGTGTCTGAAAACTTAATTAATAAAACTTTCTTAACTGGTTTGGCTGGTGCGGTTGAGGTTGTTAGTGATCCAGACAGATATGGTGATAAATTCTTACAAAGATTTGCGGGGTCATTTGTACCAACTGCTTTTTACTATGGTAGAAAAGCAGAGGATAACTTAGTAAGAGATGCCAGAACAACAACCGATAATTTAATTAATAGACTACCTCAAGTTGGTGGTGAGTTTTTCTTTGGTAAAACATCTAAAGATTTGCCGCCCAAAAGAAATGTATTTGGTGAAACTATAAAATATAGACCAACACCAAATATTTATGGCTATACTTTTATTCCAATTAACATTTCAGAGATACAACAGGATCCAGTTTTTGCAGAGTTAAATCGAATTGGTTATATACCAAGTATGCCACAAAGAAAAATGGGATCTGTTGAATTAACAGCAGATCAATATGAGTCTTTATTAAGAATACAAGAAGAGCTTGGCACAAAACAACAACTTGAACAGGTGGTTTTGAGTCCATATTATATTGATAGCACAGAATATCAAAAACAAATGATATTAGAAACTTTTATAAAAACATATCAAGAAAGTGCCAGAGATATCTTTAGAGCAAGAAACCCAAATGTGGTGCTTGAAGACGCAGAAAACAAAAGAAAAGAAATACAAAAATGAACCAACAACAGATAGGCCGTGCGGGTGAACACCTCACGGCTTCGTATCTGTGTCGTTACTTCGATGAAATCTTTGAATGTCCACCCCACGCACGCTATGATTTTCTTGCTGTCTCAAACAACAAATCGTATAAGATTCAAGTTAAAACCTCTAACTCAACCTTTTTAAAAAACAATAACGATTGGGTGCGTTGGGATATTAAAAAGAAAGTCTCAAACAAAACTATAAGCAGAATATACGATAAAGAAGAAGTCGATATTTTTGCTTTTTGTTTTCTCTCTTTAGATAAAGTTATTTTCATACCCAATGAAAAACTTGGCAAAACTTATCAAAAGAAGTTAGAATTTGTTAAAGGGTTCGATGCGCTGCCTTCATTAGAAACAGCAGTCGAAATAATAAATATATTAAGAGAGAAAGAAAATGAACCAGAATCTAAACGATTTATTCAAGCTGTATCTGCGGGATCTTAAACGCAGAAAATGTAAAACCATAAATAAAATACAGCAAACTTACGATAATAATATAGCTCCATTACTTGGAGATAAGTTAATTACAGATATTATTCGTGGTGATATTGCATCATTACATTTTGATATATCTGAGCGTGCGCCTTATGTAGCTAACAAGTGTTTAACTGTTCTTAAATCTATGTTTAATTTAGCTATCACACTATCTTTGGTTGATAACAATCCAGCCACACATATTGGTAAGAACAGAGAGAACAAACGCAAGCGTTATTTAACCAACGATGAACTTTTAAAAATCGTGGGTGAAATGAATCGTTTGCAAACAAAACCACAATATAAAAAAGCCATAGCTTTTCTTTGGCTATTAATATTAACAGGCGCTCGTAAGGGTGAAATAGCCAATGCGAAGTGGAGTAATTTAATTGGCAATCAGCTTGTTTTACAAGAACATAAATCAGACAAGCTGGGCGAAGATCGTATTATTTATTTAGCGCCACAAGCCATGAAGATTGTTGAGAGTTTACCTCGTGATAATGATTATATTATTGGTATTAAAACACCACGCAGAACCTGGGAAACTATCTTAAAAAATACCGGTATTACTAATGTGCGCTTGCACGATATCAGACACTCTTATGCGTCTTGGTCTTTACAGGTTGTGAAGTTAAGTGAGGTGGGTGATTTATTAGGACACAGAGATCAGGCTACCACCCAGAGATATGCTCACATTCATCAAGAGCAATCAATAGCCAATGCGAACAAGATTGGTTCACATATTGAAAATTTGATAACCAGTTCTACAAGGAATCTATATCAAAAACAATCGGGCTAGGCTTGTTAGTATTCTCAGCAGTATTAACACCTAGGGCAAGAATATATTCAGAAACATTCTGAAAGTTTTTGCCCTTACTTCTGCTGAGAAACTTAATTTTTTCCAACAAGTTTCTATCAATCCAGAGGGCTTTCTTACCGTTCCTTTCGTTATAGATCGGATCATCAAAACTTAATACTCCGTCTTTAATCATTACATTTCCTCAATATGGTTGATTAATTCTTTGAGCCAAAATTCAGCTTTTTTATAATCTTCCAAATTTGCATTTTTGTGTGGTCCTCGCCAGACATACTTAATAATATTGCCACGGAGAAAACCTTCGTACTGTTCTCTGCCTAATGCAGATTTAATAGCATCTTTGCACTCCACCGTACCTTTGGTGTAATGCGCAGGTCTATTTACATTATCCTTTTTCTTAGCTCTCATATAAATATCCTTATTTTTTTCACTAATCTATTTGAAAAGTGTAGCTTTGTGTGTAAGATAACATAAATAATTATATAAAGGGAGCTTTATGCAAAATAATAATAACCAAAATAACGATAAGAAATTCTTAAATACGGTTGAGTTAGCAGAGCGATGGAGTAAAAGCCCAAGAACATTAGAAAATTGGCGTGGCAAAAATATCGGTCCTAACTATTACAAAATCGGTGGTGAGGTTTTATATGACCTTAATGAGATAGTTGAACTAGAGAATCAATCTTACGTTACAAATGGCTAGACACGCATTATTAAGTCCATCAGCATCCAATATATGGATGAAGTGTGCAGGTATGCCTAAGCTGGCACAGAATGTACCTTATCAAGTATCGGAGCCAGCAGCTAATGGTACCTTGATCCACTCGATGGTTGAAATGCAATTAAAAGAAAGAATGGAAAATACTACGCTTGAAGGTTATTGGTTAGACAGACAAGAGAACATAGAAGATTTCATAATCACAGTTGATCAAGACATGATTGATTGCGCTAAGACATATGTTGATTATGTGCGACAAAGACAAAAAGAATTAGACGGTAAATTATTAATAGAAGAAAAAGTGGCGATAGAAGAAATATCAGAAGATTGTTATGGGACAGCAGATGCCATCATTATTAGCAAGAATCGTTTGTCAGTTATAGATTTAAAGAGTGGTAGATATCCAGTAGAACCGAAGAACAATACCCAGTTAATGATATATGGTCTAGGTGCGCTCGCCCGTTATGGTGATGAAAATACCACCATGGAGTTAACGATAGTGCAACCTAGATCATTTCATATAGATGGGCCAATCAGATCTTGGGACATAAGTGCTACTGATTTGGTTGATTGGGGTTACGAGATACTCAAAGAAGCAACGGATGCTTGCATGAAAGAAGAACCAGAATATAACGCTGGTGAACATTGTCGCTTTTGCAATGCGAAAGCGCTTTGTCCAACCTATAAAAAATTCAAGGAGGATGAAAATGGTTGATGAAGTAAAACCGCTACTTACCTATACCAGGAATAGTGGTGATCAAAGAGAAGTTTTTGAAACTGATCTCAATGATGAAACTAAACCGATAGTGGCTGATATCCAGTCAATATTGAATACGAAAGCATCGCTTGATGAAGCTTATCAAAAAGCTGTTCAGGTGGTGAATCATTACGCTTCACTTAATAAAAATGTGGAGTTGTTAGTAGAAAAGCTAGACAGCGCTTTACCTAGTGTTGTTACCAAATCAGGCAAGGTTAAAGAGTGAGTTTAGCGAATATAAGAAATAAAGCCAAAGTTAAACCACCACGCATGATTCTGTATGGCGGTAGTGGCATTGGTAAATCTACCTTTGGTGCATCTTTAAATAAACCAATCTTCTTATTGGTTGAAGATGGTTTGGGACGCATTGAGGTAGATCATTTCGAACTAGCCAAAGATTGGAAAACCTTTATGGACAATCTTAGATCATTATTAACAGAGGAACATGATTACAAATCTGTGGTCATTGATTCTTTGGACTGGCTTGAGCCATTAATTTGGCAAGAAGCTTGTAACGATAATGGTTGGCGCTCAATCGAGCAGCCTGGCTATGGTAAAGGGTATGTCGAAGTTCTGAAATACTGGCGTGAGTATATAGATGTGTTAAATGCACTCAGAGATGAAAAAGCTATGACCGTCTTACAGATTGCTCACAATCAAATTAAAAAGTTTGAATCGCCAGAGATTGAACCTTACGACAGACATGAGCTGAAGCTCCATCGTAAAGCTGCTGACTTGCTGTTAGAGCATAGCGATTGTTGTTTCTTTGCTAACTTTAAACTTGGTACTGTTAAAGTCCAAGGTAAGGGTGGCAACATGACAACAAAAGCAGTGGCTGGTGATCGAGTTATCTATACAGTTGAAAGACCAGCTTTTCTAGCCAAAAACCGTTACGGACTGGATAGTGAGTTACCTTTCGATTGGCAAGCTATTAGGGAGCAGATGCTCAAATGAATGAGATTGACATTTATGACCCGGATGAACCTCAATACCAGAAAGGTTTTTGCATAATTTGCGGTGAAAAAGAAGAGGATTGTTCGGGTTATAAGTGTTGGGAACGATAAGGAATTATTATGGATTTAAGTAATTATGAAGTCGATAACGTTGTAGTTGGTGATAGTGAGCAGTTAGCTCCTGGCCGTTACAATGTCAGTTATGTTTCTGCGGAAGAGATCCAAGGAAAGAATGGATGGGTTGCAGCTAAAATTTTATTTAGTGTTGAGGGTGAGCAAGGTAAGTTTGTACCTTGTACTTTTACTTTGGCACATAATAATGATTCAGCCGTGAACGTTGGTAAAACATCTTTGATGATGTTAGCCAAAGCGGCGGGCTTAACCAATCTAACAAATACTGATGATCTTAAAGGTAAGACTGTATCCGTTGAAGTTAAACACAACGAGAAAGGTTACGCTGAGATCGCAGATAACTATGGTAAGTCTTGGCAAGCAGTCGAGACTAAAAAAGTGGCACCACAAAAAGCTGAGGTTGGTGATACCTCCGATATCCCGTTTTGAAGCCACTACTTGAAACTCCGAGCTTGTGCGCATATTGTCATGCGCCAAGCAAAGGGTTTCTTTATAAAGATGGAGATAAAATATTTGGTGCTTGTTCACCAGAACATTTAAAAAAAATTGTGAGCGGAGAGAGATTAAAAAATATTGCACAACTTAATGAGCAAGGTTTGGCATATGCTATTCAAGAAGCCAAAGCAACTTATATAAGTAATGCGCAAGAACAAAAAACATTTGTTTTGCACGAATGGGAGAAAAGTTATAGGGAGAATTTATTTAGAACGGCTATCCGAGCCTATCTAAATTGGGCTAATCATCAAGCCGAAACAGGTAAAAGCATCTATGATCAATCTGAGTAAATATTTCAATGACGGTCTTGTTATTGATGAGAGTTTAATTTTTTCAGGCACAGGTCAAACGACAGACGATTTACTGTACGAGTTAAGCAAACATGGTTTGCAAGTTTCTTATATAGATACGAGTGGCAGTTTAATTAGAGTTCCCGTGAGTGCGGGGACAAACTATGGGCCAGATCGGGGTGGCAAGCGTTCAGGTTGGTACGCTTGCAACATCTTGGACGATAATATTTTTTGTACCTTCGGTAATTGGAAATCTGGATTAGAATCTAAGTGGAGTTCTGTCAATACCAACAAATTATCTATCCAACAACAAGAAGATTTACAGAAAAAACTACAAATTGCTAAAGAAAACGCAGAACAAGAGAAAAAACAAAGACAAAATGAGGTAGCTAGTGATTGTAGGGCCTTATTTGATTCCTACGCAAAAGTTACTGAACATCAATACCTCAGCACCAAAAATGTTAAAAGTCACAGTCTCAGAGCCAATAAGAAGCTCTTAGTTGTGCCAATTTACAGTATTGAGACGCAAGAAATTAGATCCTTGCAATATATAGGTGCTGATGGTCAAAAAAACTTTAAATCGGCTAGTGAAGTCAGAGGAAATATCTATCCTCTTGGTTTTGATTGGCATGAATTACCAAATTTAGAAACCTTAGTGATTGCTGAGGGTTATGCAACTTGTGCAAGTATAAACGAAGCTACTAATCTCCCATGTGTTTGTGTGTTCTCGGCAAATTTTTGTTTAGATGCTTTAACAAAGCTGAGAACTAAAACACCAGCTAAGTTTATACTTGCCCTTGACCATGACCAATCTGGTTTGGGTCAAAAGAAAGCTGAGGAATGTGCAAGCGCTCTCGGCAACACAGTTATCAGAATCCCAACTGAACCTGGTGATTACAACGATATGGCGAACAAGCATGGTTTAGAGCGTGTGCGTCAAGAAATTATGGCGCAAGGGTTGGGCTTGCGTCAGTATTCTATTAAAGACTTGGTGGCAACACCACCGCCACGAGCTTGGTTGGTTGATCGTTTGTTGGAACAGTCAAAGCCAGTTATCTTGGCTTCGATTGGTGGCGTGGGTAAATCTATGTTGAGTTTGGATTTGGCGTTAAAAGTGTCCCGTGGCCGTGGGACTTGGTTGGATAATAAAATCGTGCGTGGCGGTAACGCAGTTATTCTTTCAAGTGAAGATGATCGTTTAGAGATTCATAGACGGATCAATGCATTAGACCCACAAGACCAAAGGTTTAGTGCGCCTTATGATGTTTATGCCTATACCATTCCAGACACAGGTAAGCCATTGATTTTATTAAGAGAAAATAACCAAGGCTTACATCTAACACCAGAAGCCGAAGAACTAATGAACGATTTAGAAGCCATTCCAAACTTAGAATTGGTGGTGATTGATCCCGTGCAGTCTTTTGTCTCAGCGCCTATCACTACTAGTCAAGAAGCTTCACAAATGTATGGTCAGTTTTGTGCCACCATTTCAGCACGTTTTAATTGTGTTTGTTTATCAATTCACCATATGTCTAAGAGTGGTTTGTCAGAAACAGAAGATACTATGCAAGCCCGCCAAAANATTAGNGGTAGCTCTAGTTTGGTGGATTCTATGCGTGGTGCTATTGCAATTTGGTTAGCACCAGAAAGCGAAGCAGAACGGATTTGTNGTGAACAGGGCGTTGACTACGATAGGTTGCGGGTTGTTAAGTGTGGTGTCGTTAAAACCAACAGTTCAGAAGTTGATACCAAAGTTAAAACTTTGTTTAGGAAAAATGCGGTCTTAGAACCGCTCAAAGAGGGTGATATTAGCTGGTAATGATTCTGTACACCGAAGCGAACTTAGACTTAGCCTGGCGTGAAGATTGCAAGTTCAGAGCTAGTATTGGTGAGGAATGGCTCGAGCGTGAGGAGTATCGCAGACGCTTTGAAACAGAGCTAGATGATTATATTGCGGGGTTGTCAACTAAGTTTTCTATTATTATCCCGAGCTGGATTTTAGAAACCATAGATGCGGAGTTTGAAGAATGATTTGTCGGTATTGTGATGGTCATACTAAAGTAACGGACACGAGGAAACAAGGCAAGGGCGATTTGATTAAACGCAGACGGGCTTGTTATAGTTGTGGTAAACGTTTTACCACGTACGAAGAATATTATATAAGGAGAAGTAAATGAGTGTAGAAATTATAAGCGCTTGGGGTGAGCCAACAGGTAAACACGCTGAGATTATCAAAACCGAGCAAGGTTATGAGGTAAATATTTTTAAAGGTAACGAGTACCTGCGCAACATCAAGTTGCACCACTACAGCGAAAGTTATGCCGAAAAGGTGGCAGAAAATTGGACGCTTGGTTTGATTGAATACGGGAGTAGTAAGTGACCGGCAAAGGTTCAGACAGACGTAAGACCCAAATAGCGGACGAACAATTTGCTGAAAATTGGGAAAAGATCTTTGGCAAAAACCAAGAGAACGCTAAAAAATACAAGTGGAAAAAGACCAAACCAAGGAGAAAAATAACCTAAAAGATGTCAAACTTTGTTACATATCATGTCAAAGAATGTTACATAGGTTGTCAAGGTTTGTTACATAGGTTGTCAAAGAATGTTACAAGGTATGTCAAACTTTGTTTCATAATACTATTAATATTTATTATTAAATATTAATATTGACACACACCAAAAGCTTAGGCTTTTGGGTGTGTAGTTAGGGAGTAATAAAAGATGGAAGATTATTGGTGGATAACGGATGAAGTTATCGAACAAGCAAGCAGTAGTGGGTTAGTCAATAAAGCCTGCGTGCGTGACCATGATTTTGCGAGCGTGCGGGGTAAGGTTTGGGATTGGTACGCTGATGTCATTAGGAGAGAAGATTTATCTAGTGGTGCTAAAGTTGTCGCCTGGTGTTTGTGTCGGCGGTGGCAATATAAGAGTTGGAGTGCGTCCGATACGCTGACCTTTTATGCTCAAGCTTGTGGTTTGCATAGAGTATCGGTTGGCCGAGCTATGACAGAGTTATTGGAGAAGCAGATCGTGTGGTGCGTGCTAGCGGGCGAGCGTAAGCGGTTAAGAAAAGTAAGCGTGAGCGGGCGTAAACATTATTTGTTGAGCGGGTTGGGAGCCTTAGTGCGTGACTAAAGGCTCCGTTCCCGTGGGAGAGTGGTATTATGTTACTTTGTAATGCCCGTACTTGTGTACAAAGATATCGTAAGCTTCTTCTTGGTGGAGTGGATCCTCCTTCCAATCGAAGCGTTCTTTGTTGGTATCGCTAAACCAGGTTGAAAAGTTACTTTCAAAGCTGAATTTAGGATCGTATTCAAATTCTTTTACTTCAATCATTGTTTACCTCCTCTAATTTGATAATAAGCGTCATTAATTGCCTCATGTAATATGTCCTTACATTCTTCTATGTGTCCCTCGGCTTTATATAGCAAAGCTACGGCCAGGGAATTAGACATAAGATATGAACCCTCGATAGGGTTCATACTTTTTGTTATAGGGTCTTTCTTACACTTGGTGGCATAGTTACCGAGACCATCAAGCATAATGTTAAAAGCTAGTTTTTCATTATTCATTGGTTGTCCCCCTACAGATATAAATATTTATACTTGTTTCAAAGTTTAGCTCATAACTATTTTTACCTATTTCTATGGTTGGATAATCAATAGCAGTTACTTTGGTATCAAGTTGTTTATTGATGTAGTCGATTATTGCTTCGCCTACTGCTTCGCCATCTAATTTAATTTCCATCAGTCACCTCCTCATATTCTATGTTGGTGATCTCATGATCTTCTAAATCAATATTATGCTCTTCTTGAAAGGATTGTTTTACCCATTCAATATATTCTTCTTTCGTTTCACACTCTCTACCCATATCAAAAACTGAATATGTGATAGTGCTAGTAAATGATTTTAAACTCATTATTCCCTCCTTAAAATAAGTTGCCATCTTCATCAAACTTATAATTGTTTGAATGGACATAATCTAAAAATGATTCTTTAGATAAATAATATTCATTGTCAGCAAACCACATATCTAACATTTTGTTT
>JGI10211J34971_10002089_pt1 | contig 16401 bp, 20 predicted proteins | sample Etolagsediment_FD_34971 | JGI IMG/M metagenome (IMG submission 34971) | reverse complement strand
TCTCTATTTTTTTAAATCACTCAAAAAAGAAGAAAGGAGGTGATTCTATGACAGTTGATTTCTTTGAAAAGGAGGTGATAAAGGCAAGGCAAAGGTTCAATGAAACCTTTGGAAGGCTTACAGTATGCAATCTTGATGCAAGGTATTCAGCCATACTTTCAATCTGCCGGCTGGGGATACTGGGCAGAAGGATTAGCGAAACCAAAGCAAAGGACAGTATCCATACATTCATCAGGATACGTGATGTCCTCAACCACGGGTTTACCCTCATAGAAAAAGAACGAGAAAGGAGAGGCTATGCCGTCAAGGGAGGAAATTCAAATGGAAAAAGCAATGGCAGACAACGGAGTGGAGACCTGCCAGAATTGCGGCAATGTCTACAGGATAGTATTGCTCAAGGAAAGCGATGACTATAATGATTTTGGCTATAGGTATTGCCCTTTCTGCGGGATGCTCAGTGATGAATATGCTCACACACAGCATTAAGGAAAAAAAATAATACAATCTCAATTGTAAAAGCCGCCTTGTTTTCAGGGCGGCTTTTTTTGTCTGAAAGGAGGGAGTTGAACATGGGAGGAAATAGCATGCGGGATGAAATGAAGGATGGAGTCAGGGAGATCCTGGCACACTATTATAAAATAGGTTCCCTTGACGTGGATGCTGATTGTGTATGCAGCATTGCGGATGTGGCCTTTTCGGTCTGTGGAATCAGCGAAAACGAACAGGATCAACCTCAGTGTATTGAGAAACCTGCAAAACCGTTACGGCCTGAACACCCATTCGAAGGGGATGGAAAGGATCTCTATAGATTACAGCTGGAAGAGATAAATGGAGAACATGAGTACAACCATGACCTGCTAATAAAAGCCGAAACTGATAGTGAGGCATGGGAAAAGGCACACAAACATGCCATGCGCTGGTATGGCGATGAAGGTGTAGAGCTCAATAAAGAAAGGGGATATCCGGAATATTATTTTTTCGGAGGAGCAATTGCTGTTCGTATTAGCCAGGTATACAAAACGACAAAGGAAGAATGGCTGAAAAGACAGTATCAGAGTGCCTTGATAGATTAAGGAGACGCATATAATTAAGAAAATGCAGAGCGAGTCCATCCATAGATAAATTGATATTCCGTTATCTTTAATCAGACAAATGAGCCTCTCTTTTCAGGAGGCTCATTTATTGTAAGGAGGTGATTGTATGAAAGCAGCATTAATCAAATCATCAGACATAAAGGCTATAGAGAAGCTTCCAGTAGTAAGGAATTTCAGGAAAGTAATAGAGGCGAAAGATATAAACCTCATGAACAAAGAGCTTTACCAGTTCCTTACCCTCTACTGCGGTTTCATTGCGCATTACAACATCAATGGATTCAAGGCAACCTACGCTCCTCCAAAGGATTTTGCCGAGGTCTTTATCAGGCATTTTGACAGTGAGCATCGATATTTTAACAGGGCCTATCCTTGCCACTATGAGCCCTATAAAGAGACTGGGTACAGCAAGGCAGAGGTAAAGCAGGAGTTCTCCAGCATAGTGGATGAGCACAAAGATGCAGTCGGTAAGTGGGCTGAACAGAAGGTCAGGGAGAAACGATATAGCGCCTATCTAAATCTAAAAGAGGAATTTCAGGCGGAATTAGAGAGCCTTGAAATTAACTGTGAGGCCTGCGGGAACGAGTACGAGGTGAGGGTAAAAAAGAACGGTGATGACTTTAATGACTTTGGCATTGTCTGCTGCCTGTTCTGCGGGCACCAGATAAAGCTGTTCTAAGGAGGTGACTACCATGTGGAACGAACCAACAAAAGAAAGGTTGGCAACACTACCGAAGCTGTATGAGACAGAGGATATTCCGCTCAAAGATAAGCCTATCTATCTGCATTTTTTTATTGGGGGATGTGACTGGTACATAGCCGAGTTCGATGGCCATGACCTGTTCTGGGGGTTTGCAATCCTGAACAGTGACATGGAGATGGCAGAGTGGGGCTATATCAGTTTCAGGGAACTCAGGGAGATTTCCATCCAAGGAATCGAGATTGATTGCGAGCGTGAGGACATATGGCAGGCAAAAAGGGCAATTGAGATCGACAAGATCAGGATCGCTCAGGGGTGGCTCAAGGAAAACAAGGACAAGCAGATTCTATCAAAGATTGAAGAGCTGAAGCTGAAAGTCACAGCAGGGCATTTCCGGGACTTTCAGGATCTGTTTGCCGAGGTGACAAGCCCCTACAGCGATTATTTCGGCATTGATCCTTATCCGATATGGGAGGTGGGACATGAACATGAAACAAATTGAAGCACTGATAGAGCAGGCATGCAGGGATTGTATGTTGGAGATCGAGTGCCCGATATGTGGTGCACTAATCACTGCAGAGCCGGATGCAGAGGATCTGTACTGCGAGGAATGCGAAAAGGTAACAATGAAAAACCCTTTAACTGAGCTGGGCTATATCTGAAAGGAGGCAATCATGGCATACACACCGGAACTTAGTCAGAAACACAGCGGCACCCTAAGGCGCATCGCATGGGCCCTTGAAATGCCTATGACAAAAGCCATTGAAGAGGTGCTTGATCGTATTGGCACGGCCATAGACAGCAAGAAGGTATGCAAGGCATGCAGGGATAAGAGTTTCTGCGAACAGTGCCTTTTTAATCACAATACTTAAGGCAAAGTTGACTGTCAAAGAAAACCGCCCATTCACCCTGGGGCGGATTCATTACCATAAAGGAGGGTAAGACATGAATCAGGTTTTGATTACTCTATCAAAAGGGATCATCGAAGCGGTAGTGTTTTTTGATGACCCTAAAATGGCGGTTCAGGCCCTGTCAGAGTATGTAAAGGCCATGAATGTTGAACACAATGATGCGGCAGTTTACGACTCTGAAGGACTGATAGCCAATGCAAGGCATTTCCTGGATGATCACGATGGGTATATCGAAAATAGGCCCTTGATTGCAGAGGTCAGCGAGGAAAGAAAGCAATCCATATACATTATCGGCAACCCGGAGCATTTGCTGGGATTTATGGTGGTCTCACCCGATGACCCTTTGGGTTACGATGATCCCACAGCGGCCCTTTCCGATCTCGGTCAGATAAGGAAAGATTCCGGCAACCACATAAGGCTCTATCGGGCAGTACCGGTAAATGGCCCGGTGGCACAAAGGGATCTTGTTGAAAAATACAATGCAGATTGTGGGGTTGATGATTTTGACTATTCACTGGTTGAAGAATATCTCGATGAGAAGGCGTAGCGCATCGGTAGTTGTGCAGCAAAAGCCCTCTTGCTTGGCAGGAGGGCTTTTCTGTTTCTCTAGCCCAAAGAAAAGGAGGGTAAGAAAATGAATGATCGAGCCAAGGAAGTCTTGCAGGTGATTTTGGAAAAATTTAAGTCCGGGGACATCCCTGAAGCCGTTGCGCTTGCCAGTTACCCAATACCGGACATTCCAAGCAGCAAATGGTCGTTCACCAACCGGATATTGATGTTTCTTGCCGGCACCGGCGATGCAAGAGGTTTCCGGCAATGGAAAGAAGCAAACCGTTGGGTCAGGAAAGGCGCAAAGGCAATCTATATCCTGGTACCTTGCTTTGCAAAACAAACTGATGAGGGCACAGGAGAAGAGAAAGAGATCCTGCGGTATTTCAAGCCATCTCCGGTCTACATGTATGAAGACACTGAAGGCGAGTCCCTGGATTATGAGCAGATAGGGATTCCGGGCCTGCCTCTTTTGGATAGGGCAAAGGAATGGGGGATAGCCGTGAAAGCAGTGGCCGGCAACTACAGTTTCCGTGGCTATTATGCACCAAAACGGCAGGAAATAATATTGGCAACACCGGAAGAAAAGACCTTTTTCCACGAGCTGGCACACGCAGGCCACGAGAAGATCAAAGGTCCTCTTGCAGGGGGACAAGATCCGTTGCAGGAAATAGTGGCGGAGTTGTCTGCTCAGGCACTGTGCAGGCTTGTGGGAAAACAGGAAACGGACACGATTGGCAATTCATACAGGTACATCGAACAGTATGCCGGGAAGATAGGCTTAAGCCCTTATTCCGCTTGTCTAAAGGTGCTTGGAGAGACTGGGAAGGTGCTTAATCTTATCTTAGGTTTACCAAACTCAGGGAATTAGATCAGATAACAATCAACAGAAGGCCTCTCTGGATTCGTCCAGGAGGCTTTTTTTATACGGAAAGGAGGTGAAAATGACACAGACAGAGAAAGAGAAATACAAGGAAACCGAGGAACTGAGACGGTTATTCAGTCAACTTAAAGGCAAAAAATTCAAGCTTGATTGCGGACACCATGTGACCTTCGGGTATTACCTGGGAAATGACATTACGATCCGAAACGGGAAAAACCCGGAAATCACTTGTCTGCAATGCTGTTATTAGAAAGGAGAAGTAAACAATGACAAAAACAACATTCTGGGAAGAGCTTAGGTCAGGCAAATTCGCACAGATGGTAAAGGAGGAATCCAAAGGCAAGGAATTAAGCAGCCCTTGTGAGGTATTTAATATCGTTAAACCCATGTTTGCTGAAAAAGATGATGTAGAGAGGATCTACTGCATTTTCCTGGATACGAAAAACCAGGTCCTTGCAATAGAGGAGATGTTTTCAGGAAGCATTGTAAGCTCAGTGATATACCCAAGGGAAATTATAAAGCGGGTCATGGCCTTAAAAGCCAGCGCAATGATATTAACCCACAACCATCCCACGGGCTGCACAGAGCCATCACATGAAGACAGGATGATTACTAGAAAAATAGCCATAGCCCTTGAGTCAATTGATGTACAGCTCCATGACCACATTATCATAGGAGACGGCTTCCATAGCATGGCTGACAGCGGATTCATGGGAAACATAAAAGAGCATTTCAATAAGCTTTTGTTCGGATAACAACATAAAGGGCGGAAAGGAGTCAGCAATGAACAAACAGCTCAATGACCACATAAACATAGCAATAAGGGAGAACGAGACAATTGTTACGGACTGGCCTTTAAACAAGCTTGCCAAGGATCTCTACTTGTGGACAGACATTTTCAATAGTGCATTTTTCAAAGACAATCCTGTGCCGGTTCCGGCAATCTCGTTTGAGAAGTCAAAGGTCAGTACACTCGGACATTACGTCATTGGAAGAAACGGATTTGGAGTGAGGGAAAATATCAACATAAACAGGGTTCACCTGGGCAGGCCGATGTGGGACATCCTTGCTACATTATTGCATGAAATGGTGCATAGCTGGCAGGATAGGTATGGAAACCCCTCAAAATCATGGTTCCATAACAGGGAATTCAGGCTCAAGATGGCTGAGATTGGGATACTGGTAAACGAGAAAGGCTGCCATGTTGCAGTTGGAGACCCGTTCGTGGCTGTTCTGAAGGAGCACGGGGTAACGGTGAGCGGTGAACAAAACCCGGATGGCATGATTAAGTTCCCACCAAAAGTAAAGCCAAAGGGAAAATCCAAGCTCAAGAAATGGACATGCGGATGCCAGAATGCCAGGGTTGGCAAGGCAATGTTTGAGGCTACCTGTGATATCTGTGGCAGCAAATTTGAGTTAGCTGAATGAGAACTTGATTTTAACCCAAATAATCAACCGGAAAAGAGCCTCTCGCATACTACGCGAGGGGCTTTTTTCATTTTAAAGAAAGGAGGAAGAAATGAACTTTACGATTCAAAGAGATGAATTTGAGAAATTACTTGGCAAGGTGAAGGGGATTCCGTCCAAATCCTCTATACTCCCCATACTCACCTGCCTGCACCTAAAGACAAAAGGGGATGGTGTTTTCGTTACAGCTGCAGACAATGCCATCTACATGAGGCTTAAGGCAAAGGCAGAGGTATTTGATGAGGGAAGGGTTGCTGTGTCTGCTGAAACCCTCTTTAAGATCATCAAAGAGATGCCAAACGAAAAGGTATCCATTGAGCTAAAGGAGAATAATAAAATTAAAATATCATGCGGAAGGGCAAGGTTCAACGTATTGGGTTTGCATGGAGACGATTTTCCGGACTTCCCGGACACTGTTAAGGAAGAAAGGCTGAAAATCCCTTCAAAAACCCTTGAGTGGATGCTGAAAAAAACCATGTTTGCCGTATCACGGGAAGAGAACAGGAATAACCTGAGCGGTGTCTTTGCCGAGGTATTTACCGGCAATGGAAACGCCACCCTTCGCATGGTGGCAACAGACGGCCACAGACTGGCTATGTCGGAAACATCTTCAGAAGATGGAATCCCTGCCCTTAAGGAAGGGGTTATTATCCCCCTGAAGGGCTGCGTAGCGCTTCTTGGAATGGCAAGGGAGACAGAAGAAGACGTTGAACTAAGGGTTGGCAAGAACATCCTGTCAGTTTCGCAGGGTACTGAAACAACAGTTATCCGCCTGGTGGATGGGCAGTTTCCCGACTACCATGAAATAATGGATAAGGTAAACGGCAAGGTCATATCATCTGATCGACGATCCCTCAAGGAATGCCTTGATAGGGCATCGATAATGGCAGGCGGAGATGGAAATCAGGTCTTTCTCAATCTGACCAATGGGGAGAGCCTGGAGATTAAAGCCAGCAGCCATGAACTCGGGGATGCCGAGGAAAATCTCACTGTCAAGGGCGAGCTTATGGAGATATCCACAAGCTTCAATGCCGGGTATCTCCGTGACTGCCTGGCAGTTATGGCAAGCAACGATGTGGAGCTCATGATCAAGGATTCCACATCCCCTGCCTTTATCACCGGAAAGGAGGATAAGGGATTCAAGTATCTGGTTATGCCTATGAGAACCTGACAACCAGATTAAAAGGGAAACAATAAACAGCTAACTAAAAGGCCGTTTGCACATTGTGCAGATGGCCTTTCTATCTTTAAGGAGGAAACCATGAGATTAGCAGGAAGGATTAAGATGGGCTACTACCCCACACCCATATCAGTAGTTGAACGGATAAAGTGCTTCACAGCATGGCCTGAAAAAAAACCTGTCAACATCCTTGATCCATGCTGTGGCGAGGGGCTGGCAGTAAAGCATCTCTCTGAGGGCTTTAACTGCCAAACCTATGGTATCGAGCTTGACGGTCACAGGGCAGAGGAGGCAAAGGGAAACATGAACCATGTGCTTACATGCAGTTACACAGAGGCACGGATCACTAACGGATGTTTTTCTGTATTGTTCTTAAACCCTCCTTATGATGAGGAAACACTGAACGATGGCACAGTAACCAGCTCTGAGAGAAAGGAGAAGGTCTTTTTAAAAGATACAATCAAGTATCTCTCACCTGAGGGATTACTGATCTATATAATTCCACAGCCGCGACTTGATACATCGATTGCCAAGATCCTCAATTACCGCTTTGAGCAGTTCAAAATCTACAGATTCCACGGTGAAGAATACGATGTTTTCAAGCAGGTTGTCTTGTTTGCGATCAAGAAAAAAGAACCGGGAATTGATGAGAAAGACTTGATTGCACTCACAAAGGCAAGGGATTCAGAACTCCCTGAACTCCCCTTTGTGTCTGAGCCTGTTTATAGATTGCCTCAGGCCAAGAAAGTAACCCTGTTTCGATCAACCGTCATTGACATTGAGGAACTTGAGACAGAAGCCAAACTATCTCCTCTGTGGCGAAGGCTCTCAGAGATGGCATGGATTGATAAAGTAAGAAATGAACGGCCTCCCCTTCCATTACATCAGGGCCATATTGCGCTTATGCTTGCTAACGGCTGCCTTGATGGTGTGGTTTGTGAAGGCGATGACAGGCACGTTGTCAAAGGCAGGGTCCAGAAAATAGTGACCAAATACCAGGAGCAGAACGAAAATGGCTATGAGGAAAGGGAGGTAGACCGCTACCAGGTATCGGTCAAGATCCTCACCTTAGACGGAGATATACGGGTTCTGGTTTAAAGAGAAAGGAGGAACAGCAATGATTGAGAGAATATCTATGTATGATCATGCCAAGGGCATAGACATTGAGGCTTTTACAGACGGCTATTCGTATGATGAGTATGGCTCCCTGCACCTTATGTCAATCCTCGGCCATGACAGTGCTGTAAAGGCCATAAGCTCGGGGATCGTCTCACAAAAAGATGTGACGATTCAGCAAGAAGAGACATGGAGAAGCTACGCAGCCATGTATGGGGAGAAGTACAGGATCTTTGGCGCACGGCTGGATTCAGGGCTTCTTCACCAGATAGTTGCTATTGATGCACTGTTCAACTCAGCAAACAATAGCATTGGGTTAATCTACATTGGCGCCAGCAAGGAGATCACTACAGTAATCTTTAATACCATTAAGAAGAACCTGGGTACACCGTTATTGCCGGAGTGGGAAGACTGGCTCATTCGCCAGGTACAGAAAGAGGAATTGATTCAGGTTATGCAAGGCAATGTCCAAATTGTGCGGTTCAGCCTCACAGAGAAGGAGCTTGATTCGATAATCAGCGAAGGCATTAAGCAGAGAAGTATCAGATTCTAACAAAAGGAGAAATGTATGATAACACAAATACAAAACGTGACAGACTATCTGAAAACCTATGGCAACCTGCTTGCAGAGAAGGTTAAGCAGAGCGCCGAGCCATTATTCAACCCCGGAGATCCCTGGGATGCAAAGATAGCTACTTTATTAAGAAAACCTTTTGCAGCCCAGGGTGACGTTATCCAGGCACTGGTGAAAACCCTTGAAGACCAAAACTCGGCGATTGTTGTCGGGGAAATGGGAGTTGGGAAGTCAATTATCGCAGGGGTTGTTCCTTATATATCAGTAAATGGCAGGAGACCTCCCAGGGTACTTATAATGTGTCCGGGTCACCTGGTCAAAAAATGGAGGAGAGAGATAATTGCAACCATCCCAAATGCAAAGGCACAGATTATCAGGAAGCTCAACGATATCCTGGCAATTGACACTGCCAAAACAAACTCATCCCCTGAGTATTACATAATCTCCAAAGACAGGGCAAAACTGGGATATGCATGGAGGCCCGTTGTCATTCCATCCAAAATCATCGGCGGATACGTATGCCCTGACTGCGGCAAGCTCATCATAGACAATGACGGTGTTCCTGTTAGTTTTGAGTATTTTACAAAGAAAAAACGCTTCTGCCAGTCCTGTGGATCTCCTTTATGGCAGGCTGACAATACCAGGGTAAGGAGGTATGCAGTATCGGAATACATAAAGAAGCATATGAAGGGGTTTTTTGACTTTTTCATCGCCGATGAGGTGCATGAGCTTAAAGGTGGCGCAACAGCACAGGGAAACAGTTTTGGCGCACTGGCCTCATCTTCAAGGAAAACCATTGCTCTCACTGGCACACTCTTAGGTGGGTATGGGGATGATATCTTCTATATCCTCTACAGGCTTTCAGCAACAACCATGAAACAGGAAGGCCTGGAGTACAATCGCATATCAGAGTGGATGAGTCGGTATGGTGTCCTTGAGAAGATCACCAAATACAGCTCAGAGGACAATACCTGGTCACGTGGAAGAAAAAGCTCGACAATCCTTAAGAGAAAGCCAGGCATAAGCCCGATGGTGTTTAACAACCACCTGCTTGGTAAATGCGCATTTCTGCATCTCGCTGATATTGCCCTCAAACTGCCAGCAATTTCTGAACAGGTCGTATGTATTGAGATGGAACCTGAGCTTGAGGAGGCATACAGGGTGCTTGAAGAAGAACTTGTCACGGCAATGAAAGAGGCACTTATACATGGTTCAAAACGATTGCTCGGAGCATATCTTAATAATCTCTTAAGCTATCCTGATAAGCCCTTTGACAATAAGCCTATAATTGATCCTGCCACAAAGGATTTGCCTGCTGAAGAACAGAAAGTCATAGCGATACCTCAAGAGTTGCCACAAGCAAAAACCTATGCAAAGGAGCTACAGCTTGCAGAGCTTGTCAAAGCAGAGGTACAAAAAGGCAGGAAATGCTTTGTATTTGCCACATATACCGGAACAAAAGATATAACCCCAAGGTTAAAGGAAATTCTTGAAAGAGAGGGTGTAAATGCAGAGATACTGCGCTCTGTGGTAAAGCCGGAGCTACGGGAGGAATGGGTTAAGACAAAGGTCAGTCAAGGAGTTGATGTCATTATTGCAAATCCTAAACTGGTGGAAACCGGATTAGATCTCCTTGATTTTCCAACACTGATATTCCACCAGACCGGATATTCAGTGTATACCCTGAGGCAGGCATCGAGGCGGTCATGGCGCATTGGCCAGGATAGGGATGTGAAAGTCTATTACCTATTTTACAGGAATACAATACAGGAGAAAGCCCTGCAGCTCATGGGCTCAAAAATGGAGGCATCTCTGGCAATTGAGGGGAAATTTAGTGAAGAGGGCCTTTTGGCAATGACCCAGGGAGAGGATATGAGCACTGCCCTGGCAAAGGCACTTGTCAATGGTCTGGATGTTGAAGGGGCAGAAGGTATCTGGCGGAAGATCAATGCAAAGAATGCCGAAATGACAGGCAAGGAGGTTACTGAGGATCTTCAGGGTGAGCCTGATGACGAAAAAGAAACTGGGGAACCAAAAGGATCAGAACCAAAGCCTGAGCCCATAACAACAGACCCGAATAAGGTTGTATACGTTGATTTCATGACCTTTGTGGGTAATAAACGGAAGAAGAGAAAGGTCAAGAAGATGGCTCTTACTCAAGCTGAATTTGAAGAGATGGTTGACAACACAGAGAAACAGATTCAGGCACAGTTTTCTCTTTTTTAACGCTTAAAAAAATGAATAAAACATAAAAATGCACAGGAGGAGGCTATCAAAGCCTCTCCCTGTGCTTAATAAATTGCTAGGGCTACATTATTTCACCGCATCCTTTAATGCTTTCCCCGGTGCAAACTTGGGCACTTTACTCGCCTTGATATCAATTTCTTGTCCTGTCTGTGGATTTCTTCCTTTTCTGGCATTCCTTTGTGCCACCTTAAACGTTCCGAAACCAATAAGTGTAACTGAATCATTCTTTTTCAATGCATTGGTAATGGTTGAAAAAACACAATCCACTGCTGCCTGGGCCTGCTTTTTCGTGCTGACTACCTTTGCTAACTCTTCAACTAAATCTCCCTTGTTCATGTTCCTTTCTCCTTTGTCATAAAGATGTTCATGTGAAATTGGTTACTCACATTAATTGTATTTTCTAGATATTTCAACGAAAAATAAGGCAGAATATTATTTTTTAGCTTTTCGGCAGAATACCATTAACCGAGGAGATCTCTGTATAGAATTTTTTTCAGCCCTGAGCGGACTCGTTTGCATTGATCGAGGTATTAATAGATCAGAGTCCGGAAATCCGTGCATTCTCTTATCACAGATGCCGATAGACCTGAGATTAATTCTTCTTATCACAGGTTTCCCTTTTTGTGTGATAGGATTCTCATATCGCAGGTTTGATTGAAGTTGGCATATAGCAGAGAGCCGCAAATGAAGAACCGGCAGAGGGGTTGGCGAAATCTAATTAGTTCTTTCGCTAATCGACAAAATCAGTGAATCGTGATGATAGTATGTGTCAGTTAGTATTCAATAAATCCATGAAGTGTTTTTAACAGTCAAGAATTCATATTGCACGCATAAAATATTTGGCTTCTAAGTTTTTAAAATTAGCAGTAAATTGTAATCTTTTTTTATAAACACAATATCTTGGAATAATTGTAATACTCGAAGATAAAAAGAATGCTTCACCATTTTTTGCTTTTTAGTAAACTGATAAAATGAGAAGCTCAGAGAGAAAGTGAATGCTAAATGCCTGCGGGAGTATCGAATTATGAAAAGAAATTAGAAAAAGAGATTATCATCTCTAACCTACGACAGAACTTGTATTCAGGGATAATAGGATTACCTCTGGCATATCTTATAATCTAGAATACTTCTTGCCCTTCTTTTGAGACGCAAATCAGAAAATTCTAAGGCTCAATATACCCACTATAAACAGTGCAATGATCTGGATGGATAGTCACAAACCATCCGTAATGGCCGTCAGCCCAGTAACGCCAAGAGCCTTTTTCAGCAAATCGAGCTACTTTCACCTTCACTACTTCCACCTTTTTCATTTTCCTCCACCCTCCATAATAAGAAAGATGCTGCCACCTCTCAATATGTAACATATGGGCCCCAGGTGGAAGATTGAATTCTCGTATCTGGCCTGTTGAAAACTCCGGCGGGCCATGTTCTGGTCCAACAAGGACAATCTTCTGCCCTCCTTTGATGAGCCAGACTTTCGGGACATATGGAAAAGCCCTATTCTCAACATAGCCACGGGTCATATCAGGGTATTGTTGGGAATATGAAAAGAGCTCTTCTTTTTTCTCTTTGGCCTCTTTTTCTCCTTGAGGAGTAGCTGGAATCTCCCTAAACACTACCCTCGGCGTTGTTGGCTCTTCAATGATAACCGGTTTCTGATAGGCACAACCAATAGCTATAATCGACCATGTCATCACTAAACCCAGATAAATCTTTTTCATTTCCTTTGCCTCCCATTACTGCAATCCCAGGGCATCTTTCAAGGCATGCCCAGGGTAAAAGGTCCTGTGAAACTTAAATTGTCTGTGTTTGTATGGCTTGCACCGCGAAAGTGTAATCACCTTATCGGCATAAACCTTTCGGCCTCCAGACACATGATACTCATTAAATGCGTTCCCAGTAGTTGAGAATCGTCTTGTTTCTATTTTTACTACCCATCCCCGAAAGTTTTTATGAAATACCAGAAGGGTATACTCTGCTGGATAAGGTGAAAGCAATAAAGGAACAGTAATAACGGTAGACATAACGCCACTTTTATACGGCTTAGACATTGGTGGATTTATCGTAAAGTGTTTAAGGGGTGTTTTGATAAAGGTCAAAGACCCCCTTTTGCTGCCAGGGACTATAATGTCCCCCACTCTACCGAGATCCCCTTCAAACAGCCAGCACTCGGCCCAGACCGCTGGGCTCCGATTTATAGGTAAGACTAATCCTGGTTGAGGTGAAGGTATAGACGTGTAGTTTCCCCAAAAGACATCCTTCATCATGGCACAACCGAAAACAAGTGCAGCCAAAAAAATAAAACAAATGAACCATCCCATCTTTTTCATTTCATTTCCTCCTTGTTTTGGCTCAAGTATCTTTAAAGAATCCTTTAGATTATTCACTTTGTCAATCTTTCTTTCCACAGACCTTTTCCACCTTTTTGGCGATAAGAGGGTGTTCAGCTTTGAGTTTTTTCAGATACTGCTGTAATTCCTTTCTTCAAGCATAAAATGAATTTCTCCTGTCCAAGTTCTAACCACCAACTCTCTTTTGTAAACCACTTGTTTCTCCTTAATTTAAATTTCTATAAAATTCCAATAAGAAATCTGTACGCTATTGAAGGATATCACTTATGATGACTAAAATATCTTTCATGCTCGAATCGGTCTTCAAGCCAACCTTATTGCAACTACAATGCCAAATTGAGTTTTGCCATTTTTTTGAGTATATTGTTGTTAACTGGATATTTCTTTGAAAAATATAATAAAATTGGTATAAATTGAGATGAAGATTTATAATGAACATATACGCTTTCAGAAATGATTAGAAAGGTGGTGTGCTAAAGGCAGAAAAAATATAAGGATAGGTCAGTGAAACATACTATCGAAACTCTCTATTTTTTGTTATCTGACATAAAGATAACGGGAAAGGTAAGAAGGTATCATGAAAAGTGTATACTCATTAGGGTATAAAGCCGCTAAGGAACACGTTTTTCGGAGTATCCTTCGCGAGAATAGGATCAGTCATTTGATAGATATCCGAAGGCAAAATACATTTCATAATAGCCCTTTCAACAAATATAATCTGAAGGCACTGTGCGATGATCTGGATATTGTTTATTTCCACGAACTCGACCTCGCCCCTTCGAGGTCAATCCTCTCAGAGGCCAGGAAGAGAGAGAGAGAAATTAAGGCGCTTTACGCAGGACGTAAAAAGGTTGACCTCAAACTGCGGCTTAGAGAGTTGACGCTCTATTATCAAGACGAGTTCAAGAGAAAGTATTTAAAAGAAATTGAAGAAAGAAGCGGTCTTGAGCTGTGTATGAAATGGCTCAATGAAGCCGATCGACCCTGCTTCTTGTGTTCTGAAAAATACACTGAATTGAATGCCTGCCACCGGAAAATCTTGCTGGATTATGTCTTGGAACAGACTCAGGGTATATTCAAGGTGATTCACCTGCTCGAGACTTTCTACCATCAGGGAAAAGTTCATAATCTTCGCAAGTCATTTCAGCATGTTAATGAGACGTATTTTAACAACAAGCTCTCACCTTCGGAGGTTGCTTTTACCTGGTCCACAAGGCTTGCGAGCGGGCACAAAATATACACGTTCGGGCGATTTGAAACACCTAATCTTATACTTCTGAATTCGACTCTCGACTCTCCAAAGGTGCCTGAGTTTTTTATTAATGCGCTGTTTTACCATGAGATCATTCACTATCGTCGGTTTCGTAATGGACTCCCTTATGACCACACAACCGATTTCTTTATAGACGAGCTTGTCTTCGAGCAGGCAGGCAAGACATTTCATTTCTCAAGACACTTCTTTTCAAAGCACCTTCCTGAAATCGAGGCAGAGATGGAACTGGCTAAGATCCAACTATGCGACTATGACAAGACCTTAGACCCCCTATTTCAATATATCGATCAAATCATGACAGGAAAGGTAAAGGACGATGATGAACCAGAACGATCTTAATTTGCACGGTGATTCTTATAGAATTTATTGGAAAGAAGAATTCCCTGCTATGTGGAAGGCCTTACTGGAAAAGGCCCTATCAGAATGTAAGAATCATCTTTCCTTTCAGCCCAAGATATCAGATGTAAAAGTCATCATGGAAGATGATCTCAGCGTAAAAGACCCCGAAACCTATTGTCGTCAACGGTGTATTGATTACACCCAAAGCCTGGTTGTTGAAGCACGGCTGCATAAATATGGTGCCGTCAAGAGAGTCTACCTCGGCCGTATACCCAAAATGACCAAGGATGGCACCTTTATATTGAACGGGAAGGAACGTCTGGTCATTGCCCAACTTATACCATCACCAGGCGTATACTTTTATCGTGAAAACAGAATCAAGAAATACAGGTACAAAGCTCAATACTATGATATCGAAAAGACAGTACATATAGCCAATTTTATCCCTCATGATGGTGTCTGGCTGGAGTTTGAAATTTTCAGAACCGAGCCAATAGAACAAATCAGTGGACTCCCTCTGGAACTTCAGGAGAAAATAGAAGGTGATAATGGCCGGATATGGGTCAAGGTCAGGCGCAAGTATTGGTTTCCTCTCGATCAGTTATATCTGGCTCTGGAGATGAAGTCTCTCCAGGATATAGAGAGCTTGCCCCCTGACGAAACTGAGGAAGATGAGTACCTTGCTGTTCCGCTGGATGAGGAAAAGCGGGAGTATCTTGTACGAAGAAGAAACTGGACAGAGATTGGCCAATGCCTTTTCATTGATCCTTCGGGAAGATCTGACGAAGAGACAAAAAAGCGCATTCAGGAGACCCTTCTCGATGAAAACGAGCTTTCCGAATTGGGACGCTATCAAATCAAACGGCGGCTGGAAAGGCTCCAAGATCCGCAGCACAGCACTCTTGTCACTGACATGCACCTATGCAAGGAAGACATCCTCAGTATTTCAGAGTATCTTGACCGGCTTTATAAAGGAGAGAGACTACCCCTCGATAATCGGCGTTCCCTTGCTAATAAGAGAGTCCGACTATTGGGAGACCTCCTGGCTGAGGAAGAGATGCCCCGTATCTACCGAAACCTTGGGAGTGCGATACGAAGAAGAATAGAAAGAGCCGTTGCATTTCGTGAAAGAATTGACGATGACAAAATTTCGGTATTCATAGGACAGTCGGCCCTTGCTAATGATAAGTTTTTCAAATCAATCAAAAAGTTTTTCACTTCGTCCGAATTATCACGGCTTGTTCCTCAAGAGAATCAACTGGCCAAGAAAGCCCTATTTCGCCGGATTACCCTTTTTGGTCCAGGGGGACTTCCAAGTGACTATGTCAAAGATGTCAGGGATATTCACTGGACTCATTATGGAAGGTTATGCCCGGTGGACACTCCGCAGAGTGAACGGTTGGGAGCAACCCTCTCCCTTCCCTTAGAAGCAAGGATAAATAAACTTGGATTTCTTGAAGCCCCTTACCTGTGCGTTGAACGGGGAAAAGTCCAGCGTGATGCGGTAAAATACCTGACTGCCGCCCAAGAAGAAGAACAAAACCCTTGGATCGCCTACCACGACCAGAAGGAAGCTCTTAAAAGAGGAAACAAAGTCTGGGCAAGGAGAGGCCCAAAAGAACTTGAACTTGTTGAAAGCAATGCCGTAAGTTTGATAGACGCCCATCCATTGCAGCAATTTAGTCTTACCGCCAGGATGATCCCCTTTATTCAGCACGAC
>JGI10211J34971_10002087_pt1 | contig 16412 bp, 13 predicted proteins | sample Etolagsediment_FD_34971 | JGI IMG/M metagenome (IMG submission 34971) | reverse complement strand
CTCCCGTGGAATACGATCTTTTTCAATATGAGCATCAGGTTCCAGGGGGTATGATGTCCAACTACAAGGCGGAACTGGCCAGAAGGGGACTTGAAGGGCAACTGAATGCGCTGCTCGGAGAGATTGCTCAAATCCGAAAGGAATTGGGTTTCCCCATCATGGTGACCCCCCTTTCCCAATATATCGGGGCCCAAGCCATATTGAACCAGACCGGGGGAGAAAGGTATAAAATTGTCACCGATGAGGTCATCAAGTATGTTCTGGGTCACTTCGGCGAACTGGCCGCACCCGTGGATAAATGGGTCCTGGACAAAATCCTGAAAATGCCCCGCGCAAAGGAACTGGAGCACTGGGAACCGCCTGAAAAATCAATTGAAGCGTTGCGCCGGGAATTTGGAGACGACCTTTCAGACGAGGATTTCCTCCTTCGGGTATTGAGTTCAAACCAGTCGGCATTGGATCAGGTATTGGGCGCCGGACCCAAGAAGTACGACTACCCGAGAGGAGATAAGCCGATACTTTCATTGATAGAAGAGCTCTCCAAACGAAAAGACGGGGCCTCTGTTCAAATCAGGAAAGATGATTTTTTTCTTGAGCTGCGATGAGACAAAAGCCTGAGTGATTTAACCAACAGATAGGATCAGATATGGAAAAATTAATCATAAACGCCGCCATAACGGGCAGTCGAAATTTGCGGGATATTGCCCCCTATATTCCCTACACGCCGGAGGAGATCGTCCAGTCTTCCATAGAATGCTGGAGGGCGGGTGCCGCCGTGGTGCACATCCATGTTCGAGATCCCGAGACCGGCTTGGGCGCCCAGGATCCGGAACTTTTCAGGCAGGTGGTTGAACCGTTGAGAGAACAGACCAATGTGATTGTCAATCTCACCACAAGCGGCATTGCCGGCCGGAATCTTCCCATGGCAGATCGACTCAAATCTCTGGAAATGAAACCCGAACTGGCTTCCTTTGATGCCGGTTCCATCAATCTGGGGGGCGGGGTTTTCATCAATCCGCCGGATTTTCTGGATCTTGCCGCCCAAGAGATGAAACGCCTCAATGTAAAACCCGAAATAGAAGTGTTTGATTCCGGTATGATCACCACGGCGCTTACCATGAAAGCCAAGGGGCAGCTAACAGATCCCCTTTATTTCCAGTTTGTTCTGGGGACGCCCTCCGGTGCCGTGGCAACGCCCAAATCCCTGCTGCATCTGACTGAGATGATACCAGTTGGCAGCATTTGGTCGGTGACCGGCATGGGCAAAGCCCATTTGCCCATGTCCATGATGGCCCTTGCCATGGGCGGGCACATTAGGCTGGGCATGGAGGACAACCTGTACTATGAGCGGGGTGTTCTGGCCAAAAGCAATGCTCAGTTCGTTGAGCGAATCGTTCGAATCGCTGAGTCATATGGGCGAGAAATTGCTTCACCGGACGAGGCCAGAAAAATATTGGGACTATCCGGAGAGCGAAGGCACTGAATAATAGAGTGACTTAAAATGAATATTCGAAAGATCAAAAAAATAGTGGTTATAGGCACAGGCGTTATGGGACCGGATATTTCATTAGGTTTTGCTATGGCGGGATATGATGTGACTGCGGTTGATATTGAAGCGCCCATCCTGGATCGTGCGGCAAAAAAGATTTCCGCCAATTGCAGACAGATGGCGGAAGAGAGAATATTCAGTGAAAAACAGGCAGAGAAAATCAGATCTCGCATCTCGCTCACCCTTGACTGGGATAAAGCGGTGGCGGATGCGGATTATATAACCGAGGCTGTGCCTGAAGAAATGGCAACGAAGAAAGAAGTTTTTAGGAAATGCGGAGAAATCTGCTCAGAAGATGTGGTTATCGCTTCAAACACATCCTCCATGAGCATTACCAAGATTGCCTCGGAAATGAGATCTCCACAGAGAGCGATAAGCACGCACTGGACTATCCCAGCCCACTTAAGCCCGATGGTAGAAGTCATTTGTGGGGAAAAAACATCTGTATCAACGAAAGACCTCGCACTTGCTCTGTTAACGGGAATTGGTAAGAAGCCGGTAGTCTGCAAGGATGCTCCAGGCTTCATTCATAATTATGTTCAGTTTGCCATGGTAAAGGCTGCATTAGACCTTGTAGAAAGCCAAATCGCAACACCTGAAGATATCGATACAGTCATTAGAAACGGTTTCGGCCTGCGCCTATCAAGTGTGGGCCCGATCCAGTTCTTGGATATGTGTGGATTAGACACCATCCTGAACGTTCAGAAGTATATGTATGGCATAACCAGGGACCCTGCGCATAAGCTTTCAACCAGTATTGAAGAAATGGTGAGCAAGGGTGATTTGGGCGTAAAAACAGGACAGGGTTTCTATAGTTATTCTGAAAATGCTTCCGAGGAGTTCGAAGAACAAACAAATCGGGCCATTATGAAGATGAGAAAAGCGTTAAAGCAACTTTAGATTTGGTCCGTGACCGGCATGGGCAAAACCCATTTGCCCATGTCCATGATGGCCCTCATCAAGGAAGGAGGTATAAAACGGAATAAGGCTCTGTTCGGAAGGGTCGAAATTAGGAAATAGATCGATCAAATCAAACCACCGTCTGTCAGAACAGGAGGAAATGATTATGGTGTCAAGGATGAAACAATTGGGGTCATTTTTGCTGTTTGGATTTTTTTGCCTTTCCGTTTTTCCGGGAACAACAACCGCCAGTCCAAAACTGGATGTCCTGACCCAGCTGGAAGCACCAATGGGTCACGGCAGCCTCATGGCGTTCACCATTCTGGGCAATTTCATCGCCAAGGCCGATGAATGGGGGTTTATTCTAAGGCCCCAGGAAACGCCCGGTTTCCTCTACAATATTAGGGAAATGGGCCAGAACAAGGCCAGGTGGAAGAATACGGTGTTCGGGACCGAGGAAACCATCATCACCTTGGCTTATGTGGCCGGCGGCACGCCGGAACTCAAGGAATTTATGCCCGTAAAAATCCCCATTGCCTGGAAAATGCTCTGGTCAGAGGGTATTGCTTCCCAAGGAATGTGGTACATCACCTTTGACCCTGAATTGAAAACCATTGCCGATCTTAAAGGGAAAAAACTGGGTTTGGGCCTGAGAACCCAGTCGGATTGGGGCATGGATGCAACCCTGTTCCTGAATGTGGCCTACGGCATCGACAGCAAGAACACCAAACTCTTCTACCTTGGCCCCGCCAAAATGACGGACACACTTCTGGATGGGAAGGTGGATGCTATCTGCATGGGGATGGCGGCGGGCAATGCACCCGGCACCAAAAAATGGCTCCCTTCCAGTGTATACCTTAAGCTCAAGGCCTCGGGGCGGAAACTTTATTACATCCCCATTGACCCGTGGGCGCTAGAGAAGATCAACCAAAAATACGGAACGACTTACCAGCTGGAGAAGGTCCCGGCGGGGACTTTGAAAGACCAGCAGGGCGAATTGATCGTGGGAGCTGATCGTGTCTTTATCGCTTGTCATCCGGATCTTCCAGAGGATCTGGCCTACCGGTATGTGATGGCCGTGGCCAAGACAGTTCCCCAAATCAAGGAATATCATGCCATCTGGAAATATGTTTGGAATCTGGAGGGAATGGTATCAGGGCTGACCGACGAAAACACCCATCCCGGCGCCATTCGTGCGCTGAAGGAATTGGGCGTATGGGATAAGAGAAAGGATTATCCACCTTTCATTATGCCGAAATAGGCGGATGAGCATTGAATGGTTATGGGGCAGAAGGCTGAACATCAGCCTGAGAAGCCTTTTGCCCCTGCTTCTACCGGTCGGGATTCAATTGTTTCCGGCGCTTTTTCCGGAATAATCCGTCCCAGGAGAAATGCACGATGAATGCCCACAAACTGCCCGCGCTGTTGGGAAAAATATCCACGGGGATGAGCATTGTCCTCACCGTGTATGTGGGAGTTTCCGTTCTGTATCTCTTTCAGGACGTTTCCATATTTTATGCGACTTTTTTGGCATTTGTGGTAATCATCAGTGCGGTGGATCATTTGAAAAATTCCCTTGAAAAAAGAGAGGCAAGGTCATCATTGGGGAGTACATTCCGAACTCTTTTTGCCTGGATTGTGCTGCCTGTTGCCATTTGTGTTACCGTCTACATTGCCTTCAATGCCGGCAGGCTTCAAATGGTGCAGCCGTTTATTACGGGACTGGACGTTTTCATTGGGTGGCTCCTCGTGGGCATTGTGGTTTATCTCATCACCGTTCATTGGGGCGTGCTGTTTGGCGCCATCATCGGTGTTTCCATTACTTACTTCCTCTGGGGCCATTTAGTGCCCATCGAGATCCTCGCGCATCCTCCGTACAGTATCCCCTATGTGATCAGCTATCTCGGGATGAACGCCACGGAAGGTTTTTTCAGTTTCATCGGTCTGCTAACGGATAAGATTTATTTTCTGGTACTCTTTGCAACCTTCCTGCTGGGAGTGGGCTTGCTTTCTCTCCTGATGGAGCTGGGCAAAGCCTTTGGAAAACATGTCAGGGGTGGGGCAGCCTTTCCGGCCATCATGGGGAGTACTGCCGTGGGTGCCGTCATGGGGCAGGCGGTCGCCAACATCGCCCTCACGGGACAACTCACCATCCCCATGATGATTAAATACGGTTTCAGAAAATCCACAGCAGGGGCCATCGAGACCGTTGCATCCACATCCGGCCAGCTGGTTCCTCCCATTCTGGGTCTTGCTGCCTTTATGATTGCGGCGGTCCTCAATATCCCTTACATTGATGTGGCCCTTAATGCCGTTTATCCCGCGATACTCTATATCGCCACCACAACCATCGCAATTCTGATGGCATCACGAATTCAGCATATCGGTTATCTGCAAGAAGAGGTGGATTGGCAACTCATCATCCGGTTGCTCCCCACATTCCTGCTCCCCTTTGGTCTGGTTTTGACCCTTTTGCTGCTCTATTACAGCCCTTCTCTGGCAGGTCTTATCGGCATACCGGTGGTGCTTGTGCTGTCATTGTTCCAGGGAAAAAAGTACCGACCTAAACTCACCGAAATGGCGGGCCATATACGGGAAGGGCTCCGGCTTGTGGTTTTGTTGAGCCTATTGGGTATCGGGGTCGGAGGTTTTGCCCAGGTGATCGGCATCACCCAGATCGCTTCAAACCTGGGCGCGTACTTCGGCATGGTGCTTCCTAGCAATATGCTTCTGCTTCTGGCCATCACCATGGTCATATGCATTATTGTGGGCATGGGATTGCCCACGCCGGTGGCGTATCTCCTGGTCGCCCTTACCGTGGGGCCTTTTCTCCAGGAACTGGGTATCCCCGCGTTAATTGCACATTTTTTCGTATTTTATTTCGCCATATTTTCAACCGTATCCCCCCCCGTGGCCCTAGGGTGCCTGGCGGCCTGCAAAATATCCGGGGGCAGTTTTTTCAAAACAAGTATGGAAGCCATGAAGATTGTGGGGCCCACATTCATCACGCCCTTTGTGTTTGTCTATAATCCCAGGCTTCTTGAATTTCCCCATATCTCGGGAGCCGGTCTTTGTATCCTTGGCCTGACGTTTCTGGTGCAGGTGGTTCTAGGTATCGGATTGGTGGGGCATTTTCGCAGGCCCCTTAACCTTGTTGAACGTTTGGGCGCCGTCATTATAGGCGCTTTGGGAACAGGGTATTTGATTTGCCATTCAAATTATTTATTACTGGCGTTTTTTATATTCTGTGCGTTGGGTCTTATTTGGATTTTTATCGGGAAGCATGCGGGTTTGAAGGATGTACCTGAAACCTGATTGATGATGCGTCGGGAAAATCCGCCGCAAATATTGTTTTTTTGAAACACGATTTGAAAAAATCCAGAATGAAAGGAGAGATTGAAGATGAATGTAACACTCGAAATCGACAAGATGGAAAAACTGATTATCACGGTAGCAACCACAGGAGGAATTCATACCAAGAGCGTCAATCCCAACCTGCCTGAACAGCCGGACGAAATCGCCCAGGATGTCTACGACTGTTATAACGCAGGGGCCTCCATCTCCCACATTCACGTCCGCGACAAATTGGGACGGACCACTGGAGATCATGAGGTGTATCATGAGGTCCTCTCCAAAATTAAAGCCAAATGCCCGATCATTACCCAGGTTGGCAATGGCATCGGAGGGGTTTACCGAGCTGACGGCAGCTTTGAGGTGGCTACCCAGGATGAAAGGATGGCATTGACCACCATAACCCCCAAACCGGATATGCTCACCATCAACTGCGGCACTTTCCAGTTTGGCTATATTCCTGATGTTTTTTTCGACAATCCCCTCGAGTGGAACCTGGAGTTCATTAAAAGATGTTATGAAAGAGAAATTGCCATTGAATGCGAATGCTACGACATCAGCCATATTGAAAACGTAAAGGAAATGGTTCGACAGGGGGTTCTGAAAGAGCCTGTTCACTACAGCCTGGTTCTGGGTATCAAGGGTGGGATGCCCGCAAGCCCCCAGATGATAAGCGCCATGCTGGGTGCGATACCGGATGGATCTTCGTGGCAGGTGATTACCATCAGCAAGCAACAGGTTCCTTCCACCGTCATGGCCATGTGCCAGGGCGCCAATATCCGTACGGGCATGGAAGACAACGTCTATTACGCCAAGGGTGAACTGGTGAAAAGCAACGCCCAATTAGTGGAGAGGATGGTTCGAATGGCAAGGGAGCTGGGCCGGGAGATCGCCACGGTGGACGAGGCGAAACAAAGGCTCGGAATAACGTCATAAAAACCCGGATTTTAAAAAAATGAAAGGAGAGAATTTCATGGTCATTAAAAAAATGTGGATGTTTTTAGGATTATTGGGGTTTGTTTTTTCCGCTATGATTTCAGGTCAGGCCATTGCCGCGGACGTTATTGAGATCAAAGTGGCCAGTTGGTATCCACCGCAACATCCCATGTTTAAGGAAGCCTACGAACCGTATGCCAAAACCATAGAAGAGCGAACCAACGGACAGGTCAAGTTCAAATGGTTTCCGGGGGGAACCCTGGCCAAGACCGCCCAGACCTACGATGCCGCAAAGACCGGTCTGGCGGACATGGCCATGCCCATGGCCCTGTGGACCGTGGAAAGCCAGTTCCCCGTTTCCACAGTGGTTATTCTTCCCTTTATGACCGATAATGCGGTTCAGGTGGCGGATCTTTATTACCGGGCTTTTCAGGCCATACCGGAAATCAGGAAGGAATATGGCGGGCTTAAAGTCCTGGGATTTCATACCACCGAGCTGGTCAATCTGGACATGAAGGACGCGCAGGTGAAAACATATCAGGATCTGGCCGGGAAAAAAGTATGGCCCGGATCGGCCATCGGTGTCAAGTGCGTGAAATTATGGGGGGCCGTACCCCGTATGACCAAGATCGAGGACCTCTATATGAGTCTTCAAAGGGGCGCGGTGGATGGCTGCGCCTTTCCGTGGGTGGCGCTGAAAGCATTTCGACTCACTGAAGTGACCGCCAGCCACACGGTGCTGAACTTCACCGCCGGTCAAAACCCCATTGTCATGAATCTGGATAAATGGAACTCCCTGCCGCCGGATGTTCAAAAGGTATTTGAAGAACTGGCGCCTTCCATCGGCCTTCTAGTGGGAAAGGTTTTTGCAAAATACGGCAGCCGGATTGAAGGTGCCCTTAAAAAACGGGGCGATTTCATCTATCACCCGACACCGGAACAGAAGGCCCAATGGAAAGAAAAGGTCATGCCCGTTTACCAGGGTTGGGTCAAACAGGTGACTGCCAAGGGGGTGGATGGGGAAGCCATCCTCAAGAAAGTGCAGGCCCTTGCGGAAGATGTTAAGAAAAATCCCCCTAAGCCCGCCGCCTGGTGGGGTAAAAACTGGCAGTAATAGGTACCGTTTAAAAAATGATGGCAGAAAAGGTGTCTGGGAGTGTCGGCTGATCCTTGGAGATGATGCCGGCACTTTCGGTTACATCCTTAGGTAAAAGAGGCAAAGACTATGAACAAAGACATTTATGCGCTTCTGGCCAAGAGGCTCGATGAATTGCCCAATGGTTTTCCCGCCACGGAGAGCGGGGTTGAACTGCGCATACTGCAAACCATATTTTCTCCCCATGAAGCCGAGATGGCTTTAAAAATGCGATCCGACCCGGAAACGGCCGAAGGAATCGCCGCGCGTTTAGGAAAACCGCTGGAGGAGATGCGAACCGTTCTCGATGATATGGCCCGTAAAGGTCAAATCGGGACTCTTAAAATGGCCGGCCGTCAAGTGTATCGATTGGTGCCATTCGTTGTGGGGATATACGAGTTTCAGCGAAGAGAACGGCTCACCAAAGACCTGGCGGAACTCTATGAAGAATATCTCCCTTTTCTCAGCCAAAAACTGGGCGGTCACAGACCCCATGTGACCCGGGTAATTCCCGTCAACAAGGGGATTAAAGCAGACCTTCAAATACTCCAGTACGAAGATGTTCGTCAGATTATTAAGAAGGCTAAATCTTTCAGGGTACAGGATTGTATTTGCCGAAGGGAGCAGGGTCTTCTTGGAAATCGTTGCGAACATACGTTGAGGAATTGCCTTCAATATTCCATGGAGGAAGACGCCTACGGCTATTTCAATCTAGATGGGGACGTTGTCACCAAAGAAGAGGCATTGAAAATAATCGATGAGACCGAGAAAGAAGGGTTAGTTCATAATACATACAATGTGGAGGAAGCCATCGGCGGGTTTATCTGCAATTGCTGCTCCTGTTGTTGTGGTCTCTTGCGTAGCATGAAGGAATTCAAGGCGCCCTACATTCTGGCCAAAAGTCGATATGTGGCGGTTATCGATGCGGACAGCTGCGTTTCCTGCGGCACATGCCGTGACGAACGATGTCCCGTGGACGCCATCATTGAAGAAGATGAAAATTACCGTGTTTCCCCCTCGCGTTGTATCGGTTGCGGGGTGTGCGTCATAACGTGCCCTTCCGAAGCGATCGAACTGGCGGCAAGAGCCGAATCGGAACAGGATACGGTATCCAAAAATCTGATCGAATGGGGACAGGAACGTTTAACGGTGCGTGGGCTTTAGGATCAGTGATCCGCAGTCTCATTTGACTAAGGGAACTGGAAGAAAAATCTGACCTTTGAGCAATTGCAATAAACGGGAGGTGAAATGTCAAGCGCCATCAGAGTAGGCGATGTTCTAGCGTCCATGGCATCCGGTTTGAAGCGATTCATCCACCCCATCAGCAAATATCTCGGTTATTTGAGTGCCGTCCTTTCACTGTGCATGGCGGCCGTGATCATTCTGGACCTGATTCTGCGGCTGGGGTTCAATCGCCCCATGTCTGGAATTTTGGAATATGAAACCTTCCTTCTGGTGGTTATTACTTTTCTGAGTCTGGCGCAGACCATGATCCAGCGGCGCCATGTGGCCATCGATCTGGTTACCACCCGGTTTTCGCCCGCCACGAAATCTTTTTTNGGGGCGGTTTTTTCCATTTCCGGCGCGTTTATGTTTTCCCTGATGAGTTGGCGCTTGGCCCTTAGAACCATTGACGCATTTGAAAACGGGTCAGCGGCCAGCGTCACCGAGATCCCTCTCTACCCTTTTTATTTTATCGCCGCATTAGGCTGTGCTTTGATCACCCTTGTACTCCTTGAAGACCTGTTGAACGGTCTCGGTGGGATTCTGAAAAATGAGAAGAACCCATGGCTATGGTTTTCGGCCATCCTGGCCGTTTCCATAGCGGTTCTCATTTTTCCGCTACTGCTGAAACTGGGTGTAATCAAGCTGGGCAGCATGACCACGGGCCTTCTTTTCCTGGTCCTGATGCTGCTCATGATGATGCTCGGCTTCCCCATCGCATTTTCCATGGGTTTGACGGGCGTTTTGGGTCTCTGGTACCTGACGGGGTTCAAAATTTCCATGGGCGCCCTCAGCATTTCAGTTTATGACTCCGTGAGTGAGTATTATCTTTGCGTCGTGCCGTTTTTTATTCTCATGGGGCTTCTGTGCCTCAAGGCGGGCGTCAGCCGTTCCCTTTACAAGGCATCCCATGCCTGGTTCGGGCAGATGCCGGGGGGGCTGGCCGTGGGCACGGTTCTCGGGTGCGGCGGTTTTGCTGCCATCTGCGGAGACAGCATGGCCACGGCCGCCACCATGAGTTCCGTTTCTCTGCCCGAAATGAAGAAATATGAATACGACGACGCACTGGCCACCGGGTCCGTTGCAGCGGGCGGAACCTTAGGCATTCTGATCCCTCCCAGCATCGGGTTCATCGCCTACGGCATCATCACCGAACAGTCCGTGGGCCAGCTTTTCATGGCCGGCATGATCCCCGGCATTCTGCTCATGGTATTGTTTGCCGTCACGATCTACATCCGATGCAAAATGAATCCTGCCCTGGGACCTGCCGCGGCGGTATCAACCTTTTCGGAAAAAATCGCATCCCTCAAAGATGTATGGCAGGTTTTTCTGCTCTTCTGTGTGGTCATCGGGGGCATCTACTCAGGGCTGGTGACCCCCACGGAGGCCGGAGGAGTCGGCGCCATCGGCGCCCTGATCATTGCCGCCTTATCAAAAGAATTTTCGTGGAAAAGGCTTCTGGAGGCGTTGATCGAGAGCATTGAAATGTCCACCATGATCCTGACCATCCTCATCGGGGTGACAATCCTGGGGAATTTTGTCACCCTCACCCAGATTCCCATGGAGCTGGCAGCATTCCTTGAGGGTCTGAATGTATCCCGCTACGTGCTCTTTATCCTGATCCTGGTACTTTATCTCTTTTTGGGGATGGTCATGAATATCATCCCCATGATCATGTTGACCCTGCCCATTTTGTTTCCCACCATCATGGCCCTGGGATTCGATCCCATCTGGTTCGGTGTGATCATGGTGATCATGATGGAGATGGGACAGATCACACCTCCCGTGGGGATCAACGTATTTGTCATCCATGGGGTCGCCGACAAGGTTCCCATGTCAACCATATTTCGAGGCGTCCTACCGTTTTTACTGGTTCAGGTCCTGGTGATCGTCATTCTGACGCTTTTTCCAGCGATCGCGCTCTATTTGCCAAATGCCATGGATGTTCTCGCACCCATCGGAAATTAAAAATATGATTTTACCGGAGGAAAACATGGAAGATAAACCAACGAAAATACTGCACGGCATTACCCGATCCAAAGGGTTTGCTTCGGGAGAGGCCCTGGTCAGCGAGCAGCAGCTGAGCTGGGCGCCCTTTGCCATTCCCAATGAAACCGGCATCATCAGTATTTTCGGACACGCACTTTGTGGTCACAGCGTAAAAGATAAAATTGTCGTTTATCCAACGGTTTACGGTTCCACCACCGGATCAATGGGGCTTTTTTTTAAAGTCAAGGAATCACAGGTGGGTCCCGGAGCTATCATCTGCCGGCAGGTCCACCCCATTGACCTGGGAGGGGCCATTGCCGCGGAGATCCCCGCCGTGGACACCCTGGACGGGGATCCCATAAAGGAGATCCGGACGGGGGACTGGGTGGAGATCGAGGCCGGGGAGGTGGGCCAGGCGGCGACGGTCACCATTACCCGCAAAAAATGATCTGGATCCAAAGACGAAAACAGTATTCGACCAGGAGGTCAATAAATGAAGCTAACACCCAATGAACAGGATATGCTGGATGGCGGACAGGGAGAAGCCAAATGCATTGCCATGGAAAAGCTGGTGGAATTCGGTATTGCGGTAAATGCTGAAGAAATGGTGAAATTATCCAACGTCCACTTCGGGTCCTGCGTGCTCATGCCGCAGTCCACGCCCGACTACGCCAAATATGAACTGGGACACAGTCCGCTTTTTGAACAGTTTATTCGGATGGACGCGTCGGTGACCGATGATCCCGGCTGTATCTGTTCCACGGATCCCCTGTTTCTGCAGCTGGACAAGTATGAAGCGGAAGGGTATCCCTGGAATCACCGTCGGTACAAGATGCCGGAAGCCATTTACCATGCCGTTTCCAAAGGGTATGAGGCATGCAAAAAGATGGGTTGGGTCATGTCCCAGTCCTGCACCCCCCACTTCAATACCGTCATCCCCAAGAAGGGGGAATACGTGGTGTCGGTTGAGTCCAGCTATGCCGCTTACATTAACAGCATCATGGGTGCCAGGGCAAACCGGGAAAATACCGTGACCATGATTTACGCGGCCATTACGGGGGTACATCCGAAATACGGTACCATGCTCGATCCGAACCGGCGCGCGGAGGTGGTTTTCGAGCTGGCCGACGAAGTGAGGGACGGCTTATTTGATCCCGCCGACTGGGCGGCCCTTGGCGCGGCCATGGCCATCAAGAGCGACAACCGGATTCCGGCTATTTTGAACCTGCCGCAACCCCTTTCAAATGAGGCGGCCAAGCTGCTGACCGCTTGCGCTTCTCCCGGCATGAACGATCCCATCCTTCACCTGGTGGGCCTAAGCCCCGAGTCGCTCACGTTGGAGGCCGCTTTTGGCGGCAGCGTTCCAGAAGATGTGGAGACAATACGGCTCACCCTCGCCCATGTAAAGGAGATGTATCAAACACTCTGCTCCGCCGACAGCGACCAGGTGGACATTGTTCACGTGGGATGCCCCCATCTCACATACCATGAGATCCGGGAGGTGGCCCGGCTGGTGGAGGGGAAGAAAGTGAACGACAATGTTTATCTCTGGGTCCAGACGGATACCCCCACCTATTACATGGCCCACCATTACGGCGAGGCCCGGATCATTGAAGAGGCCGGCGGCAAAATTTATCACTCCACGTGCTTCGGTCTCCTTCCCATTCGGGATTGGGGAGACGACATCAATATCGCCACCAACAGCTTCAAAGGGATCAAGCTTTTCGGTGGTCAGGGTCAGGGCTGGATCTTCGGGGCCCTGCCGGATCTGATTAATGCGGCGGTAACCGGGCGGTTTGTTTCCACGCGGTGGGGTTAGAACCGCCTTAATGGGGTGCGCCCCGAAACAGGGAGATTATTCATGCTAAACCTGGAGATAAGCACTATGAAAAACGTCACCATCATCGGCGCCGGTATTCTGGGTGCCCAGATTGCGGTTCAGGCCGCCTGCTTTGATTTTAACGTCACGGTCTATGATAATGCGGAAGGGGCCTTTGAGCGATCGGTGGGGCAGTTTGGAGCCATCATGGCAACGCGGAAGACGGGTCCGGTGGTCCCGCTGGAACTTTGGAACGGCAGCATTTCAAAGGTTAAGACCGCATCCGTCATGGCCGAGGCGCTGAAGAATGCCGATCTGGTGATCGAGGCGGTTCCCGAGAATCTGGAACTCAAAAAAAAGGTGTTTAAAGAACTGGATGCCCTGGCGCCACCAAAAGCGATTCTGGCCAGCAACAGTTCCACCATTCCCATTTCAAGGATTGAAGGTGCCACCAAACGGCCCGAGAGATGCCTGAATCTACACTTCTACACACCCGTAACCGGCATCAATCTGGTGGATATCATGGGCGGTACCCGCGTGGATCCTGCAGTGATGGAAACGGGACGGCAATGGATCAAGGCCATCGGCTGTATTCCGCTAACCGTCAAAAAAGAAAGCTACGGATTCTGTTTTAACCGCGTATGGCGGGCCGTAAAGCGGGAAATCCTTTCCATGTGGTCCCAGGGGGTTGTGGATTTCCGGGATGTAGATCGGGCCTGGATGGTAGCCTATAAACAGGCAGCGGGACCCTTCGGTCAGATGGACATTAACGGGCTGGATGTAACCTATCATGTGGAAATGTCCTATTACCTGGAATCGGGAGACGAGCGGGACCGACCGCCTGACGCCCTCAAGGCCATGGTGGACCGGGGAGAGCTAGGGGTCAAGACCGGAAAAGGGTTCTACAATTATCCCGATCCGGAGTTTGCAGATCCGGGTTTCTTAAAGGGATAGCCTTTTCGGTTAAAGTTGAGATAGACCCAAAAAATTGGACAATGTGTTAAGCTCTGAGTCTACTCATCGAATGAGATGATAGAGAGCAAGAAACGAACCCATTAAAGAGCGGAATTCAAAGCAAAATTTGTTCTTGCAGCCTTCACCTGCTGAACGCCTACGTTGCGCTCGGAACCCGGAGGAATGAAAAGTAAAAAACCTTAAAAGACAAATCTTTCTTTCCTGCCCACGTCCAAATATATTGTTGCCAGGACTGCTTGGGTATACCTGCTATATATCTGTAATAAAAACAAAAAATATTCAACCCCAATATATTGGGGTTGGCTTTCCGAACGGCAGGGTCTCTTAAATGGTCTTCGAAACCAAATTTTTGGCGCTTAGCGTCTGTTAAGAAATCAGTTCCTTTATAATTCGGTGGGATATGATCTCCTTTCTGCAGGCATGAACACATCGCTGATATTTCACCCGACTTTAAAAAACGCATCTTAAGGCCATCTGCACCTCAACGACTGACTCAGCCCACCAAGTGAAAAATTTTTGCGAGCCGGGCACGATAATGTACAGCCCTTAAAAATGTGGGGATGAGCATGAAAGCCATGCCTCCAATCCCGAATGCCAAGGTGACATTCTGCCAGTCCAGCAATCCTTCACCAGCCCATTGATATAGAAAATACACTCCGCCCGGGAGGTAAAGCACGGTGGCAGTCACTACACCCGGAGAATATTCACGGCCCAGAATTGTGCTGGAAATATGCAGGAATGCATTGGAAAGAATCCACATGGCCGCTGCCATTCCAACCCACAGATACTTCTTTGGGTCTACATAATACAGATAGCAGGCGGCGGCCACGCAGACGAGATAGATGAAGTTTCCGATCAGATTTTGCTTCCAGTCGAACCGGCCAAAATATCGATTCGCCCATGGAACAAATCCGAAACAAAACTCCTCCACCATATGAATGCCATAAAAGAGACAAATGAAAAAAATGGTGATGGAGTGGTTGTCGAGACTGACTTCGCTCATGATTATAACTCACACGGCAAAATTTCAGTAACCGTTATCGCAATAGGTGTTGCTCCCGGATTTTATCAGTGTGGCCTCATCCAGCTGAGTGGTTGGCGTTGCGTATTTCGGCGGATTTAACGGAGAATAGTAATTCATAGGCGGATCAAAGGTGTAATTTGATACTTGCCCCATCAACTGGGTAATTCCCGACTTCTTGACCCGCAGCACCATGAGATCGGTGGCCCAGACAATATCCTTGCCGAACACTGGATAGTCGCCCCGGGGGAAGTGATTTTTCACACTCTGAAGGGCACACTCCACCGTATCGTCCGCAACGGGAAAATGCGCCAGAACCGACAGCTTGGGCTTGGGATCAATCCGGCTCAGCAGGTAGCCATAGGCGCCCTGTGGTGTATGGGAGCTCTCTTCAACATCGGCGCACGTGGCCACAGCCTGGTCAAACGCCGGGTTTGTCCCCGGTGTCGGGGGATACGATAAACCGAGGTTTTTCATGGTCAGAAGCTCCGGCGGCAGAATCATCTCGTGAATGAATACGTCAACTCCGCGGGGAATTCCAGTTTCAGGATCCCGGTTGATCGCCTGTTGGATGCAATTGGTTTCGGGCCGCGTATCACTGGTGTAGATCATGGTGAGGTCGTTCCACTCCAGTTTGAAACCGATGGAGCCCTGGCGGCAGTGTATCACCGGGAAATGCGTGATTTTGACTTTGGTGCTGGGATTATCATAGGCAACGCCCCCCACGGTGCGCCATGGAAGCTCAATGGGCACCAGAGCGTAACCGTCGTTGGCTGGATCGTTCCCCACGGGAATGGGCTCGTGGGGCAGTCCCCAATCACTTTGTGAAGGCACCGGGTAGTTGGCCCAGCCAGTTTGTAGAAAGCTGAAGCTTTCGGTGTGCCACCGCATGGCCTCCCGAAAATGCCCGCAAAATGCCATCACGCCGTCGTCATAATATTCGGGAGGCGCCGTTGGGTTGGGGACTTCAGAAGGGCTGTGGGAGAAAACGTACAGGGGAAACTTGCGATCGATAGAAGGTCCGAAGCAATAAAGGGAAGGCAGATCTCCCATGTGGTCTCCGTGAAGGTGCGAAATAAAGACTTTGTTCATTCGACTGGGGCTGATGCCGAGCGCATTGTAGTTGGTGATGGAACCCGGGCCAATATCAAATACAAATGAGTCCGTGGCATGACCAAAGCTGCCTTCGACCTCGACCCAGGGACCGACTTCCACAAAAATACTCATCATTTCCTGTGCTCTGCGTGTGGGCGGAAAGGCGGAACCTAAAAATGTAATCCGCATTTCATCCGATGCCAGGTCTTTTTGCATATCCGGTGTGTATATGGCACCGCTGTTGATCAAATCTGAGGCATAACTGTAGGCTGCCGTCTGAAAGTCGGTGGGGTATCCACAGGCGTTATCCGGGCAGACCATTTGCGCTTTTGCGGTGGAATCCCCGCTGCATCCAAGGGCAAACCCGCCAAGTGCAAGGCCTCCCAAACTCAGCCCTGACGTCTTTAACCATTGCCGC
>JGI10211J34971_10002086_pt1 | contig 16414 bp, 12 predicted proteins | sample Etolagsediment_FD_34971 | JGI IMG/M metagenome (IMG submission 34971) | reverse complement strand
CCGCACTTATTCGAGACTTTGCGGGCTTAAAGGCGGGAGATACGGTAACCCTTCACCTGCCGATGGTGGCGGAGCTGCCGATAACTATGCTTGCCTGTGCTCGGCTTGGTGTTATCCACTCTGAGGTGTTCGGAGGTTTCAGCGGCAAGGCATGCGCAGACAGAATAGTGGATTCCGAAAGTAAAGTGCTGATAACAACGGATGGGTATTATCGGGGCGGCAAGCTCCTTGACCATAAGCAAAAGGCTGACGTGGCTGTTGAGGAAGCGAAGAAAGACGGCCAGACCATTGATAAGGTGCTGGTTTGGCAACGTTACTCGGGGAAATACTCAAGTCCGACACCAATGGTTGATGGACGTGATTACTCTATCAACGACCTGCTTAAAAATTACCGCGGAAAAAAAGTTGAGCCGGTATCAATGCCAGCGGAAGACCCGCTCTTCCTGATGTACACCAGCGGCACGACCGGAAAGCCAAAAGGATGTCAGCACAGCACCGGCGGCTACCTGGCTTATGTAACAGGCACATCAAAGTATATTCAGGACATTCATCCGGAAGACGTGTACTGGTGCATGGCAGATATTGGATGGATTACCGGCCATTCGTATATTGTTTACGGGCCATTGGCTTTATGTGCATCGTCGGTTATTTACGAAGGTGTACCCACGTACCCAGATGCGGGCCGGGCATGGAGAATAGCGGAAGAGCTCGATGTAAATATCTTCCACACTGCACCAACCGCTATACGAGCTCTCAGGAAAGTTGGCCCTGACGAGCCGAAAAAATATAATTATCACTTCAAACATATGACCACCGTTGGGGAGCCGATTGAGCCCGAGGTATGGAAGTGGTATTACAAAGTAGTTGGAAAAGGCGAAGCAGCAATAGTCGATACGTGGTGGCAGACAGAGAACGGCGGCTTCCTGTGCAGCACTATACCTGCAATAAAACCAATGAAGCCAGGCAGTGCAGGTCCGGGCGTACCAGGCATTCACCCGATAATCTACGACGAGGATGGAAAGGAAATCAAAAGGGGAGAGGGTAAAGCAGGAAATATATGCATACAGAACCCCTGGCCTGGTACATTTCAAACAATATGGAGAGACCGTGACCGATATGTTTCTCAATATTATGAGAAGTACTGCAAGGACAAAAACAGTAAGGATTGGCGTGATTGGCCATACCTTGCCGGTGATGCTGCTGTTGAAGCCGACGATGGATACTACCGTATCCTGGGTAGAATTGACGACGTAATAAACGTTTCAGGTCACCGCCTTGGAACCAAAGAGCTCGAATCCGCCGCTCTTCTTGTTGAAGAGGTAGCAGAAGCTGCGGTCATACCTGTGGCTGACGAGATAAAGGGGAAAGTGCCTGATTTGTATGTATCCTTAAAACCCGGATACAAATCCAGTGAAGAGTTGGCTTCGAGGATTTCAGAAAATCTTTGTCAATCCATTGGAAAAATCGCAAAGCCGAGAAAGGTCTGGATTGTATCCGATATGCCAAAGACACGTTCCGGAAAGATAATGCGCAGGGTCCTCGCAGCCCTTTCTAACAACAAGGACGTGGGCGATGTAATGACGCTGGCCAATCCTGAAATTGTTGACGAAATCAGGGAGATGGTCCAAGAGTAATCCCAATGCTTTTGAGGTGTTGGTGTATACTTTATTTGAATGAAAGGAGTGATTGTGGAGAATCAAGTATCTGAAGACGTGATGAAGCTAAAAGACACCACAGCCAACCCTGCGCCCCTCGGTTTGATGGGTTTTGGGATGACGACGGTATTGCTGAATCTACATAATGCCGGTCTTTTTGGATTAGGGACAATGATTTTAGCTATGGGGATCTGTTATGGCGGAATGGCGCAGGTCCTGGCGGGAATAATGGAATGGAGAAAGGGAAATACCTTCGGAACAACCGCATTTTGTTCCTATGGTCTTTTCTGGCTCTCTTTAGTTGCTCTACTGGTTATGCCAAAGATGGGGTGGGGCAGCGCTCCAGGGAACCCTGCGATGGCAGCATACCTGTTTATGTGGGGAGTATTCACTGCTGTTATGTTCATTGCTACATTAAAACTTAATAGAGCGCTGCAATTTGTATTCGGCTCATTGGCTTTGTTGTTCTTTCTGTTGGCTCTTGGAGACCTTACAGCCAGTTCTACAATAAAGCATATTGCAGGTTACGAGGGAATCATCTGCGGGCTTTCAGCGATATATACGGCTTTAGCTCAAGTGTTAAACGAAGTATATGGCAGAACCGTAGCTTCTATAGGTCCTGTGAAGTAGGCGTTCGTGTTCAAGCCCATCGGGGCAGAAGTTGTAGCTGCGCGAGTTTGGGGCGGGCTTTTATGATATTGGTTTAGAAGGAATTGTTAACTTATGCTGCGTAGCAAAGCTATTTCTGCTATGCGTAGCGCTTCACAGAGCATAGCTCGTAGAGCAGGACTGTTATGAGTCTTGAGAATTTTTTCAATCCGCAATCTATTGCAATAGTCGGCGCCTCCCGCCAGAAAAGCAAGGTTGGGCACGAAATCCTGACAAGTATTCTCAACGGCGGATACAAGGGCAAAATATTTCCAGTCAACCCCAAAGCCGATACGATAGGGCAGTTGAGATGTTATCCCGACCTCGAATCTATCGGCGAGGTTCCTGACCTCGTGATTATTGCTGTTCCGGTGAAGATTGTTTCGGCGGTTATGCGCCAGTGCGCAAAGGTTGGAGTGCGCTCGGTCATTATTATTACTGCCGGTTTCAAGGAGGTCGGCGAAGAGGGCAGGGAACTTGAAAAACAGGTTGTTCGAATTGCAAAACAGGCCGGCATCAGGGTCATCGGCCCCAACTGTCTTGGTGTGATAGTGCCGGCGAACAACCTGAATGCCAGTTTCGGCGGCGACCTTCCGGCCCCAGGTGCAATAGGGTATCTTTCGCAATCAGGGGCGTTGTTGGCCACCGTTCTTGATATGGCCGGCGCCGGCGGTATTGGTTTTAGCAAGCTTGTGAGTATCGGCAATAAGGCGGATTTGAACGAATTAGATGTTATAGAAGCGATGGCTTGTGACCCGGATACCAAAGTTATTGCCGGCTATCTCGAAAGTATTAGCAACGGCAATGTTTTTGTAAGGAAGGCGGAGCAAATTTCCCACGATAAGCCCATACTTTTGATAAAAGCCGGTGGGACACCAGCGGGAGCAAAGGCAGCCTCGTCTCACACTGGAAGCATAGCAGGTACTGAAACCACGTATGAATGCGTATTTGAACGGGCTGGGATTATTCGGTGCAACTCAATTAAACAGCAGTTTGATTATGCCCAGGCGTTTGCAAATCAGCCACTGCCAAAAGGGACCCGGGTGGCCGTTATTACCAACGCTGGTGGAGCCGGTATTATGGCTGCTGATGCCGTCGAACGTCAGGGACTTACTTTTGCCCAGCCAACTGAAAAAACGGTAAAGAAGCTGGCGGAAAAGCTGCCTGCGGCTGCCAATTTTTATAACCCCTTTGATGTTCTCGGTGATGCTCTTGCCGACCGGTATGAATATGCTATGGATGTTGTTCTCGACGACCCAAACGTTGATATCCTACTGATACTGCTGACCCCGCAGGCAATGACCGAAATCGCCGCCACTGCCGAGGCGATTGCCAGAACAGCAAAGCGAAAGACCGAGAAGCCGATTCTTGCTTGTTTTCTTGGAGCTAACGAGGTCAAAAAAGGAGTGAGAATTCTAAGGGAAAATAAGATTCCTCAGTACGATTCACCGGAAAGCGCTGTTGAAACAATCAAGGTTATGACCGAATACGTGAGATGGCACGCCAGACCTAAACGCGTAGTGAAACTATTCCCCGTCAATCGCAGAAAGGTCGAAAACATCATTGAAAGGCACCTGCGGCAGAGGATTCTGGAAATCGGCGAGGCCGAATCGAAAGAGATACTTGAGGCGTATGGGTTTGTCACGCCAAAAGGTTCTGTTGCGACCACAGCCGAGCAGGCAGCCAATATAGCAGAACAGCTTGGATATCCGGTTGTCCTGAAGATATGGTCGCCTGATATTTCCCATAAGTCCGATGTGGGTGGGGTTAAGCTGGGCCTCAACAATACCTCTGATGTTATGGATGCTTTCGACCTTATGATGTATCGAGTGCCTAATAAAGTGCCCAATGCCAATATTCTTGGTGTTCTTGTTCAGGAGATGTGTAAGGTTGGAAAAGAGGTTATCCTTGGGGTGAATCGCGACCGGCATTTTGGCCCGTTGATGATGTTCGGGATGGGCGGGACGATGGTAGAAGTACTTAAAGATGTGTCTTTTGACCTGGCGCCGCTGACGGCAGAAGAGGCAAAGCAAATGCTTGTTAATACAAGGACGTATCAAATGCTGAAAGGCGCTCGTGGCGAGGAGGGGGTGGATATAGCAGCGATAGCCGAAGGCCTGCAAAGACTTTCACAACTGGTTACGGAGTTTCCTCAAATTCAGGAACTGGATATAAACCCGTATGTTGTCGGCCCCGAGGGCACGGCACCAATTGCTGTTGACTCCAGGATAAGTATAGAAGAAATTTAGTTTTTTAGCGAGCCGATTATGCAGGGATTTGACTGGAGAGTAAAGTACAAGGACAAAATAGGCACTGCCGCGGCGGCGATGAAGTTAATTAAGTCAGGAAACAGCATATTTATAGGCACAGGCTGCGGCCAGCCACAACATCTTGTCCAGGCTTTGGTTGAGCATTGCAGCGAGATTTGCGACGCTCACATTGTTCACTTGCTGACGATGGGCGCTGCTCCCTATGCCGATGAGAAATTCCGTGAAAAGTTCAAGATGAACAGTTTCTTCATTGCAGACAATGTCCGTGACGCCTTAGAAAAAGGTATCGGAGACTACACGCCAATATTCCTGTCGGAGATACCTCTTGAGTTTGAGACGGGAAGAATTCCAATCGATGTTGCCTTAATCAGTGTAACAGAACCCGATGTTAACGGGCTGTGCAGTTTTGGTGTTTCCGTAGATATTGTCAAGTCTGCCACCGCCAATGCGAAATATGTTATAGCACAAGTCAATCGGAATATGCCTCGAACGTGTGGCGATAGCTTTATCCACATCAATACCATCGATATGTTGGTGCCTTTCGATGAAGACATTATCGAAATTCCGGTACCTGAATCTAATGAGACTCTGCGGAGGATTGGGCAAAATATCGCCCGGCTTGTTGAAGACGGCAGTACTATCGAGTGCGGTATAGGGCGCATCCCTCAGGCCCTGGCTGAATTCCTAAAAGATAAGAAAGACCTCGGTATTCACACTGAGATGTTCAGCGATTGGATTATAGACCTGATTGAGTGCGGCGCCATCACTTGTGCGAAGAAATCCCTCAATCACGGTAAAATCGTAGCAAGCTTCTGTATGGGCTCGAAACACCTCTATGATTATATCAACAACAATCCATTCTTCGAGTTTTATCCCACCGAGTATGTCAACGACTCTCGTATCATCAGCCAGCACGAGAAAATGGTAGGCATTAACGTTGGATTGGAAATTGACTTGACAGGGCAGGTCTGCTCGGACTCGTTAGGTTATCGGTTCTACAGTGGCATCGGCGGACAGGTTGATTTTATTCGTGGCGCTGCACGAAGCAGGGGGGGCAAAGCCATAATTGCGATGCCCTCTACCGCAAAAGACGGCAAGGTCAGCAGAATTGTACCGCACCTGACCGAAGGCGCTGGCGTTGTTACAACCCGTGGAGATGTCCACTATGTAGTTACCGAGTATGGGATTGCTTATCTGCACGGCAAAAGTATCAGAGAGAGGGTTCTGGGCCTAATTAACATCGCGCATCCTAAATTCAGGAATGAACTCATTCAAGCTGCAAAGGTCCAAAAATATATTTACGAAGACCAAATAGAACTGGCTTGGGATAAGGTAAGTTATCCGGAGGAGTTAGAACACTATGACACCCTGCGGGACGGCACCGAGATATTCTTCAGGCCTATTAAACCTGCCGATGAGCCGGCACTGTCGGAGATGCTTTATTCGCTAAGCGAAAATTCTATCCAGACGCGTTACTTTGCACACACGATGAGATTTCCGCATAGAGATGTTCAACAGTTAACCAATATCGATTACCGGCAGAACCTTTCTCTCGTCGGCGTGGTTCCCAGCACCTCCGGCGAACAAATCGTCGCTATCGCCCAGTATTTTCTTGACCCAAAGACACAGGCCGCCGAGGTAGCCTTTATTGTGCAGGATGAATGGCAGCAAAAGGGGATGGGAACGTTCCTGCTGGATTGTATTACCCAGATTGCTAAACAACGCGGAGTAAAACGTTTCTATGCAAAAGTACTGCCGACCAATAAGCCGATGCTGACTATTTTTCACAACTCCGGCTACAAGGTGAACACCGAATTCGATGGCGAGGTTTACAGCATAACATACGATTTGGTGAAAGAAAAATAGGAGTAGCTTTGGCAACGAGAAAAGCTGTTTTCATTTATTCGGCGGAGTTTGAAAGGTATCGTTATCCGCCGGAGCATCCCTTTAATACAATTCGAGCCCGGAAGACCCGGGAGATTGTAAATTCTATGGGGCTTCTCTCGGGGCCCGGTATAGGCGAGGTAGCGCCGAAGCCGGCTGAAAGGGTCGTTCTGAAGAAGTTCCACTCAGCTCGTTATCTCCACGCCCTGAAGACCGCAGCCGAAGGCAAATGGGACAGCAATGCGCTTAATATGGGAATCGGCACTTCGGATTGTCCCGTCTTCGAGGGGCTATATGACTATGCGGCTCTGGTCGCCGGCGGCACAATTACTGCTGCAAAGCTGATACTATCAGGCAATGCCGATGCAGCGTTTAATCCATCGGGCGGGTTTCACCACGCAGGCCCGGAACGAGCATCCGGCTTCTGCTATATCAATGACGTGGCACTTGCCTGCATCATACTTGCTGAAGCCGGAAAAAAAGTCTTATATCTCGACGTGGATGTTCACCACGGTGACGGAGTTGCGTACGCATTTTACGAGCGCAGCGATGTTATGACTATATCGTTTCATCAGAACCCAAGAACATTATTCCCCGGAACCGGCTTCGAAGACGAAATCGGTACAGGCAAAGGAAAGGGCTACTGCGTAAATGTCCCTCTTCCAATTGGCACTTATGACCAGGTTTATATGGAAGCATTCGAAGCCCTGGCCCCGCCGTTAATTGAGGCCTTTAATCCTGACGTAATTGTTTTTGAATTAGGGGTAGATGCCCTTGCGGGCGACCCTCTCGCGCACCTGTATCTGACTAATAATGTTTATGCCGATATCATTGATTCTTTGTTAGGTTTTAATAAGCCAATTCTTGCAACCGGCGGCGGGGGCTACAATGTTGAAAATACCGCAAGGGCCTGGGCACTTGCATGGAGCATCCTTGCAGGCGCCGACAGCAGTCAGGATATGAATCTCGGTGTTGGCGGCATTATGTTAGGGGGCACCGACTGGCAGGGGGGGTTGCGAGATAGAACGCTCGCCGTAAGCAGCCAGCAGCAAAATGCAGTAATACCTGCGATAGAAGCCACAATAAAAGCGGTTAAAGCAAATATCTTCCCCATTCATAGACTCTAATTTTCTCAGATTGGGGGAAGTGATGTACCAACTAAAAAACACGCCTGAGAGGGCTCGAACCCCTAACCTTCGGTTCCGTAGACCGACGCTCTATCCAATTGAGCTACAGGCGCAAAATTGCTTCATACACAAACCCGCGATGATTCCGTACCCAAGACTCTCTGCTTACTGCGGCTGTTTTCAAATTATAGTCGGGATTTAAGACTTTATCAAGGACAAAATACTCGTGGTCAATCACACCTAACGACTTGAGAACCGTGTATTGGCCTTGACGGCTGGCAAAGTTGAGTATATTCTACTTCGGCAAAGATGGTCGTAATTTGAGGGTTTTAAAAGGATTAGTTGGTTAACAGGGGTGGCTATGAAAATGGATGCCGGGCAGGCAATTACAAATTATTCTCTCAGGCATTACAAATTAGTTACCGCGGTAATGGTTGCCGTAACGTTGGCACTGGGTGCGTTGATACCACTTATCCGGGTTGATACCGACCCGGAGAATATGCTTTCAAAAAATGAGCCGGTCCGGATATTTCACAATCAGACAAAGCAGCAGTTTGAACTAAGTGACATCGTAGTTGTTGGGATAGTCAATAATAAGGACCCTGATGGTGTTTTTAATCCTGCTTCATTGACGAAGATATACGAGCTGACCGAATTTGCAAAAACGCTTCAATGGCAGGATGCAAGAGACCCCAACAGGCAAGTCGGCGTGGTAGAAGTCGACCTGATGGCGCCTTCGACAGTAGACCACATCGGCCAGGGCGGCCCCGGCGAGGTAAAGTTTGAATGGTTAATGCATAAACCTCCCACAACACGGCTGCAGTCCTTGCAAATAAAAGACAAGGCGATGTCAAACCCTTTGCTCAAAGGGACGGTTATATCAGAAGACGGAAAAGCAATATGTTTGTATCTGCCTCTGACGAGCAAGGATTTGAGCTATAGAGTATATAAAAAATTAAAACAAAAAATAGCCACCTTTAAAGGTGATGAGAAATATTACATCACCGGACTGCCGGTTGCTGAGGATACCTTCGGCTACGAAATGTTTGTCCAAATGGCCATCTCAGCGCCACTGGCAATGGCCGTTATATTTATTCTAATGTTGCTGTTCTTCCGCAAGCTCGTCTTGATTATATCCCCAATGATAGTGGCACTGGTTTCCGTAATTTCAACGATGGGGCTGTTAATTGGAATGGGGTATCCGGTGCATATTATGAGCTCGATGATATCGATTTTCCTTATGCCGATAGCGGTAGTGGACTCGATACACATTCTTTCGGAATTCTTTGACCGCTACACACCCCGGAAGGGCAGAAAAAGTACTATCATTGAGGTTATGGGCAATCTTTTTACGCCGATGCTTTATACTTCGCTGACATCGGCAGCCGGCTTTGCTTCACTGGCCATCACGCCCATTCCACCTGTACAGGTTTTTGGCATCTTCGTTGCCATTGGCATTATGATTGCTTGGGTTTTCACCGTTACCTTTGTACCGGCCTACATAATGATGATAAGAGAAAGCTCGTTGAAAAGCTTCGGTTCCAGCCATACACACGCAGAAAAACAAAGCTGGCTTACAAGATTGCTTAATGTAGGTGGGCGTTTCACATATAACACTGCAAAACCGATTTTGGTGGTTATGTTGATAATTGCCGCAGTTGCCGTTTACGGCATCACACAAATTCAGATAAACGACAATCCGGTCAAGTGGTTTTCGAAAAAACATCCCATACGCCAGGCCGATATCGAACTAAATAAACATTTCGGCGGCACCTATATGGCCTACTTGGTTCTCGAAGGAAGCGAAGCACAAAGCTTGAGCCCTGAATATATTGACACCGTCCACAAGCGCTGGCTGGAAAAAGGTCTTGCGCTCAAGGAAGATTTCCCGCGGGCGAGCGACCTCGTTACTGAGATGGAAAAGTTGCTTCCTGCTGACGCATCAAAACACGAGACCAGAGAGCAGCTTCTCGATGGATTCATTAAGATTGCAAATGAAAAATTAGATGCAGCCGAAGATGCTAATGCACCCGGCGACCAGGAGGTTTGGTTCGAAATCGTGGACTTTTTCGAGTTAGAGAAGGAACGGCTAAAAATTTTCAAGCAGCCCGAAGTGCTCCGTTACATCGCAAAACTTCAGGAACACCTTAAAAGCTCAGGCCTTGTCGGCAAAAGCAATTCCGTCGCCGATATCGTCAAGAAGGTTCATCAGGAACTTATCGACGGCACACCTAAAAGCCACAAAATTCCCGATTCTTTCCAGGCGGTTGCTCAATGCCTGCTGCAGTTTCAAAGCAGCCACAGACCCACAGATTTGTGGCACTTTGTTACCTACGACTATATGCACGCCAACGTTTGGCTGCAACTGACCAGCGGAGATAACAGAGATGTGGGAAAAACCGTCAGGGCGGTAGAAAACTTTTTCGCTGAAAATCCGCCGCCTGTGCCGCTTAAATACAACTGGGCCGGCCTTACGTATATCAACATAATCTGGCAGAACAAAATGGTCTGGGGGATGTTACAGTCGTTCCTCGGCAGTTTTTTAGTCGTATTTATAATGATGGCCATTTTGTTCCGCTCACCGCTCTGGGGTATTATATGTATGATTCCGCTGACCATAACGATAGCTCTAATTTACGGCATCATCGGGCTGATGGGGAAAAATTATGACATGCCGGTAGCTGTACTTAGTGCGTTGACGCTCGGTATGGCGGTTGATTTTGCAATACATTTCCTCGAACGCGCAAGGGAAAGCTTTCGTCAGACCGGCTCTTGGCAAACCAGCGCTGTCATAATGTTCGGCGAACCTGCCCGCGCCATAAGCAGAAACGTCCTCGTGATTGCAATTGGTTTTCTGCCGCTGTTGGCAGCGCCTCTTATGCCATATAAAACCGTGGGAATATTCCTGTGTGCAATAATGGCTGTCTCAGGCACTATTACGTTAATGATTTTGCCCGCCATCCTGAGGCTTGCCGAAAGAAAACTATTCAAGCACGTTACGAGGCCGACATCACTGACCTGTAATTGTGCCTTCTGTGCAGTTATCTCGGCGGCTGCGGTAGTTCTGGTAGCGATAAACTTCCATCAGTACTGGAAGCTCGGCTGGAACAAACTCACCTGGATTACTATAATAGTAATACCGCTGATGGCGCTAATTTGCGGAATACTGTCACGCAGACAGGCGTGCAAAATAGCTGAGAAAAAAGGAAAACAGACATAAAAAGACCATAGCTTGAAAGGGAACAGGCGATGACTATTGAAGGATATTTGAGAGCGATAGCAGGTTTCTTTATGTTTGTCAGCGTCTTGCTGGTGCATTTCCACTCACCACACTGGCTTTTCTTCACTGGCTTTGTAGGCTTGAATTTATTGCAGTCAGCCTTTACAAACTGGTGCCCGATGATGTCCATACTCAAAAAGCTTGGTGTTGAGAGCCAGTCGCCAAAAGCAAAAACCGAAAGAGAGGTGTAAAATGAGGCTGATATGGATAGCAGTGTTTGTTCTTGTCTTTTCTATGCCGCTTTTTGTCAGTGGCGGGCCAAATGTACCTCAGCCAAACAAACCAGTCGAAGCAAACGCTGCGCATCAGGAAATCCCGGATGTAAACATCATTGTAAGCAAAGCTAACCTCGTTGCATATTATCAGGGTAAAGACGGTAAAGCTGAAGTCAAAATGACAATAACAGACAAAAAAGGGCAAAAACGGTTCCGCGAGTTCATCATATTGAGAAAAGACACCAAGGATGGTGGCGACCAAAAATACTATGTTTATTTTCTCAAGCCGCCTGACGTCCGCAAAATGGTCTTTATGGTTCACAAGCATGTCAACCTGAAAAAAGATGATGACAGATGGCTGTACCTGCCCGCTCTTGACCTTGTCAAGCGAATCGCCGCCTCCGACAAACGCACCAGCTTCGTCGGTTCAGATTTTCTCTATGAGGACGTCTCGGGGCGAAGCCTCGAAGAAGATACACATCAACTGATAGATGCCAACGACAAGCTCTTTGTGGTCAAAAATGTGCCCAAGAAGCCCGATACCGTAGAGTTCAGCTACTACAATGTCTCAATCGACCGCAAAACTTTTATGCCTATGAAAATGGAATATTACGATAAGAAAAACAAACTCTACCGCATCATTGAATCTAAAAAGGTCAAGAAAATTCAGAAATTCCCAACTGTTGTCAAATCCATCGTTTTGGATTTGAAGACCGGCAGCAAAACTCTGATGGAATTTAGCAGCGTCAAATACGATATCAAACTCAAGGACATATTCACGGAACGATACCTTCACAGACCGCCAAGAGAGGCAAGGCGATGATTTTGCATAAGAGTCAAACTGCATTGGTACTGGTCGGCTTTGCTGCATTTTTTTCTTTTCCCCCGACAGTTAACGCCGACAGCTATGGTGACGCCAACTCACTTTTTTCTCATTTGCCAATAGAACTGCACGGCTTTTATGAAGTGCGCTCGGGCTACCGCACCAGAAAAGACAAATACGAAAAAGATATGTCGATTATGGAAAACCGTCTCCAGCTTGAATTGTCCTCAAACCTCAGTTGGGCCGACCTAAATGTCAAAGGCGATGTGTTCGGCGATTTGGTAACAGAAGAAGCCGACTTTGACCTCCGCGAAGCATATATGTTCACTATGCCGTTTGCTTTTATAGATTTAAAAGTCGGCAGGCAAATCCTTACCTGGGGCACCGGCGACCTCATCTTCATTAACGACCTCTTCCCCAAAGACTGGCAGTCATTCTTCATCGGCAGGGACAGCGAATATCTGAAAGCACCGTCCGATACCGTCAAGGTCAGCTTCTTCAGTGACCTTGCAAATCTCGATATTGTTTACACTCCCCAATTTGACCCGGACCGATTTATAAGGGGTGAGCGTATTTCGTACTGGAATTCAAATCTTGGCAGACTCGCCGGCCGCGATGCAATAATCCATACCGACAAGCCGAATCGATGGTTCAGAGATGATGAAATCGCCGTTCGACTATACAGGAATATCAACAATTATGAATTTGCTCTTTACGGCTATCGCGGCTACTGGAAAAGCCCCGCCGGCCAAAATGCCGCCGGGACTCAGGCGCTCTTTCCCGACTTAAATGTTTACGGTGCCAGTGTCCGCGGCAATGTCGGCAAAGGCATAGGCAATCTGGAATTTGGCTATTACGAATCCGCTGATGACACCGGCGGTCAAAACCCACTCATCGGCAATTCCGAGGTGAGATATCTGGTTGGCTATACGCAGGAAATCGGAAAGGATTTCACCGCAGGTCTGCAGTATTACGTTGAACAGATGCTGGATTATGGTCAGTATAAGCGTAATCTCACGACCGGCCCTGCTCGTGACGAATTCAGACATCTTACAACGCTGCGCTTGACAAAGCTTTTGATGGGCCAGAACCTGCGGTGTTCGCTTTTTAGCTACTATTCGCCAACGGATAAAGACGTTTATATGCGGCCGAACGTAAATTACAAAATCAACGACAATTTGGCTGTGGAGGTCGGTGCTAATGTGTTTTTTGGCGACTATCCACACACCTTTTTCGGCCAGTTCCGGAACAATACAAATATATACACGGCTCTGCGTTACAGTTTCTAATCGCATCTGCTTGAAGCCTAAATTTGCTAATTTTCTTGACCGGTTGTCCTGGTTCGTTTTTAATATTCCCTGTTTATGGGGGAAACTCAGTTTTGGAAGGTACAGAAAAATGAAAGTCAGCAAACGAGCCCAGGCCGTACCGGCATCGGCAACGTTGGCAGTTAGCGCACGGGCCAAAGAACTAAGGGCCCAAGGTCAGGATATAGTCGCGTTCGGTGCAGGCGAGCCGGACTTCGATACCCCCGATTATATTAAGGACGCTGCTATAAAGGCATTGAAAGCAGGCCGGACGAAATACACCGCCGCCGTCGGTACAATTGAGCTAAGAACCGCCATCGCCGAAAAGCTGCAGAGGGAAAACGGCCTCAAATACACTCCCGACCAAATCATTGTCAACATTGGTGGTAAGCATTCAGTCTATGAGTTGATGCAGGCGGTCCTCGACCCTGCTGACGAAGTTATCGTCGGCACACCGTACTGGGTAACATATATAGAGACAATAAAGCTTGCCGATGCTACACCCAGAATTATTCAAACCGACAAAGCCAACAGCTACAAAATCACGCCGGAGCAGCTAAAAGAGGCAATCACCGGAAAAACGGCTATGCTCGTAATTAATTCACCGAGCAACCCAGGTGGTTTTACTTATACGCCCGAAGAGCTGGCCAACCTTGCAAAGGCACTTGAAGGCACAGATGTGATGGTGCTTTCAGACGAAATCTACGAAAAACTCATCTACGGTGATACTAAATTTGTCAGCTTTGCATCGCTAAGCGAAGATGCCTACAATAGAACCATAACCCTAAATGGCTTTAGTAAAACCTTTGCGATGACCGGCTGGCGCCTCGGCTATACGGCAGGGCCCCTCGAAGTCATAAAGGCAATGGGCCGGCTGCAATCGCATACGACTTCAAATCCCGTGACCTTCGCTCAATATGCGGCAATTGCTGCGTTTGACGATACCGGTGGCACAGCAGAGAAAATGCGCATAGAATTCGAGCGCCGCGGAAAATATATGGCCCAGCGACTAAACAGCATCAAAGGCGTCTGGTGTTGCGAACCTACCGGCGCTTTTTATTGTTTTCCTGATGTCTCAAGCCACTATGGCCGAAATATTAATGGCGCGAAAATCAACGGCAGTATAGACTTCGCAAAAGCACTTTTGGAACAGGCAAATGTCGCCCTCGTTCCGGGTTTGCCGTTCGGCTGTGATAATAACGTCCGGCTCTGTTTTGCCTGCTCAATCGAACAGATTACCGAAGGTTTGGATAGATTGGAGAAATGGCTCAGTTAATAAAAACCAGAAAATACGGTGCCTTATCCGGCTGGCCCAAACTACACCTTTTTCGGATTTCTTTTATTTTATAGCCAACACCTGTATCTCCTGTATCGTCTAACTACTATGGTCGGTGATAGGGCGGGTTTGCGTTCCGTTTTCGGAGATGTGAGTGCGACATAGGTCGAAAAGACAGATAAAAGACATCCGTGAAGGACAGCGAGAGGCCTGGGAGGCAATAATATGTCGAAACTACAAGTTAATTTACCGCTTTTTGGCATATTTGACTTCTGACACAAGTCTTGCTGAAGACCTGACGCAGGAGACTTTCGTCTCGGCCTGGGCCAACATCACCCGTTTCAAAGGCCGAGCATCGTTGGGAACGTGGCTGCACAGGATTGCTTATAACAAATTCATTGACTCCAGACGCAGCCTCGAACGCAACACCGCTTCGATGGCCGGATTGCAGAAAGCGGGCCGCGATGTACCAGAGACTTTGAATCCGTTGCACCGACTCATGGCTGACGAGCACTCGCGCCTTCTATATGAGGCGATACACAGGCTGGAGTCGTTCGAGTATGTAGCGATTGTGTTACATTATATTCAGGGCCTTAGCTTTCGTGAGATAGCCAAGGTCTTAGACGAACCCGTTGGGACCGTCAAGTGGCGAACGAGCCGGGCATTGAAAAAATTAAGGACATTTTTGACTGGCAGGGTATAACTATGAAAGGAAATCAGGAACAAAAGAGGAAGGACACTACATTGAAATCGCTGGAGGCAGAGTTGCGTAATCTTCCGGAAGTGGAGGTTCCCGAAACGCTTGAAGCGAGACTTTTAGCGGCAATTCCGGTTAGAGGACCGAAGGCGTCTGTGGAGCAGCGAGCTAAGCGGCATCCCGGACTTTGGGACTTTGGGGTAACTACGGCTGCGGCAATCCTGATTTTGGCGCTGATGTTAACAGTAAATTATGGTCTATCCACTCCCTCGCAGACCTTGTTGACGAAATTCAAAGATACATCGCTTTGCTATACCGGATGGGAGCAAAACAGCCTTCTGTACGACCAAAATAACACACTCATTGAGGATACCAATTATACGAATTGCAATGACCCACGGTAAAGCAGGACGAGCTTCTATGCGAAAACTGAAAAGTGAGGGACATCCTACAACCCCCAAACCTGTGTTTTGCCTTTTGCAGGAACTGTGAGATATTGGGGCTTAATCTTGACGATATATAGTTTGGGTTTTATTATTGGGATGTGACGCTAATATCGGTTAAGGAAAAAGCAAATGGAAAACGAAGGAACTATAAGTGAAACAGAGATTGTAAGTGAAACTGGTCTCGACTTACAAGACCAAAGGGCAAAAACTTCCAAACTGGCGGTTCTCTCTATTATCTTTGGGGTACTTGGTCCGTTTTCCTCCGGGACTTTGTGGATAGTATCGTTTAGCGACTTTTTATCTATGGGAGCCCACCATCTAATAACATTGTTTTCCTGCAGTTTGGCGTGGATATTAGGTCTCGCATTAGGAATAAAATCACTTGAGCAGATAGAGAGCAGTGAAGGACTGTTGCTTGGAAAAGAATATGCTATGGTAGGAATTTTCGTTTCTGCCGTTTGGATGGTTCTGATTTTGGTAGCGCTTCTTCTGCCTGCGGTTTTTTCCGTTAATAGCTGAATGTATCGATTTCAGGCTTTATAAAACAGGTTATTGAAAGATGGGAAAGAATAGAAAAATGGCTGAATCAATAAACCCCGTTAGAAATTCCAAAGTGGACAGGAATATGGAACAAAAACCGAAGATTCCTAATGAGGTAAAAGCAAAAAAACGTGCTGCCTTGACCGGCTGGCCAATGGTCTTAGGCTGGCTGGCAATGCTAATCTTCGCCTGCCACGCCTCTACGCATATGGTTGGTGCCGGCGATACCTGGGTCGCAGAGGCATG
>JGI10211J34971_10002085_pt1 | contig 16418 bp, 12 predicted proteins | sample Etolagsediment_FD_34971 | JGI IMG/M metagenome (IMG submission 34971) | reverse complement strand
TCCATATTTAGGGGATCATCAGACAGGGCTTTACTGTATTCAAACCGACAGTATTCGAAACGGGAAACAGGATTTGTCCCTGGGGTGTGATCAAAGCGGATCCCGTTCCAGCATCCGGAAAATGAACTATCTGCCGTAAACAAATCACTGTGCATACTGGTGAATCTGATCTGTTCGTCAGCCGTACCTATGGCCTGGACAGCCCCCTGAACATTGAAACGGTAAAACCCCAGGAATACGATTTCCACACCGGGTGCTGCTGTAAGCAGCACACCATCCTCAACCGTAACAGAGCCAGTGACCAGAATGGAATCCGCATCCCAGTAAGTATCTTCCTGGATAGAACCTGAAACCTGGATCGCCTCCGGTCGCCATCCGTCTGAAAAATGATTATGGACCTGAACTGCAGGGACCTCCCACGAGTCTGGAGAAAATTCCGGTAACAACGGGGCAAAGGTTTGACAACCATATCCGCTTGCCGGAGAGGTGGGCAAGAGGGAAAAATCCCAGTTCTCCGGATCCGATAATTGTGGATCCGTACCAATGATATTGTTGAATGGAGCCTGACCGGCACCCGCCCAGGGATAGGGCGCAAATCAGCCGTAGTCTCAGAGAAATCCAATGTGACGCATCATATCGGTATTCGCTTCCGGATCGGAGTGATACGACCAGTTGTCTGTCACTGGCAAAACCCCCATCTGAGAATATTGACCACTGGCAGCTACATTCACGCCCGTGGGCAGCCAGCTGTTGTCAAATCCCGAATAAGAAATAAAATCATACCCGGTATCTATGGCATCTACGATGATGTTGTGGTGAATGGTAATGCCTTCACCGCAGTTATGTAAACGGATACCAAAATCATGGGGCTGATACATGGTCACATATCGGACCGAACCAACTGGCAAGGCGGAGAAATTATCGTCTTCCATACCGCGGTAGCGGATATTGCCGTTGATCACCACGCAGTCGTCGATATCCAGGGCGCCATTGGTATATGATATGCAAATCTGTTCACCTTGTAAATCGAGAATGGCCCCATTCCCAGCGATGCGAACGCTCTCATCCTCACCGATAAATTCGGCAATGACCGGATCGTATATCCGGCCGATGAGCAGCCCTCCAGTGTAGATGGTTCCCGCCGACAGTTCGATATAGCGATTAAATCCTGCTGCTGGCCCTGCAGCTGCATACATCTCTTTGAGCGTGGCTGGTTGAAGCATGGCGCTCAGCAGGATAATGAACCCTGCACTGATCAGTTTTCTATAAGATTGAAACATGATAAATNGAATAAAACCGGATTGAATACGGTCAAAATTACATTCCCACCTTCTGCTGTACCAACAGTTGTTGAATCCGCCGGCAGGTGGATTGGCATTTTCTACAAAATTAGCATACGGGCCTGATTCCAAATGTCAAATGACAAATGACTGCGAAGCAATACTGCGCCGGTCTATACTGCAGGGCTGGATCGTATTGGACAGATGGCAGGAGAATGTTTCAAAATGAAACCCCTTGGTGTGAACCTGCATAATCCCCGTAAATTCAACAATCAAGTTGGAGCTTTTATGCGCTTAGTTATTATCTTTTTTCTCGTCACAATGACAAATCTTCATGCCGAACTGATACGACCAGTTTCAGGAAGTACCCTGAACTACACCCACGTTTTGTTTGAATGGGATCAGATCCCTGATGCACAAACCTACCGCATTCAAATTGCCAGCGACAATGAATTCAACGATATTGTTAATGATGCCAATGCATCCGCGCTGATCATTATTGTCACTGAAAACCTGGCTTGGGAAACCACCTACTACTGGCGTATTGCCCCTGTAAATCAGGATAATCAGCAGGGTTCGTGGCTGCCTGCTGCACAGTTTTCCATTGGATCAACCCGTTCCTCTGCAGAGGCTGATTTATATATACCGACAGATTATTCAGCAGGACTCACCATATTTGGCTCCTTCTTCGATTATTTCAGCGCCGCAATTGATGCCAATGGGTTGGAAGTCTGGAATTCCGGCAATACCAATACAATCTACTACAGTGCCAATACATATGGTCAGCTGTTTGGCTCTCAATATGATAACAGCCTGGCACACAATATTCCCGCCTTTGAATTTGATCTGGATATAGAAACAATCTGGGCTGAACCCAATGAGGAATATATCCATCATGAGCTGATTCAATTACCCAACGGAAATTACCTGGGGATCGCTACAGTGACGGAATTTGGACCCATACCAATTGGATCCTGGTCCTCGCTTTATCAGGCCATAGGTTATATAGCTGATGGTGTTACGGCGGAATATCCCTGGTTGGGTGATCGTATTGTGGAATGGGATCAGGATACCGGTGAAGAAGTATGGTCATGGAATGTTTTTGACCACTTCAGTTTGCAGGATTATGACGCCCTGGGGGGAACCTGGGAACAAAGTTATTTTGAGGGCAGCTATGATTGGACCCATGTGAATGCCCTATGGTTTGATGAGGCTGAAAATGCACTCTATATCTCCGTAAGACATCTGTCCCGTATCACGAAAATAGATTATCCCTCCGGTGATATTCTATGGAATATGGGATTAGAACTTTATGCCGGAGAAGTGGATTGTGGACACGATTTGGGATTCAGTTTTCAGCACGGCCTGGAATTGACGGACAACGGCAGTATTGTGACCTTTGACAACGGTAATTTAAGCACCATCCTGTTGGGGACTGAAGAACCTCTGTCACGCGGAATGGAAATTCAGGTGGATGACATGGGCAGAACCTGTGCAGCCACCGTCGCCTGGGAACATTCCTTGCCCGCTGACCTGTTCGGCCTGGCCTCCGGGAATACCCAGAAATTATCCAACGGTAATTATCTGATCACCACTATTGGCGGGGGCGGAACCACCCTTGAAATTACTCCGGATCATCAGGTGGTGTGGGAAGGCAATTATAATCTGAGTCTCCCCAACGGCGCTGTGTATCGAGGGCACCGCATTCCCGGATTGCACCCCATCGGATTAAGCATTCAAGTCCCGGGATTGACAGTAGCAGAAGATCAACCAACCGTCATGATTTCCACAGGTGAATCCACCGCAGAATTTCTGATCAGTAATGAAGGTTCGCGGGATGAGGAATTTCAGGTGCAGATACTGGAGGATGGAAACTGGTTTGATGACTATATCACCAGCATTGTTATTCCCGCTGAGGGAGAAGCCTTGATCGCTGCGCCCGGGTCAGTCACCGCTGACGATAATCCACATTTTATTTCCATCACCGTCACACCGCATCATCATCCGCATTTGAGCAAGACAATTGCCTTTCCTTTCCAGGCGGTTGCCGCCTGCCCGGATGGATATCTGGAAATTACCGATTATCCAGCCACCTTGACCATCCTGGGAGACGCGGGTGATTGCTTTGCCGAACAGGATTTCAATGCGCTGCAGGATTTAATCACTGCCAACGATATCGACCTGACTTCGGGACTCTATCTGGGACGCCAGACCTGGACCGAAGGGAGGCTGCGAGTACTGATCGCCGGCAATTATTATCTGGGCGGCAATGTGAGTATGACCACTCTCCCAGACAGTTTCGGTGATCTGGATGATCTGCGCTCTCTCTATCTGGACTGGAACCTGTTGACCACTCTCCCAGACAGTTTCGGGCAATTGATTAACCTGGTCAATCTGCACCTGGCCAACAATCAGCTGACCGGATTATTCCCGGATCTGGGCAATCTGCAGCAGTTGGAAATACTGGATTTGGGCTACAATGAGATTGAAACCATCCCCGAATCCATTGGCTTGCTGGAGAACATGGTCTACTTTTGGATCTTTAATAACCAGCTGAATACTCTCCCGGAAAGCGTCTGTAATCTTGATTTGAATTGGGATGGTGTTGACAATTCATTTCTTCCCTATTTTGCCTGTGGGGGTAATCAGCTCTGTGCCCTTATCCCGGATTGCGTTGCCGAAAGCACCTATTTTGAATCAGGACTCGATCAGTTTTATTATCTTTTTATCATCGACTCACCTCAGGATTGCCTGGACGATGTTAATCAGGATGGGGCCTGGGATATCCTGGATGTGGTGATTACTGTCCTATTTATCCTGGATCAGGAACCCCTCACTCCACCGCAACAGGTTGTGGCGGATCTCAATGAGGATGGTTCTGTGGATATTCTGGATCTAGTTTTGATGGTTGAGATGATTTTGGAGGGTTAANACATCATGNTGCCCATATCCCGCTCGCAGAGATCAAAAACAGTTTACCGGATTATCCGGCGCAACTTTGGCAAAACTTTTTCACCCCTGGGTACCGCCCTGATGATGGCTATTGTGCGGTTAAAGGTTCGCTTTTTCATGTGGCTGGATACCCTGTTCTTTCCATCATTCCGCAAAACCGGGATTACGGCACCGCTGGTCATTGCCGGGAATCCCCGTTCCGGCACCACATTTTTACACCGTTACTTGATCAAATCCGGAATTGGGGCTGGATGTAAACTGCGCCAGTTGCTCTGGCCATCCTTCATTATGCAGAAGATGATCCGCCCGTTTCTGCCCCTTCTGGAACGCTTCAGTCCGGCAAAAAATCATTCCGCCGCCGCCCACGAGACCAATCTGGATTCGGCCGAAACCGATGACGCAGCCCTGCTGTTTCGCTATTTTGACGGTTTTTTTCTATATGGATTTTTCCTGGCCTGGGCTGAGGAAGACCTCTTCCCCTGGATTGATCCGCGAATCCGGGATACATCCACCCGGGATTATAATTGGCTGGAACAGGTCTGGATCCGGGTCCTGGCCGAATCCGGCGCAACCCGAATCATCCCCAAATTGTTTTCTGTCAGTGTGAATATGCCGCGGTTTCTGAAACGCTTCCCCGAGGCCCGTGTCCTATATCTTGTCCGCGATCCGTTGAGTGTCATCCCGTCGGGTATGAGTCTGGTTACCGGAGTCCTGGATCAGCGGTTTGGTTTCTGGAATTTACCTCAGGACCGGAGGCGGCATTATTTGAATCGGCTGTATCGCGCTCTGGTGGAATTGCTGCTGAGATTTCATGACGATTGGGTGAATGAGCGCATCGATCGCAGCCGCGTGATGATAGTTACTTACCCGCGCATGATGCAGGAATTCGAAACGGTGATGACGGAAATTTTGGGATTTATTGGACATCATCCCTCACCTGAATTGCTCCAGGATATCACCGAGCGCGCCGAAGCCCAACGCAATTGGCAGAGCAAGCATACATATGATCTGGAGAAGTTTGGGCTGACCGCCGAACAGATCGAGAAAGACTGCGCCCTCATCTATTCCACTTTTCTTAATGAATAATCCCAGAATCCTGGTTGCCCATACGAATTACAGAGGCCAATGCAATACTCCCAACGCACCCTAGTTTTCATCCTGCTGCTACTCCTGCTAACTGCCGGATCTCCCATCCCCGGGACGGATGCCAACTGGATTGTTTTACAGGATAATCCCATTCAGGTTGAATGGATCCAGGGGGCTGCCAACCCCTGGTGTAAAGCGTGCACTGAGCTGCCCTATTCAATTTCCAGGATCGAAAGCATCCTGGAAGATCTGGGTAATTACGCCTGCGTCTTTGACCGCGTCTCAATCTCGGAAGTGCTGTCGGATAACGTGGTCTATATCCGTCTGGATATGCCATTTCCGTTTGCTGAAAGGGATTATATCGCCAGGTATACCCGTCTTGAATCGGATGATACACTCGTCTACAGATATGAAGCAGTGGTTTCTTCCCTGGCTCCAGATTGTGAAACTTGTGTGCGTCTGATCAACGCCGGGGGAGAGTGGCGACTCATCCCACTGTCGAATGGCGGGACCGAAATTACCTATATCTGGAACGGGGAGTTGCTGGGACGCTTTCCCGAATGGGCAATGACCCGGGCCTGGATAGAGCAGGGTACTGAAGTCCTGGTCTGGTTGGACGAAGCCCTGCAACCCTGAATATCAAACTGAATTACCACGATGGGTTATCAAATGCGTTATATCACTTCAATTATACTTATCACTTTCTTGGTGAGTAGAACTTATTGCTTAGCCAGTGACGGGCAGCATGCCTTTTCGGGAAATCTGCACTATTATTCCATTAACAGTTTGATCGACAACGAGATTATAAACCTGCCCTACCGCCTGGTCGAACTGGAGTATACACATCAGGGGGGTGATTTTCAGGTAACGGGCAATCTGGCCCTGGAACATCGACTGAGGGAATCCACCGACTATCTGGTGAGTACGGATCCCCAGGATTTTACCCTGGATTTGCGCGAGTTGACATTGAGCTGGTATCCCTCTTTTGGAGAAATGCGGATGGGAAAACAAATCTCCGCCTGGGGTGCTGTAGATGAAAACAGCCCGATGGATAATGTAAACGCGTATGATTATTACTATCTGTTCTTCAGTGGTTCTGATCGTAAGCTGGGGGCATTTTCTTCTGCAGTGGATATCTACCTCGGCGACTGGCTTCTCGGTGCCACTTTTTCCCCCGTCCATAATACAAACCGTCTGCCCATCAAGGACGAAGAATTCCCCATTGATCTGCCGGTCGTTCCAGTTCCATATCAGGTTCTGGAAGTTGACCGCCCCTGGGAAGGCGGTGGTTTTCTGCGCCGGACTTTTAACTGGGGAGACTTGCTGGTATCCTACTTCAGTGGGCGCGATCGCTTATACAATCTATCCGGAGCTAATGTGCAGATGAATGATTTTGGAATCGCCCTTACCCGTCCCGATACAGTGTTCAGTTATCGATCGACAGAAATGCTGGGGCTCGGTGGAATATTCCTGCTGGGTGATGTGACTCTCCGAGCAGAAGGCGTGCGTTTTTTCAGTCGCGATGAAAACGATTCCACAGCCATTTCCCGGCCGCACCCCACCTTCACTCAATATACGGATATTCTGCACACCCATGCCTTTCAGGAGCGGGCTATTTATTATCAATACAATCTGCAGCTGGAATTCGAGCTGCCCGGAGATATTGAGGTAAGCACCCAGATTTTTCGTTATATTCTGGAGGATTACAACGCCGAACCGGTGCCCGATGTGGATATCCCCAACTTCGAGGTGAGTTTTAAATCCAAGGAGTATTTCTATCCGGGGATGGGTGCACCGATCGCCATCATGAGTGATCGATTATGGCTTTTTGACATCAGTCGTAAATTTGCAGATGAACGGCTGGAGCTGTCTCTGCAGAGCGTGTTGGACCTTAAGGATGTGGGCCAATTGTGGGAACTGTCAGCTGAATACGAGATCAATGAGAGTTGTTCCGTAACGGGAGCCCTGCTAAAGGTATGGGGTGATACTGAACGCGACGATGAATATGTCTTCAACCAGTTGGAAAATTTCAGCCATTTCCGCCTGGAACTGCAGTATTATTTCTGATAGGCCATCAGTATGAAAAATCAGGGAAATGGGCTGCGCATCACAGGTATCGGTTATTATCTGCCCCCGCAGGTGGAGACGGCTGCAGATCTGTCATTAAAAATTGGACGCAGTCAGCAATGGATTGAACGTCGAACCGGTGTCATTGAGCGACGCATCTCAGCCGTTGACGTAGATGTCATGGGGGCAGAAGCGGGACGGATGGCTCTTGGCGATGGTCCTCCACCGGACTTGATCATCAATGCTTCCGCTGTCGGTAAACAGGCCCTCCCGGACACCTCGGTTTTTATCCAACGCGAATTGGGGTTTGAGGGCATCCCTTCCTTCACTATACATGCCACCTGTCTCTCTTTTCTGGTCGCCTTGAAAACAGCTGCCAGTTTTATTGTCACTGAGGCTTTTCAGCGCATCCTTATCATTTCCACCGATCGCGGTTCCCGGGGAAGAAACCTCAAAGAACCGGAGAGTGCAGCTCTTCTGGGAGATGCCGCCGCAGCTGTGGTGGTTGAATCACCTCGCAAGGGAGAGAACAGCAAACTGATCTGCTGGAAAATGCAGACTTTTCCAGAGGGTGCAGAATTGACTCAACTGCGCGGTGGAGGTACCCATCTTCCCCCTCATGATCCCCTGATGAAGATGGAGGACAATCTATTTACCATGCAAGGTCCCCGGGTCTACAAAATGGCCCGGCAGCAAGTCTATACGCTGATTCAGGAACTTATGCAGGCCCAGAATCTTGATCGATCCGATATTGATCTGGTGATTCCCCACCAGACATCAGGCTATGGTGTACAGGCCTATGTGAAGTATGGAGGATTTGCCCAGAATCAAGTCGTCGACATCGTTGGTCGCACTGGAAACTGCGTCGCCGCCTCAATCCCCCTGGCTCTGGCTCTGGCTCATGAGGAAGGTCGTTTTCAACGCAATGATCTGCTCTTGCTGATCGGGACTGGCGCCGGTTTATCTATTGCGGCGGCATTGTTGAGATTTTGAGTTTCACTGTCTCCTGATTGTACACATCCATCCAAATGACCAACATCTGCGAAGCACTGGAATACTGATCGGTATTGCCGGACTGAATTGTTTTGGGCGGGTGCTACCACGTTACATTCCGATAAGATGTTCCAATTGGTGGAGGTCCGCAATAGGCAGTACCTTATTCAGAGTCTGAACTTCTGTTTCATAAATTCTGGATAGATATGCGCCGAGCTCATGTGCTGATAATTGGAATTGTATTTACTGTATTGCTTCTTGCCCTGGATCCCTTTCAAGGGATGACTTTATTCTCTCCCTGGCCCCCGGGGTTCACCAATAACTGGGAGATCACTACCCGGTTGGTGGACAATGAACTGAATACGATCAATACCTGGACCCATCAGCTGGCTGCCGCCCAGAATCCTTATCTGCTCGCTGATAGTACCCTGCTTTATCCCTACCGGGTGGCAGAACCACCCATGAATGCTTCCGGGGTGGGAGGAGGACTGCAACTTCTCTCCTGGCAGGGAAATATTCTCTGGGAAATGGTTATTGCCTCTGATTCCATCCAACTTCATCACGATATTGAACCTATGCCCAATGGAAATATCCTGTGTATTGCCTGGGAACGTAAAACAGCTGAAGAGGCCAATGCGATGGGACGACTTGAGATTGAAAACCTGCTTAACGAGTTCTGGGTGGATATGATTCTCGAAATCGACCCGACTCTCCCTGAAGGAGAAAATATTGTCTGGCAATGGCGGTTCTGGGATCATCTCATCCAGGATGTTGATCCGTCTTTACCGGGATATGGGGCAATTGTCGATCATCCGGAACTGTTGGATATTAATTTTGGCACTATTGGAGCCGGGATGGGCTCTGGCCTGCTGAATGGGGACTGGCTGCATACCAATGGAATCCAGTATAATGCCAAACGGGATCAGATTGTCATCTCTTCCCGGAATCTGGGAGAGTTATATATTATCGATCACAGCACTACCAGTGCGGAGGCCGCCAGTCACAGTGGAGGAGATGCCGGAATGGGGGGCGACCTGCTCTACCGCTGGGGCAATCCTGCAGCGTATGGGCGGGGAACTGCTGAAGATCAACAACTGGTATATCCCCACAGTGTGAATTGGATTCCCCAATATCACCCCGGCGAGGGCAATTTATTGCTCTACAACAATGGTTATGGCAGTTTTCAATCCGCGGTTATGGAATTAGTCCCTCCCCTCAACGAAGATCACACCTATCATATTGATCCCGATGAAGCCTATGGGCCGGCTGAAGCAACCATTGTCTATTCTGACAATATTTATTCGCCCATTCTATCCGGTGCGCAGAGACTGCCTAACGGTAATACACTGATGACCGTTGCAGTTCAGAAGCGAATTGTGGAAGTCAACTCCAACGGTATCATTCAGTGGGATTACACCTATAATGGCAATTCCAATGTAGTTCCCCGTGCGCTGAAATATGACATCGACTATCTGGTTCCCAATACTCTGGGTGATGTAAATGGAGATGGTGGATTGGATATTCTCGACCTGGTGCACACGGTGGCCATGATAATGGGTGAGGAGGAACTGGTGGATGGAGCAGATATGAATGATGACGGCATCACGGATATCCTGGATATTGTTTTACAGATCCAGTTTATCCTTTATGGTACACCCCGTTCCATTCAGTGACACACGGCACAGTATTTGGGATTTGCCAGCCGGGTGATATAACAATCAGACCGTTCTTCAAGAACCCGGATTTGGTGAGAACTAGCTGTCAGAGCATCCCTTGTCTGCACAGCTGCAACGGGCGTCCCCACTGGATTTGGCAAAAGCTTCCCGACCTTCCCTGAAAGCCAGTCCGGCAATGAGCAGCGATCCGAGCGCATCAATTCCCCCGATTCCCGTCAGTTCATACCCGATACTGGATATCAGTAGCACAACGGATAACTGCAGACAGGCCCGCGTACACTTGGCATCGGCGATGATGGCTTCTGAGCCCAGTTCTCCTCCAACCTGCATTTTATAGTGAATCAACAGCCACATGGTGAGAATGGAAACCAGGGCAACCACCGCGCCCCAGACAGTGGTTTCAGGATGATGATTTTGAATCAGATTCACAACTGAAGTAACCACCAGAATAGCGGTGAGGAAATAGAAAGCACTGCCAGTAACCTGCAATGCCCTGCGTTCAAAACGATCCCGGGAGCTGTCAGGATTTTGCCGCTGGCGCAGGACCATATGCCAGATCCCGATTCCGGATATGACCTCGACAAAACTATCCAGTCCGAAACCAAACAGTGACAATGTCTCATCTTCAAGACCCAGCAGAATAGAGATCATCCCCTCAGCAAAATTATAGAAAACGGTGATCTGGGCCAGGATAATGGCCTGGCGGTATAACTGGGCACGAATGGAAATATCAGGAGTCATTTATAATCTCTGAATGAATATGGAAATCTACGTCGGGTGTGGGAAGAGAATAAAGAAAACCTGTATTAAGCTGGATGGCTCATTGAATCAGGTCAATTGCCCGTATGATGCAAATAAACGATTTGATTTTAAAGCCTGGTATGTGGGCTTCAGAAATGCAATCTGCTTTCAATATCGGCTGAGAGAGAATGTTGTTGTGACAGTTGTCCCCTCTTCTTTACAACTGCTGATATGAATATCCCCCTGATACTGATTGACAATACCGGTGACAATTGCCAACCCCAATCCCCGACCCATGCCAACTTCGCGGGTGGTATAAAATGGTTCCAGACAGCGCCGGCGCACCTCTCTAGACATTCCAATCCCGTTATCGGTTACGGATATGGAAATCCGCCCGGTCAATCCGGTATAAATGGTACGGAGTCGAATCCTTTTGGGGTAGCCTCCTTTGTGTTCTTCAGCTTTCTGATTCACAGCAAAACGGGCGTTGGACACCAGATTGACAATCACTTGGATCAACTGGCGAGGATCAAGTATCGTTTCGGGAACCTGGGGATCCAAGATCACCTCACAGGAGATCAATTCGGCATCGAGCTGTTTTTGGAAGAATAATCGACTTTCCTTAAGGACATCATTGATGTTGACGGGAATTGGATCTGCCTGGCGATTCCAGGATAAAGCACGCAAGGCATCGATTATTCCTGCGGCGCGGTCAACTTCTTCGATGATGGCCTGCATGCCTTCCTTCAATTCGCTGTCATCACAGCCTTCCTTTTGGGCGCTGAGCTGGATCAACTCTCCTTGAGCTCGAATTATGGCCAGAGGCTGGTTTAATTCATGAGCGATACCAGTGGCCAACTCACTGACAGAAGCCAGCTTATGCCAGTAGGCATTCCGGGTCTGTTGAATGTTGATTTCCTTTGTTTTGCGCTCGATTGCCTTGACGAAATTGCTCTGAACCTCCTTTAACTGGGCCGCCGCATTTTCTCTATCGGTCACATCATTGACAAAATTGATGAGCGCTGACTTGCCTTCCCAGTCAATAAGCACGGTGTGAGCTTCTACCCAAATATGCTTGTTTTCGTTGACAATCACTCTAAACGGTGCAATACAATCACCTTTATGACCATAGTATCGCTTGGTCATCATATCAAATACACGATTCCGGTCGTCAAGGTGAATCAGACGTGAAATGGATATTTGTTGAAGTTCTTTATCCGAGAAACCGGTTATCTCCAGTGTTTTCCGATTATAGTAACAAAGTCTCCGCTCCTGTATGATAAAAATGGCTTCATTGGCATGATCCAGAACCTGCCTGAATTTCTCATCTGCCATACCGATTGACATCCTGCCGCTGGACTTACGCGGGATTTCATATATAAGCGCAGTAACCTTGCCCGGGCAATCGCTGAAGATCACCAGGAGAAACCAGGTGTCTGTGGTTGGAGAATACTGTTCATTCAAAACCGGATTACCTGTTCGGGCGGTTATGTTCAGGTAATTGCGCAAATCCAGATGCAGGATTGGTTCACCGGATTGATGCGGGTGGCGGGGCACAGTATAACCGACTTTGCATTGGTCGCCAGTGAGTCGCTGGAATTCAGCATTGCAGTAACTGCAGTGATATTCCACCGGTTCGCCATTTTGATCAGAGATTATCTCAAAATGGGCCAATCCATTTTTACCAATTGTATTTACCGACTCAAATTGACAGGGGGGAGTCATTCTATCTTTGCCGGGCGGGAATCTTTCCAGCTCAGAGTGTAGAGAGGATAGTGTTTCATTCATGTCAGCTCCATTTTAGGAAAGTCCTGTTTTTACAGATCAAACCTGGGCAAAATCCAAAAAAACTAAGATCAAGATATTGGCTCATTTGGGACAAACAACTGATTTGAGAATACACATGGGTCTGTTCATTTGAATGCACTGCAAGAGACAACCATATGTGCGCTGAAAATGAGAACTTGATTCCGTATCAAATGACTGATTACCGCTTAATACGTTCAACGGTTTCCGGTAATGACATTGACCAGAATGACGATATCCTGAACGGTAAGACTGTTATCATTATTTAGATCAGCGCATTCGGTTAAAAATCCCGCAGGATCAAAACCAAGAATAGCATTTACGAGAGTGACTACATCAAGAATATTGACTTCAGTATCACCATTCACATCCCCCAACAGATCACAATCTGTATCATTAAAGCTGTGCAGGTAAGAGCCATGACTGGCAGAAAACTCCCAGTTATTGGCCATATCCCAGTTGATAGACCAGGTCATCAGCCCCCTGAATTCCGGAAAACCGTCTGGAGAGGACAAAATATAGTTACCTCCAAATGGGGTTCCTTCAATGATATATCCCAATGCGTTAAGAACTCCATTGGGAGAAGTGAAACCGCTGCCTGCAGCGCCTGGAGCGGCTGGTAAACCAAAGGCCACCTGTTCCGGTTCGAAGGGTGCAAAGAAAGGATCCCCCGTTGCCCCTGGTACTGTGAAACCAGTGAGCAGCATATCGGCAAGCATCACCTGAAAATCGGCGGTGGCGGGTTGATATAATTGTCCATCCAAACCCCACATTGAGCCTGTGTTATAATGCTGAACATGGATATAAGTCAGACGGTCCCGCAAGGCGGCCAGCACGGGCAGATAGGCTCCCCAGATTCCTCCATAATAGCTGACACCCCCCTGAACATAGGCGGTTTCAGGAGCTGCACTGATCAGAAAATTCTCACCATAATGATCCGACAGTTGAAGAACCGCCGAGCTGAAGTGAACGATGAGCGGGCTGGTGGGCGCGTTTATATCCGTATCCCCAGCTTCCAGAAAAAGGGATTGCCCCTCCAGATCAATATCCAAACCATCAAAGCCATAGGTATCGATGATGGTGATCATGGAGGATACAAATTCAGCAGTATGTATCTCGTTTTCCAGATGTATGGGACCGTTTGCACCGCCAATTGAGATGTTCACCTTCCTGCCCTGCAACTGCAAATACTGGATATCCTCAATGAATTGATTTTCATCAGGATAAATACTGGGATCGGGGCTGAAATGCATGGTAGAACCCAGCAGTTCTACGGGTTCCGCAAAAGCGATGTTGATGACATCATAATCCAGAGGGATTTCATTCAACAGGAGTGTTCCGGCTGCATTATTAAAATTATGCCAGTAACCCACCAGAATATGTTCCGGAAGATGACGTTGATTCAATCCCCAGCACAGCATTACTGCAGTGGTGGCGATAAAGCCAGCCAGTCTAGACCATCTCATGCTATCCAATAATCAGGTTTAACAGCTGAATAATGTCCAGAACATTCAATACATCGTCTCCGCTCAGGTCAGCGGCAATAAACTGCAGATCATTGGGGATGCTATAACCCAATATAAAATTCACAATGTTTACGATATCCAGGACATCCAGATTGCCGTCATCATTCACATCCCCGGTGAGATAGAGTACCCAGAATGAGTGAGGATCCGCCAGACCAATTATGGGGTGAGAGGCGTGACGCCCGGATGCATCGACGGCAGATATGATGTAATCATAATCCCCGGCACCGCCGGGGAGATTTGCACCGTATAGTCCTGTCTCAGGATCCATTACTTCCATGGCAAGATCTTGAAAACCGNCGTCGTTGACCTGGTATTGAACCATCAGATTTTCCGCTGGAATAGCGGCTCCGCTGAGGGCTAAAAATCGGGCAGTGATCAAATATTGATCGGAATGATCCTGAATACCCAGGAGCGGGAAGTGCTCAATATATAACATACCCGGGTCGGGAATTCCTTTGGCGCGACAGTGTATCGCATCGATATTCTGGAAGCCCAATAATCCCATTGCGGTGGAAAGGACACTGATAATTTCATAACCGGGCATGGCTTCAGCGTAGACTGCCAGTGCAGCGTCATCAAATTCACATCCGGTGATGGGCACAAATACCTTGTTGTTAAGAATCAGAGAATTTGTATAGGGTGTAATGAAATCGTCGGAAGGTGGAATCCCAAACCCCGTCCCCGGAGTATAGACGCGGTAGACTTGATAGGTATTGCCGTATGAACTGGTTCGTCCTGCAAAATAGTCGGCGGTGAATTCGTATTGATCATAGCGGGGATCCGTTTCGGGGACCTGTCCCACCAGCACCTTGTCCACATCCAGGAATTTCGCGAAGCAGTCAATATGACCAATCAAACCCTGTGCATCCGGAACAGTATAATATGTGTGGATGCCCAGATAGTCCAGCATGGTTGAATTCAGCTCCCCTTGAGTCAGTTGGTAATTTTGCGAGTAGATCATATCAGTAGAGGAGCCGATACCATATCCATCGCACATGTAATTTCCGCCCACATGCATCAGATCCATGCCATACAGATCCAGTCCTAAAACTTCAGACATGGTAATGGGCACATCGTCAGCCAACGGGTATGCAATATGATTATAGCGGAAGTTGACAATACCTTCAATTTCCTCATTGAGATGGATATACCAGGGGCCGTAGTCGCGCGTCCATAACACCTCTGCCGGATCAAGGACAAAATTACAATTGTCCATATTCACATTGTACTCCATCAATACATCCCGGGCCATACTCTCCAGGGTGGCATTGGCCACCAGCGTGGTTACGAGAACATCCTCTGCCATCTCCCGGATGGCTTCTACCGGAATGCCATATGATTGATAATTGGCCGGGAAAGCAAGCAGAACACCCTCCATTGGCTCCCACTCGGCAATCTGGCGTACCGGCGGCGGCGGCGGCGGCGTGGGATAGAATTCACGGTTCAGGTCAACGCCTGCGGGATCATCAGGAAGCAATCCATGAATATAGGTCTCATCTACGTTGTCTGCAGAATCAGCGCTAAGGACTCCGAGGAAAACACAGAACAACAGAATGGTCATAATATATAATTTTGATTTGGGATATTTCATAGCCGCTCCAGTTAAGAACAAATTTAAAAGGATGATAATGATAGCCGAAACTCCACATTTGATTGTCCCAGACATTGTGAAAAGTACTGCAACACCCATGAATTGACAATCCGTGATGCGTAACAGAGTGTAAACTGGAGGCGAATTCCGGAGCGGTGCAGCACTCTGCAATCTGTCAGATAAATAGTCGCCAGAATACAAATCGTTCACTGCAACCCAATACATCCGCTGTCGTAAATTTTACCACCTCCTCTTGATTATTTTGGTTCTGACTATCGAAACCCCCGGTGCCGTTCAGGCCAACACAGTGTCAGCTGCAAGTACAAGGACCATCCGTTTTGGATCGTCCACAGCAATCTGTACCTGTATAAAAGAGGCCGCCCAAAATGCTTCTTAATTATCTGAAGTTATATCTACGTCGTCTGTACAAGTCCGGTTTTCATTCAATCATCAATTTTGCAGGTCTGGCTATTGGAGTGGCTGCCTTCCTGCTCATCCAGTACTATGTTCAATATGAGCAGAATTATGACCGGCATATCCCCGAGCCCGGCAGAACCTATCGCTTGCGATATGAACGGTTTGACCAAAAGGGAGAGGGTGCGCGTTTTGCTTCCTGCTGTCCTCCGGCAGGTCCGCGTCTAAAAACAGATTTTCCCGAGATCGAATCCGTGGCCCGGATAGTGAATACAAGTGGCAT
>JGI10211J34971_10002084_pt1 | contig 16430 bp, 16 predicted proteins | sample Etolagsediment_FD_34971 | JGI IMG/M metagenome (IMG submission 34971) | reverse complement strand
GAAAACGCCTCTCCAGGTTTTTCGTAAAAATCGAAATAGGTAATGTAAGCGCAAGGTACCCGATCGCAAGTGGAATAAAACTCTCAAGTGTAGAAAAGGTGTTCGCGTTCACTTCGCGTGCCATCTGCGTAAACTCATTGACGGCAATAATCGAAAGAAGAGAGGAGTCTTTTATGAGCGAAGCAAACTGTCCGGTCAGCGGAGGCAGTATTCGGGTAAGGACCTGAGGAAAGACGACGTACCGGTAAACCTGGCCGGTACTCAACCCAAGCGAACGAGCCGATTCCATCTGGCTCGCGGCGATGCTTTCTATCCCCGATCGAATGATTTCCGAGACGTACGCGCCGGAAAAAAGAGCCATGATGATTACGCCGACGACGTACCTGTTCGCGATTCCGAATGCGTTCGCTACCACGTAGAAAAAAATCAGTATCTGCACCAGAAGCGGCGTGCCGCGGATCACCTCGACATAGACACGGGACAGCATCCGAAGCGGCAGAAAACCACTTCGGCGGCTCAGTCCGACAAATGTCCCGATCAGTAGACTCAGGATAAGTGAGAAGACCGAGATTATTATCGTCATCAGAAATCCACGGAGAAGGTTCGATCGGTATTTCCAGACGCTTTCCCAGTTGAATACGTAGTGGAGGCGTCCGAAAGCAAAAACGAAGAGCGTTACGAGCAGAAATATAACCAATGCGGCACTCAGCGCATAAGAAAGACGCCGAGTGCCGGGCCTTCCGCTTTGATCGGATACGGAGGACACTAGTTTGATTCTACGTCAAAAAAGAACGGGACCCCATACTCGTCAAAGGTGTTCTTTATTTCGCCAAGAAATTCATCGGCAAGTACGTCAAAACCGCCGTCACGACGGTACTCCGTGATGAACGCGTTCATTCGGGGTACCAGAGGACTCCCTTTCGGGAATGCAGCTCCCCAGTACCCGAACGTTCCCGGAATCGCATCCAGGATTACCCGAGTTGTACCGGCGTTGTTTTTCCAGTTCTCGTAGACGGTAAGTGCGTCGTAGATGAATGCGTCGGCTTTCCCCTGCGAAACTTCAAGAACACACGCGGCTACGCTATCGAAGTAGCGAATCTCGGCTTCACTCATCATATCCTGTGCCACAAGCGCTCCGGTTGTCCCGGATTTGACTGCGATAACCCGGTCGACGGCGTTCAATTCGGCCGCAGTCTGGATTTCCGAGGTCGCCGAAACCAGGAGTGTCAGGCCCGATTGTGCGTACGGCTCGCTGAAATCTACCTGCTGGGCACGCTCCTCGGTTATCGTCATCGACGAAATTACGACATCGACGCTGCCGGTTCTGAGCGCGGGAATCAGGCCGGTCCATTCGATATTCCGAATTTCGACCGGTCTGCCCAGGTATTCGCCGAACGCGTGAGCCATTCCAACACTGATGCCGGTTGGTTCTCCGCCGGGATCGGACATCTCAAAGGGCGGGTATTGCAGTTCCATTCCTACCACAAGCGGCGGGTTTTCCGGTTTTTCCGCCGAACCCGTGCCGAATACCGGCGCGACCGAGATAAAAACTGCTACGATTCCGGCTGCGAATATTTTTCCGTACATGTATTCCTCCTGTCGTCTTTTGAATCGGCCGGGAATCAGTTGAAGAGATGATTGATATCTTCGGTCCGGCCGATTATCTGCTGGATTTTTTTCGCCATTTCCCGGCGACTCGTACTCTCCCGCAACACGGTAATGGTACGCTCAAGGCGTGCACCGGTGTTCCTGAGTTCAAGCAGGTATTGTTTGTCTTCCATACTGAATACGTCTGTAGTCGCAAGAAGAAATGAGAGGTCCTCGTGACTCAACCCGGAGAGCATCTCTCCATCCAATTCATACCCGGCGACGTCGGCGAACTCCTGCAGCGTCGCGATTGCGTGGAGGGCAAGGGCAGAAACCGCTCCGTCATCGGCCGAGATGTCGTGGTAACGGCGAACGCTCGCCTCAAGATATGGCAATTCTTCGTGCATCAGGAGGACTTCGAAACGCTCGGTTCCGGTGGTCAGAATATCCATCCTCCCATCATCGTAGCGGTTAATAACGCTCTCGATCCGGGCGAGACATCCGGTGGTCTGAACCGTTGAACCGGTATGCAGGACGATACCGAATTCCGTCTCGTTCTCGATACAGCGGGAGACGAGCATACGATACCGTTCTTCAAAGATGTGCAATGGAAGCGGCATTCTGGGGAGCAGTACGAGTCCGAGCGGAAACACCGGGATGCGATCGTCAATCATGTGATATAAATTAACGAATTGTTGACCGGAACGGACAGCGTTATTCCGAAAAAAGAGCGGTTCTCACGACGGCGGAGATTCATCGATTGATGAGACGGATCTTCGTTCATCCTCGAGCGCAACCCATTGTTGATGGAGTTCTTCTTCCGTTCGTTCGATCTGTTGGAGTCGTACTGTATACTCCCGTATCAGCACGCTGTTTTCGGAACTATAGAGGTTGTTGTCGGATAAAGCAGTCTGGATTTCGGCTTTTTTCTGTTCGAGTTTCTCGATACTCGCAACGAGTTTTTCCTCTTCACGATCCAGGCGTCGGAGGACGCTTTTCTGTTCCTTCCGAGCCGTGTACCGGACCGCAGCATCACTGGTTTCCGTTTCCGATCGGGGACGGGGCGCGGTATCCGTCTGACCGGCAGCAGCGCGCTGGTACTGGTAGTAGGAGAAGTCGCCGGGGTAGTACGTCCAGTTGAGTTTTTTCCCCGTTGCCGGTCGGAACTCGAGTACACTCGTCGCGACGGCTTCGTTAAAATGCCGATCGTGCGAAACGAAGAGTACTGATCCATCGAACTGACGAAGCGCCGATGCCAGTACATCCTTGGACGTCATGTCCAGATGATTGGTCGGTTCATCGAGCACCAGAAGGTTTACCGGCTGGACGAGCAGGGAGACCAGAACCAGCCGCGTTTTTTCACCGCCGCTGAGGACACCGATGGGCTTGTCCACGTCGTCTCCCGAAAAGAGAAATGAACCGAGCAGGTCGCGGATTGCGGGGAGTGCGGAGTATGGCGCGAGTGATTCGCAGTATCCGAGTATCGTCTGGCCCGGGGGAAGGGCGCCCGTGCTGTCCTGTGCAAAGTATCCCGCCCGTACGCCCGTTCCCGTTTGGAACGTTCCGCTGAACCCGGTGTCCGCCTGGGAACAGATACGCAGAAACGTCGATTTTCCGGCTCCATTAGGCCCGGTAACCGCGATGCGCTCACCGCGTTTCACGGAAAAATCGAGTCCTGAAATTACGGTTTTTCCATCGTATTCGCGGCCGAGACCTTCGGCGTTGAAGACGATCCGGCCGGACGGCGGGGCGACGGGTATCTTGATATGAATCGGTCGCAAGTGTTGTGGTATTTCGATCAGCTCGATTTTTTCGAGTTGCCTGATTCGGCTTTGGACCTGGCGCGCTTTCGATGCGTTTGAACGAAATCTTCGTACGAACGATTCGATCCGCTCGATTTCCCGGCGCTGTTTTTCGTACATCGAAACGACCTGTTCAAGTTGGGTGATACGGGTCTTTTCATAGGAAGAGTAGTTTCCGTGAAAGCGTTGCAGACGGGACAGGTAGATCTCGAGTATTTCCTGGACAAGGTCGTCCAGAAACGCACGATCGTGCGAAACGATTACGATGCCACCCCTGAATTTTTGAAGATACGACAAAAGCCACGCCCGCGCTTCGGTGTCGAGATAGTTCGTCGGCTCATCAAGAAGCATCAGGTCTGGCTCGGAGAGGAGAAGTCGTGCAAGAGCAACGCGCATTTGCCAACCGCCCGAAAAAGTCGCAATGCTCCGCGACTGCTGCTCTTCCGGGAACCCGAGACCCGACAGCACTCTCGCCGTACGTGAGTCTCTCTCGTAGAAACCCGATTCCTCGAGATAGTGATCGATGTCCGACAAACGCGAAAGTAAAGTCGTATTGGCATGGGCAGCCGGATCTTTCAACGCCTCGGCGACCGTATCACGTTCCTTCAGGCGTTCAAACTGGAGGCGAAATGCCTCCTGAGCCACCTCAAAAACCGATTGATCCGTTGGAAACGTGACGAGTTGCGGCAGATACGAAATTCGAATGTCGTTTTCGCGCTGGAGGACTCCTCTGTCGGGAGGTAATTGACCCGCAAGAACCTTCAGCAGTGTGGTTTTCCCGCTGCCGTTTGCGCCGACGAGCCCGACTCGTGCGTTTTTCGGGATAGTTGCGCCGACCGAATCCAGAACCGTTCTATGGCCAAATGAGACAGATACATTCTGAACGCTCAGCATAGGAAACCTCTAACTGCGAACGAAACGGAAAAAAATTACGATTGGCGTAAGCGCTTCACTGACGACGGTATTGCTCGACACCAGGTTGGCGGGTACGAAAACCGTTCTCATTCCTTCGTCGGTAATGCTGTAGAGGAAAACAGCTCCGCGATCGCCGTCGAAGGTCAGCGTGAATACCCCGTCGTAGCGGGAACGCAGTTCGTCATTCATAAAGACGGAGAACTCAAGAGCACCGGAGCCTGAAAAATCCGCCGGAATAACGCGCGGGACCAGTCGGTCAAAACCGTCCCAGAAAAACCGACCGCTATCTTCAAGGGAAATCGTCCCGTACGCAGTGCTGGCGAGAATATTCCCCCGCGATAAAAACTCATTCAGAAGGTCTTTACGACGATCGCGTTCGGATTGAACGACATCAGCAATATCCTCAGCGATATCGGTGAGTTGAACCGTCTCTTCCTGGCCGTTGAGCGTGTATTGAATGGTGATATCGTTTTCGGTTTCGACGCGGATTATCAGGCTGCTGTTTTCGAACTCGATTGTGTCGATTCGGGGACTGAAATATTCGGTGTATTCAAATGTTTTCGAATGGGTCGGCAAAACCAGTTCGAAGGAACTGCCGTCGGCAACCGGGAAAAAGCCGTATTCCGGCGAAAACGTATCGAGGTCTATACGGCGCGTTCCGATCATCTCCCGAAAATACGACGGGCGCCAGACACGGGAACGGATATCGACGAGTAGCCGGTCGGTTCGGGTGTTTTCTTCCACCGGTTGTAAAGACAAGCCGCCCGAATCGGACAATTCAAGGTAGTACCCGAATACCCAGCCCCGAATTCCTTCACGGGTCAGCACCTCATACCAGTAATCTACGAAGCCGGCTTCGTCCGATGGTTCCTCCTGTCGACGAAGGATCTTCATGATTTCGCCGTCCCTCAAGCGATAGACACGCGGTGAGAGGCGGTCGGGCAGCTCACGAACGGGAAGCGCCGTTCTCATCGATATCGCGTAGAGATCCGAAAACGGGAGAAACGATTCCCGATACGACTCTGCCGCTTCCCGGGTATCGAAACGTAATACGCGAAATTCATCGACGGTTATTCCGTTTTCGGAACCCAGCGTGAGTGATTTTTGTATATCGGAATGCGCGGTTATCGGGGCAACCTGAGCCGGGGTCAACGGAAGACCTTCGTCGGGCCACAGGACAACCGCGTACCCTTCGGGACGATCGGAGCAGGAGGCAAGAACCAGGGCGAACACGAGCACGAATCGATGTAGATGCAATTTCACCCGGCTATTTGAACACAGGCGGTTCGGTCAGGTCAATCGGCGGTCGCCTGGCCCGATGCGAGGATGACAAGTATCCGTCCTTCCCGCAGGAGTTTCTGGTTTGCCGGAAGAGCGAGGAGGCGATTCGCGTCGTCTACGCCGATGACGATGTCCGTCGGGTCGACTCCAAAGATACCGCGGGCCATAATCCGTAACGGATCATTCCCGATCCGGTCCTGCCAGCTTTCCTCGTCCGGCGTTTCGGTATACGCGACAACACCCCAGCGAACGGCATACTCGGGATCGAGCATATCCTGTTCCAGTACCGGACGCATCTCGGTGTCAAAAATTTCGGGAAGCAACGCCGGTTCAAGGAGTACGGAGCGGTTGGTCCCATGGAGTGGGAGTGGCGCCGCCGCATAAATAACCAGGCCGGTGAACTCGCGCGTCGGCACCCATTCCAGTACCGACGGCATATAGAACGGGATTCGATGGGTGACGAACAGCGCGGCAAGTTCCGGGAAAATGGGAACGGTGTAGTTAATCGTTATCGACTTGAGATTCGCCGCCGGCTGCGGTAGCCCGCGGTGTGCGGTCTGCGAGAGATTCACGACGCTGTCGGCGAGTATGGGGTTCTCTCGCAGCAGCTCGCCTACGGTATAGCGGGAGTTCACCTGAATAGAGAGCAGTGACTCGAAAAGGAAGCGCGGAAAGAGGTCTTCGGCTCGTTGTTGAGCGGAATATACCTGAGCGGCCGGCGTGCCCCGGTCGAAATCAACCGGTGAGACGAGTCGCAGTTGCAGATTTCCGTCCTGCCAGTCAAAAAAGCCGCGTGCGGTTATTCCCTGAATGGTATCGTCGGTGCTGAGTGCCAATTCATCCGACCCCGATATCCCGGCAACGAGAATCAGCATGAACAGTGCAAGAAACCTCATATGGTACATCATCGGCAGCTATAACGCCTCGCCGAAGTATATTCCCGCCCACTCCCAGGTGCCGTTGATTTCCGGGTCGGAGGGAAAATCAACGCGTCTGAAATAGAGGTACCAGGTTGGAATACGATGCGACCAGCCCCACGTTCTCAGGTACGCTTCCCGCGCGTTTGAAGCAAGATCCAGTTCGTCGTCGTAGCGTACCCGGGACTGCCGCAGGAAAAAACCGATGTCGAAAGTGGGAATTTGGCTGTTCTCGTCGTTCAGTTCCTGTTCCCATGACATCGTGAAAAAGTTCTCCCGGGCCTTATGGGCGAGCAGTGCTCTGGTATTCTGACTCCATAATGCTTCTTTGATCGACTGGACGAGAACATCGAGATCGTCGGATACCCAGTTTTGCGCGGAGCGGTAGAATGCGAGTTTCCGGGTGACGATTGACGCCGCTTCCGGTTCGCCGGGAATATCCGAATCGGGAAAATCGAGGAACTTCGCATATGCGTCGTAGGCGTCATCCCAGAGCCCCGCTTTTTCGTATTCACCGGCGAGGTAATAGTACGTACGTCCAGGGTCCACGAAATCGGGAAAGCGAACGAGGAGTTCCCGGTAAAAGGTGATCCGTTCCAGAGGATCGACGGAAATATCCAGTAGACGGTTCAAGGCCGCGACGTGGGAGTTCTGCGTATTCTGAATCAGTTCGGGGTATCGGATCAGCGCCCGTGAATAGTAATCGTGTGCCACTTCCGGCGAACCTGCCGATCGATAGTAATCACCGAGATAGATCAGGTAGGAACCGTTATTCGGATCCATCGGGAATCGCTGAACGTGTGTCGTGAGAAACTGGACCATAGTAAACGGTTCGTCCGACGAACGAAGCTGGCGGGCAAGTCTGTTTACCACGGCAAAACCCGGGACTGCCGACCTGGCCTGGTTGGTGTAAACGCTGAACAGATAGGTGGATCGTTCGTCGGGAAGGTCGCTTTCGTCGGTTCGCCCCGCGCAGGAAGTTATGAGAACGATCGTAATCGAAAGGAGCAGGATCAAAAACGTCGCTGTGCGAGGAGCCACCGTATTGTTCACGACCGTATCATACCGATGAACCGGGGAAGGTGTCGACAAGGGGCAGGCAGAGAGGCCATAATTAGCGCGATGCGGGAGAGGTGGCGATGAAGAGCGGGAGCGGGTCGGCAAGGGTAATTATCGGTTTCCTCGGAATTCTTGCAGGATCGCTTCTTCTGCTGGTTTCCAATGGCATTATCCGAACGGGTGCGTTACTGATACCGCTCGGGCTGCTGGGCACCGGAATCGCCCTTTTCTATGTCGGAACGACCCGGGACGGACGGGAAGGTGCCGTTTTCCCCGGCGCGTTTCTGACACTTCTGGCCATATTTCTCGTTCTGCGAGCGACGATTCTGTCGGAAGTCGCCATTTTACGCATCTGGCCGGTTTTCCTCTCGATGGCGGGAATTGCGTTGTTTGTTTACGCCTGGAACAAAGGACCCGATTTCCGGCTCGTTATAGGGGTACCCGCAGTTTTCATTATCGTCTTATCGATTGTTTTTTTGCTCTTCAGCATGGATGTCGTCCGGGTCGGATTCCTGGATTTCGTTCTTGCGTGGTGGCCGTTTTTGCTCGTCTTCGCCGGAATTATCACCCTCTGGAGTCATTATAACCGTCAGTCCGGTTCCTGATCGGTCGCCGGCGGTTCATCGGTCGAGGAATCGACTGCTTTTTCTTCGCATGGATTGTCGTCGTACAGTATCTCTGTCGTGGTGAGTCTTCGTCCCGTCTTCGGGCATCGAAAAATGAATGGCCATGAATGGTCTCGAGTCACATATACTACGGCGAATACCGCCAACGCCCCGGGTATCAGCATCCAGTCTTTTCCGCCGAACGATTCAATTGACTGTGCGATGATAAAGAGCGCGAAACCGGCGATACCAAGGTAGAGCGTAGCGAGTCGCTTTTTTTGCGCTTTTTCCTGGTGGCGCCTCTGGGTGAGGTTAACCAGAAAAACCAGAATAAAAGCCCAATAGAGAAAGTCGGCAGCCTGAGTAGCAATCGGTGTCATATCAGCCGACTCTACCGGCATTTTCGTCTGAGTACAAGGGAATCAGGAGGTACGGAGTGCATGCTGCCGTTTGATGTGGTCTACCAGCACCAGCGCGACCATCGCCTCGACTACCGGTACGATACGCGGGCAGATACACGCGTCGTGACGACCCTCTGTGCGAATAGACCGGAGTTTTCCCCCGGTATCACGAGTCTGCTGTTCCCGGCTGATAGACGATGTCGGTTTTACCGGTATCCGGAATACGATTTCGTTTCCGGTGGAAATTCCGCCGATGATCCCGCCGGCGTTGTTGGTGATAAAACCGGTTTCGGACATCTCGTCGTTATGTTCGCTCCCGTGCATATCGGCGGCTTTGAAACCGGCTCCGAACTCGATTCCTTTTACGGCGCCTATTGAAAGCATCGCATGGGCAATTTCAGCGTCGAGTTTGTCAAAAACCGGTTCTCCGATGCCTGCCGGGACACCGGAGATTCTGCACTCGATAATACCCCCGACGCTGTCTTCCGTCTCTTTGATCCGGATAATTTCATCCAGCATCAGTTTCGCCGCTTCCGGGTCGCACGCACGAAGCGCGTTCCGTTCAATCTGTTCCGGTTCGTACGTCCGACACGTGATTCCGGCGCTTTTCAGCGTATACGCTATGATCGAAATCTCTCGAACGGCGAGTATCGCTTTCGCCACCGCACCGGCGGCTACGCGTCCTGCCGTTTCACGGCCCGATGCTCGGCCGCTCCCACGCCAGTCGCGTAAGCCGTATTTTTCCAGATAGGTGAAATCCGCGTGCCCCGGGCGAAATTTGTCCTTGATATCGTCGTATGCCGATGGGTCCGCGTCGGAGTTGTAGAGCATCATCATCAGTGGTGTACCGGTAGTCTTTCCTTCGAACACTCCCGAGAATATATGGACGATGTCCGGTTCGTTTCGAGGCGTCGTGATATTCGATTGCCCGGGTTTCCTGCGATCCAGTTCGTGCTGGACGTCGGTTTCGGCAAGCCTGATACCGGGAGTCACGCCGTCGATAATAACGCCAACGGCTCCTCCGTGCGATTCGCCGAAGGTCGTAATCCGAAATACCTGCCCGAAAGAGCTACCTGCCATCAAAATACTCCTTGACCCGATCTCGTACTATCGTGGAACTCTCCGATTGTGAGAGCGTTGATACATCGAATACGACGTCGGCTATCGATTTATACCGTGCAAGCCTCCGTTGGGCAAGGTTCGTGAAATCGGACCAGGGATCGGTTGGCGAAAGGAACGGAGGAATTCCTTTGACCATGATGCGGTCGAACTGATCCTTCAGATTCCCGGATATCAGAATCACGAACCACGTATCGGCGAGGAGTGTTAATGCGCGTTCGTTGTCCGAAATACCACCGCCGGTAGAAAGGATGTGGCGTGGAAAACGCCGTATCCTCTGCAACGCTTCCACCTCCAGGTCTGCAAATCCTTCTTTTCCGGTACGAAGATATACATCTCTGGCCGTAGTTATGAGCGCCTTTGAGGAGTAGGTATGGTCGCAAAACCGGTCGATTACCAGTGAGTCCAAATCAAAAAACGGAACATCGAGACTCGAAGCTACCGATTGTCCGATAGAAGTTTTCCCGACGGCTTTGATACCGATCAGTGCTATAGGCCGGATTGAACTGGCAACCATCAATGGAGCCTTATACGATACGCATTGGACCGGGTTTTGCTATTTCGTACCCCTGGAGATAGTCCACGCCGATGTCGGTCAGCATCTCTTTGGTCGCCTTGTCCTTGACGTACTCGGCTATCGTTTTCATTCCCATTACGTGACCGATGTCGTTGACCGCGTGGACGAGTGCAAGATCAATCGGGTCTTCAGTAATCCCCCGCACGAATGAGCCGTCTATCTTCAGGTAATCAACCGGAAGGTGTTTCAGGTAACTGAACGACGAAAACCCGTTTCCGAAATCGTCGAGGGCAAACGTTACGCCGTGTTTTTTCAGTTGTTTCATGAAATTCGTTGCNCGGGACATGTTGGCAATCGCCGTAGTTTCCGTGATTTCAAAGCAGACCCGCGTCGGATCCACGCCCGACGAATCGATGAGATTTCTCAGGTATCCGAGCAGTCCTTCGTCGGCGATGGAAGCCGCGGAGAGGTTGATGCTGAACGTAGTATTCGGCTTACCGTTATCCATGTAACTTCTGAGAAGTCCGAGTGAATGGGCAACGACCCAGCGATCGATGGCCGGCATGAGGTTNTATTTTTCTGCGGCAGGGATGAAATCACCGGGGTTGATAAGCGTATCATCCAGGTCGCGCAACCGAATCAGTATTTCAAAATGCTCTTCGGTCGATCCACCGACAGGCAGGATTCTTTGCCCCCAAAGCACGAAACGGTCATCTTCCAACGCGCGTGTGAGGCGGGAAATCCATTGCATCTCGCCGCGGCGTTTGAGGAAGGTATAATCGGCCGTCTCGTAGACTTTTACCGAATTCCCGCCGGCTTCTTTCGCGAGATAGCACGCATCGTCTGCCGCCGCGAGAACGTTGTATCCGTCGGAGTTCAAACCAGCTACGGGAACAACTCCAATACTCGCCGTGATATGAAACGAGTTCTTCTGCCAGATGAACTTCCGGTCCAGGTTGTTGCGGATCGCCTGCGCGATCTTGATACCTTCTGCAAGGGGGACGTCCTGGATAAGAATCCCGAACTCGTCGCCGCCAAGGCGGCCGGAAAGGTGGGGTTGCTGTATGATCGTTTCAACTTCATGGGAAACCTGCCGAAGAAGCTCGTCTCCGGCCAGGTGACCGCACACGTCGTTGATGACTTTAAACTGATCCAGATCCACATAGAGAAAACTGTGGATCCTCTTCTGCTGCGGGGAGTCCCTGGCAATCACCTGCAGCTGGTTGAAAAACTCTTCCCGGTTCATCAGACCGGTAAGCGAATCGTGACTGGCCTGGTATTCGATAATCTGCGACATCTGGCGGATATCGGTTACGTCACGAAAGGAGATAAGAGTCCCCTCATGCACGCCGTCGGAAGTAATGGAAGTAACCGAACCTGATATACTGATCCGGGCATTTTGCCGATTTCTGATGAATACGTTATCGAAGTCGATCCCGCCAACGATGACATCGTTCGGAATGCTCGTTATCAGCTCGGTTTTTTCGTCGATGAGCTGAAAAACCTCTTCAAGCGGGCGGGATATGGCCTGGTCTTCGTGCGTACCGATCAGGTTCTGAGCCACGGGGTTCAGAAAACGGACGGTTCGGTCCGGCGCGACGGCTATCAACGCATCGTTTATCGTGTTCAAAAGCGCACCGAAGAGGCGTTCCTGCTCCATCAGGTTTCGGTCCACCCGCGCTTTGTATAACGCGATATCTATGGTTGTATGAAGCTCTCGTTCTTTGAAGGGTTTGAGTACGTATCCGACGGGTTCGGCCTTTTTTGCCCGTTCAACGGTTTTCTCGTCGGCGTACGCGGTTAGAAAAACGATCGGAATATTCAGGTGTTCTTTGATTTCAATAGCAGCATCGACACCGTCCCGCTCACCGCCCAGCATGATATCCATGAGGATGATATCAGGCTTGCCGGCCGCTGCCGCTGATACGGCGTCTTCGGCTGTAGAGGCAAGTTCGACGACTTCGAATCCGTACTTTTCCAGACGCCGCTGTAAATCGAGTGCAATAATCTTTTCATCTTCGACGATGAGGATCCGCTCGTTTGCCATTATATCTTGATTGGAAGAGTAGTCCGATTACGCGGCAAATGCAAACCCCGGCGACAGTCCGCACCGCGGAGCCGTTGGGCAGCGGGAGCAACCATTACGCGAGGGTAGCTTGAATCAGGTCCGGCTCCAGTCTGAACGCCGATCCCCGGCCTTGAAGAAAGTGATATTTCGCCATCAGATGCAGAGAAAGATCCGAAACAAGGACCGCGTCGGGTGTCGGTTTGCCGTTTTCCGTTCGTACGATTTTGGCGTTGACTTTTCGAAATACGCCGTCTTCGAACGGTGAGGCCAGGTGGCCGCGTGCCTCGTAGGCAGTAACGATCCATCTCCCTTCTACCGTAACGGGCTCTCCGAGGCCTTTTCTTCCTTCTTCCATCAACCGTCGAAGTACCGGAACGAATTCGTCGAAATCCAGACCCAATGCAGAAGCTCGTTCTTCGTCCGCCTCGATGATCTCCACGATATTGCGAGAATCGGTCCCCAGGAAACCGGCCGATGTTATTTCGCCCGGTTGCATGTTTTTCTGGGCTTTCGAAAACTCCGGTGACATTTTCATGAATTATCCCCTCGTAAATACCGCATTAGGCAAATTTGTCGAAATAAATTTTTTCAGGATTCATGTTTTTCGCCTGCATTACGGCCATACACGCGTCAAGCATACCCGGGCTTCCGCAAAGGTATCCCTCTTTCGCCTGTTCGGCCGGGATCTTTTCTACCAGGTAGTGACCCAGAACCTCGGTAATCAGTCCTGTCGGTCCGTCCCAGTTATCCTCGGGCTGTGGTTCGCTCAGTGCCGGAACGAAGTGAAAGCGCTCATTGTCCCGGTCCAGTTGTGTCAGCCAGTCTAGGTAGAATACGTCCTTCTTCGTTCGGGCGCCGAAAAAATACCAGATATCGCGATCGTTGATTGTACCGTTATCTACCCGATCCTGAAAAATGCTCTTGAACGGTGCCATTCCCGAACCTCCGGCGACACAAATCATCGCAGCATCGGTATCACGGACGTGAAAATCGCCGAATGGACCGACAACCCTGATTTTCTGGCCCTCCTGAAGCAGCGTATGTACGTACGTTGTCACGATACCACCGGGAACCAGCCTGATAAGAAACTCGAGGTGGGTTTTATCGGAAGGCGGCGAAGACATTGAGTATGCACGCATCGTAGGCGTTTTAATCGTGTCATAGGCAGGCGCTTCAAACTGACCGTACTGACCGGAGACGTAGTTTACTTCTTCGCCGTCGGGAAGTTTGACGTACACTTCCTTGATATCGTGCGTTACCGCCCTGATTCGCTCAATCGTGCCAAGGTAATCACGGACATTGAAGAGCTCCTCCGGAATTTCTATATCGAGGTTCTGCTTCAGCTTCACCTGACAGGAGAGGCGGGTGTTATCGGAAATCTCCTCTTTCGTAAGGAAGGGAAGTTCGGTCGGCATGATCGGGCCAATATCGCTATGGACTTTTACTTTACACGCGCCGCAACTGCCGCGACCGCCGCATGCGGACGGGATGAAAATTCCCTGTTCGGCAAGACCGAACAGCAGTGGTTGACCGCCCTTGATTTCGAGTGATTTTTTCCCGCCGTTGATCGAGACGTCGATGTCGCCGTAATTATTGACGATTCGGTCGGTGATCGAGATGAGGGCCGCGAGGACGGCGCTGATTACTCCCACGGCAACGGGAGCGGCGAATAAAGCCGGGATAGTATTCATTCCGCCCCCTACTGCACTTGAAGCATGCCGGAAAAGCCCATGAACGCCATGGCCATAAATCCGATCGTAATCATGGTGATACCCGGACCCTTGAGTCCGGCCGGAACAGGAGCTTTATCGGTTTTCTTTCTGATCGCCGAAAGCGCCATGATTGCCAGCCACCACCCAAGACCGGACCCGAGTCCAAATATTACCGACTGGGTAAAACTGTACGTCCTGATATCGATAAAAAGGGAAACGCCCAGAATCGCGCAGTTTACGGTGATCAACGGCAGGAATATGCCAAGTGACATATAAAGAGCCTGCGATACCCGGTCTATGATCATTTCCAGGATCTGTACCGTTGCCGCAATGGTGATGATAAAGACGATATAGCGGAGGTATTCCAGTTGCAGGGGAATCAACACGTAATGGAGAACGGCCCAGTTCACGGCACTGGTAATTACCAGGACTACGGTAACGGCAAACCCGAGACCATTCGAGGATTTGCTGTCTTTTGAAATAGAGATGAATGAGCACATCCCCAGAAAGTTTGCCAGGAGGATATTACTGGTAAAAATCGATGCGAAAAAGAGCGAAAACGGGTTCAGAAGTGGCGTGGCATTCATGCGGCGGCTCCTTCTCGATTCATGATGGTTTTCCCGATCCAGATCACAATTCCCAGAAGGAAAAACGCACTGGGGGCCGAGACCATAATAGTCCACGGAATAAAATTGGCCGGCATGATCCGTATACCGAAAAGGCTGCCAAATCCGAGGAGTTCGCGAATAACGGCGATCGTCATAAGGACCGCCATGTAGCCGATCCCGCTGGTGATACCGTCCCAGGCCGACAACAATGGCGGGTTGGATTGAGCGAACGCTTCCATTCTTCCCATGATGATGCAGTTGGTGATGATGAGGCCGACGTACGGTCCCAATTGCCGGCTGATATCCGGTAAGTACGCGCGCAGCAGGATATCTACGATAATGACGTAGAACGCTATGATCAGTGTCTGCACGATCATCCTGATTTTTCTTGGGATATAGTTACGCAAGAGAGAGACGGTCAGGCTCGACATGGCCGTCGTGAAGGTTACGCCCAACGTCATTATCACGGTATTGGTGAGAAGATTCGTTACTGCGAGAGCGCTGCAGATTCCGAGAACCTGCATGAAGATCGGGTTGTTCGTCCAGACGTTTTCTTTGAGAATCTGTCCCGGGCTGCTCATTGGTTGCCTCCGATCAGTTCAGAGAGAGTTTTCAGTTCGGTATCGAGAATAACCCCGATGGCGTCGCTCGTCCGCGATGCGCCGGTGACCGCATCGATGATCCCGTTTTCCGGATCGTAATCGCCGTCGCCGGCGGAACCGACCCGAATCCGCCCGTCTACGATCCGTTCGTTCACCAGCTGTTTTTTGAACCAGTCTTCGCCGATTCGTGCGCCGAGGCCCGGCGTCTCATTCTGTGCGATGATCTCGATGCCGGTGGTGCGTTGCAGATCGGCCGTGACACCGAGAATTCCGGTGATCGTACCCCAGAGTCCGCTGCCGCTGAACTCTTTGGCTACTACGGGTCTCCCGTCAATAACCGTTCGATAGATGCGAGTATCGCCCCGTTCAATCGTTTCAACTGTTTCGAAATTCCGTTCAACCTCTTCCGGCGTTGCACTCGGCAGGGCGAGGGCGTTCAGTATTGCGCGCCGGATCGCAATTGTGCGGTTTTCCTCGACCCGGACTTTCGTCAGATGGTCGGCTGACGCAAGAAGCAGAACAAAAACAAAGGAGACAAGAAACGCGAAGAGAACCGTATAGACTATGCCTTGCTTGTTCATGCGCTTGCCGCCTTCGATTGGCTGACGTTCGGTTTCGCCTTCTTTTTTGCTTTCGGGAAAATCTCGTCCAGTAATGACGCGAACGTATTCGCGATCAGAATACCGAAACTTGTTCCTTCCGGAAAACCGCTGAACGTCCGAATCGTCATCGCGATTCCCCCGATCAGAAAACCGTACGCAAACTGGGACAGTGGTTTATTCGGTGCGGTGATCGGGTCGGTTGCCATGAAAACGGCGACAAAGAGAATGCTGCCGCTCATCATATAGGCTGCAATCGGAACCAGATGACGCATACCCGTGTAACCCGACGGATCGAGTCCGGGAATCCAGCCCGCAAAGTAAAAACCGACGGCAAAAACCAGAGCGCTTAAAAGCGTTGAAACGATCATCTTCCAGTTGGCGGTTTTCGTAACGATCAGGTATATCCCGGCAAGGAGAATGAGAAGCGCACTGCTTTCCCCGACGGAGCCGGCCCTGAATCCGAAGAAGAGGTGCCACAGGTCGGGAATTTCGCCGCTTCGAATCAGCGCCAGGGGAGTTGCGGCGGAGACTGCATCGACCGCGGAGACTCCGGCCGTACCGAACGGTCCGGAAAGTCCGGAAGTCACGTCGATCAGGGCCGGTACGGCCCACGCGGTGGCAAGCACGGTCGGAAA
>JGI10211J34971_10002083_pt1 | contig 16445 bp, 16 predicted proteins | sample Etolagsediment_FD_34971 | JGI IMG/M metagenome (IMG submission 34971) | reverse complement strand
AGATATAGAACTCTTTAAAAAGTTTGATTTGGAGTATGGTGAGCTAAACTGGAATGACTATGATTTAGCTTTTCCTATATATGATTTATATAGAGGAAAAATATAGATGAAAATACTACTAACTATACTAGTGCTATTTACTATAACACTAAGTGCAAATGCGGACTTCAATAAAATAGTAGAAAAGTTTATAAAAGCGGAGCTAAAAGATATCCCAAAACCCCCTGAAAATATTAGCATAGTAAAAGATATGTTTGAGACTTCTGAGCAGTTTGAGAAAAGAGTCAAGAGTACAAAAGAGAAACAAAAAAGAGCTATAGAGGAGTATGAAAAAAAAGTGGCGAGTACCTCTGCAGCTGCTAAAAAAAGTGCTATAAAAAAAGCACTCCAATACACTTGGGGGAAGCCACTTTTAAAAGAGCTAAAGTACGACGCGGACAATGGCTACTTCATAGCAAGCTTAGGCTTTGAGGCAAAAAAAGATTTTAGTAAAAAAGTAGCTATCAAAGTACCACTAAGTGATGCTAGAGGTTTTTATGAGCAAAAAGAGAGCTTAAAGCCACAAGCTGTATTTGACTACGATGGGAAAAGTGTAAGCTTAAAAGATATCAAAATACCATATAAAACTAAAAGCTACCTAGCACAGTTTACAGATCATAGGATAGATGATACTAAAGTAGCTGTTAATATATCAAATGAGTTTGATACCCCTACACAAAATATCTCTACAAATATATCTGTAGCAAAAAGTGAAGTGGGTAGTTTTGATGCGAGTAAACTAAAAGATTTTAAAGCTATAGATAAACTTATCTCAAAAACTAGCCAAGCTAGAGTAGATAAAACAAAGTGGCTTTTTGTAGTGGGAATTGAGCAGTATGAGTTCACTGACAATATCTCTTATGCGTCACGAAGTGCAAAAGCTTTTAAAGAGGTGATCAAAAAGAGACTTGGAGTCCCTGAACACAACTGCTACACCATGATAGATGGTGATGCCTCACAAGCAAAGATAAAGACAAATCTTAAAAAGATGCTCCGTAGAGTAAAAGATGGAGATACTATATACTTCTACTACAACGGTCACGGAGTACCAGTACCTTCACAAAAGTTTGAGCCATATATGCTAACTTCAGATACCGAGCCAGACTTTATAGCAGATGAGAAGTTTTTTAGTTTAAAAAATATCTATGGAGAGCTTAGTAGTAGCAAAGCTAGTAAGGTAGTTGCAGTTGTAGATAGCTGTTTTTCAGGTGTCACAGATGGAAAAGCGGTGCTAAAAGGGGTAGCAGCTACAAAGATGAAGAGTAGAAGTGTAAAGTTTGACAAAGATAAGATGGTGGTATTAAGTGCTGGAAAAGCACACCAATACTCAAATGGCTTTGATAAAAAAGGGCATAGGCTTTTTAGCTACTATGTGATGGAAAATATCTTAGAGGGGAAAACAGATATAAGCTCTTTATATAAAGAGACAAAAAAAGAGACATACCAAACAAGCCTAGAGGAGTATGGAGATATAAGAGCTCAAGAGCCAACTGTAGAGGGTAACTATAGGATGAAATTATAGATGAGACTTCAAAACATCTTAAGAATAATAAGAGTACAATAGCTATCGAAGACATAATTAGTCCTTTAAGATCAGTTGGTTACTTGTCTAGTGAAAGGGTTTAAAGAAAGGTAGGGGAGTTTTCCCTTACCTTTTTTTATATGTGGGAACTTTAAAGTTGAAGCGGTGGAGCTTTCACAAAAGGCAAATTATGTCTAGATTACTAGTAATCTTAATAGTGGTAGGAGTAATCTTGGTAGTACCACTTCACTAAAACTACACAAGGGAGCTAACCACTCCCTACTAATTTATTTTAAATGGATAACATATGAAAAAATTTATAACATTTTTACTTCTTAACTTTTTATTTATAACGATATTAAATGCAACACCATCATGGTACTACAACCTACCAAATACAAAACAAAACTTCTACATAGGATATGGAAGTGCAAGTAGCGAACTAGAAGCAAAACAAAACGCCCTTGTGTCTATCTCTAGTCAAATATCTATAAAAATAGATAGTAGTCTTACTACTACTAAAACCTATGATACAAAAGATATGCAAATAGTATCATCACAAAAAACAGATGCAAATCTAAATGACTACAAAGTGTTAAAACTAGAGTTTAAAGAGGGTAAATATTTTGTAGCCATAGAGTATGAAAATATCCCAAATATCCAAAAGTTTAAAAACAAACTAAAAGCAAAAAATATAAAAGTAAATTTTAATAACTACTTTAAAAACTTTGAATTAGTACGAAAAGATAAAAGATGGTATATAAAGTACCAAGATATAGTACAGCTCTTAGATAAAAGGGAGTTTGAGAAGTTTTTTGTAACGATACCAAATGAAAACATAAGTATCAAAACAAATAAAAAAAATGATATTTTATATGATGGGGATGAGTTTTATTTCCAAGTAAACACAAAAGAGGATGGGTATATATCAATTCTAACTGTGTATGAAGATGGTACAGTATCAACTCTACTTAAAAACATAAAAGTAAAAGCAAACCAAAAAGAGAATCTTCCCGATAAAGATTTTGAAGCGATACCACAAGCTGGACTTTTAAAGCAGGGTGTGGAGACTTTTGATCTTTATGTGGCTATAGTTAGCAAAAAAAGGTTCCATTTTGATAGCTTTGCAACAGCTAATGAGGAGCTAATAGAGGATGAGAGATATAAAAACTTCGATCAACTTCAAAGGTTTTTAAAAGATAAAAACTACACAACACTAAAAGTTTTAACAAAACCAAGGTAGTAGTGAACTAATCCAGTGTTAAGTTTTAGTTAAGATTAACAAAGAGATTACGCGCGATTTTGTTGATGGATAGCTAGAGATCAGCAAATAATAAACTAATATTAAAGATAAAAATAGTTAATAGATAAAGCTATCTCCTTTAATCTTAAATAAAACTTAATACTGGATTAGGTTATCTAGTGATAGGTTTTATATAACCCATTTGTGCAATATTATATAGTTTTGGATATAATCTATCTTATGAAATTAGCAATACTATCAGACTCACATAAAAAACCAGATCTTACAAAAGATGCTATTGAACACTTAAAAGCTTTAGGTGCAAGTTATATTATCCACGCAGGGGATCTAGAGATAAAACAAAATCTAGAAATCTTAAAAGATAGCGGTTTACCTTATCTTTGTGTTTTTGGAAACAACGACTACAATCTTATGCAATACCAACAAGAGTTTAAAATCCAAACCGAACCATACTATTTCAAAATAAAAGAGAATAGCTTTAAACTTATGCATCTACCTTTTTATCTAACACCCGATAGTGATATAGTGATCTCTGGTCATACACACTATTTTGAACATAACTTTAAAAACGATACACTTTTTTTAAATCCAGGGGAAGTTTGTGCTAGAAATAAAAACTTAACAGAGTGTGTACTTTTAGAGATACTAAAGGATAGATATATTATAAACTACTTTTGTAAAAAACCTGAAAGTTCAGTTTGGGAAAAAGAGATAATAGAATATGAAAAATAATACAATATACCTATGTGCAATATGCAATATACAAAGTGGAGTTTGCAATGAAGATTGTAAGTTTTGCACCCAAAGTGTAAAATACAAAGCAGATATCCAAAGATACAAACAAAAACCAATAGAAGAGATAGTAAATGAAGCTAAAATAGCAAAAGCAAATAAAGCTATAGGTTACTGTCTTGTAACTGCAGGCAAAGGTCTAACAGAGGATAGACTAGAGTTTGTAGCAAAAGCTGCGTATGCCGTAAAAAAAGAGAATCTTGGACTTAAACTAATAGGATGCAATGGAACGGCATCAGTTGAGCAGCTAAAAGAGCTAAAAAAAGCTGGAGTTGATAACTACAACCATAACTTAGAAACATCAAAAGAGTTTTATAGCTCTATTTGTACAACTCACACTTGGGATGAGAGATACCAAACATGCCAAAATGTAAATGAAGTTGGTCTAGGACTTGTATGTGGAGGGATATTTGGTCTTGGGGAGACACAAGAGGATAGAGTATCTATGATAAACTCGATAAAAAGTTTAAACCCTATGAATGTACCTATTAACTTTTTTCACCCAAATGAAGCTTTACCAATAGTAAAAAACAGTATATCTAAAGATGAAGCTTTTAAATTGATCAAGTTAGTAAAAGAAACTATCCCAGATGCCCATAAGATTATGGTAGCAGGTGGTAGAGAGGTGATGTTTGGTGAAGATCAATATGAGATATTTAAATATGGCGCAAACTCTTTTGTGATAGGAAACTACCTTACAACACAAGGCAATATGGCTAAAAATGATATAGAAACATTGGAAAAACTGGGATACAAAATAGCACAAAGCTGCGGAAGATAGTAAAAAAATGTCAAATGAAATTTCGATCATCATAACACTATCTGTTATTATATTTTCCTCACCACTATTATCAAAGTTTACAAAAATACCTACAATTCCTATAGAGATATTTTTGGGTTCACTTGCAGTATTTTTAGGACTTATATCTGATAATCATATCTTTACACTAGTTGCAGAGCTTGGATTTTTATATCTTATGTTTCTTGCAGGTTTAGAGGTTGATCTAAAACAGCTTTTAAAAGTATCACCTGATATACTTAAAAAAGGTTTGATATATTCTATTTTACTTTATGTTTTTGCAGCTTTTTTCACTTGGGTATTTAGTTTATCTAAAATATTTATGGTGACTATGCCTCTTATATCTATAGGGCTTTTAGCGGTACTTAAAAAAGAGTATGGGAATAAACCTTGGCTAAATCTAGCTATCACAGTTGGTTTAATAGGGGAGATAATCTCTATTATTGTTCTAACTGCAGTAAGTGCTGGATTGGAGTTTGGATTAGGTTCACAGTTTTATTCAACACTTATAGAGCTAACTGTTGTATTTGGTGTGATAGTTGTATTTTATAATCTTTTTCACCATCTTATCTGGTGGTATCCAGAGGTGAAAACTTACCTTATGCCAAAAGATGACAATCAAGAGCAAGATATAAGAGTATCTATGGCTATATTTTTCCTTATGATCGCTGTTATGCTTTATTTGCATCTTGAAGTTGCTCTTGGAGCATTTATAGCAGGGGTATTTATAACAACTTTCTTTGAGCACAATAAAGAGTTGCCTCATAAGCTAGAGCATTTTGGTTTTGGTTGGTTGGTCCCTATATTTTTTATATGGGTTGGTACATCTTTTGAGTTACAATCACTATTTATGGATGGTTTGATAAAAACAGCTATCTTGATCACTTTTGGTATGATCTTAATAAGGGTGTTAAGTTCACTAGTATTTTTCAAAGATATTGGTTTTAAAGATTCTACCACTTTAGCCCTTTCACACTCTATGCCACTTACACTTTTAATAGCAGTTGCAACACTTGCAGTTCATAACAATAGTATAAGTCAGTTTTACTACTATTCATTTATCTTAAGTGCAATATTTGAGGTGATAGTTTGTATGATAGCTATAAGGGTAATTGCTAGTAAAAATGGAAAATAATAGCTATGATCTTATAGTAGTAGGTTCTGGTCCAAGTGGACTAATAGCTGCTATAACAGCTGCAAGAGGTGGTAAAAGTGTACTGGTTTTAGAAAAGATGCCAAAGCCAGCACTGAAACTAAAAGCTTCAGGCGGTGGTAGATGCAATCTTTCAAATACACTGACAATCGATCAGTTTTTAGACCCTTTTGGTAAATCTAGTAGATTTATGAGAAATGCACTTGAAAACTTTACAAAAGATCATTTAGTAAAGTTTTTAGACTCTATTGGTGTGAAAGTTAAAATAGCAGATGGCTTTAGGATCTTCCCCTCAACTCACAACTCACAGACTGTAACAGATGCTTTTATAAAAGAGCTAGATAGATTAAATATAACACTTATAACTTCATGTGAGGTTTTAAAGCTATATACAAACAAGGATAAACTATCTCATATCTCAACAACAAAAGGTGATTTTAAAGCTTTAAACTATCTAGTTGCAACAGGTGGTTGTGGATATGAAACTTTGGGTGGATCGGTTAATAGTTTTGATTTTATAAAAGAGATAGGACACACTATAACCCCACTATATCCAGCTATGATACCAATAAAACTAAAAGAGTCTTGGGTATCAAACTGCAAAGCAGACACTATACCAAAAGCAACTATTAAAATAGATATTAAAAAATATAGTAGATTAAATGCAACTGGGGATTTGATATTTACAAATAGTGGGATAAGGGGACCAGTTGTATTAGACTTTTCACGTTATATCACACCACTATTTAATAAGTATGATGAGATACCACTTTTAGTAAATCTAACTCAAAATAGAAATGAAGATCAACTACACACTATACTAAAAGATGATTTTATAAAAGACCCTAAAAAAACTATAGTTCAAAATCTTTTAACTATTTTACCTTTATCTTTATCAAAAGAGTTATTAAAACTTGTAGATATAAAAGAGGATGAAAAGTTCAATAAACTAAATGGGCAAAAAAAACAAAACTTACTTAAAACTTTAGCTTGGACACCATTAAACGCAATTGGTACTGATGGATTTAGTAAAGCTATGGTTACAAATGGTGGAGTTAGTTTAAAACAGATAGATCAAAACAGTATGGGTAGTAAAATCTTTACTAATCTTTATTTTGCAGGAGAAGTACTCGATATAGATGGACCATGTGGTGGATATAATCTACAGTGGGCTTTTAGCAGCGGTGTATTAGCTGCTAAAAGTTAATTATCTAATGGTAAATATCTCAAATTTACTATTTTTATATTGAGGCATAGCCATACCACTATTTGCATTTATATATGTAGGATCTGTTATAGTATAAACTTTATTTTTATATCTAAATCTATCTCCGCTTGTATCTGAGGAAAATGCCACGGCAGTAGCCATATGATCACTATATTTTATACCAACCACATCAAGACCTAGTAGATTTTTTACAAGGTAACTAAACATTATACTTCTATCTTCACAGTCACTATATGGATAATATATAGTCTCCTCTGGAAACATAACTTTTTCATAATTAAATTGATCTTGATCAGTTTTATAAGCAAATGTAGTTTGTACAAATCTAAGTAGCATATTTACAGCTTCTACTTGTGATCTATTTTTTATTACCCCTCTTAAGCCATCTAAAATTGTATTTGATAGCACAGTTGAGTTCTTGGTGTTGTAGTATATATTATAATCGGACTGCGGATATGTTTTATAAAACTCTATTAAGTCTTTACTGTATTTTGTCTGTATTGCATAGAGTTTGTTATTATAATTGAATTTTAAAACTTTATTTTCAAGATTTGTATAAAACTTTATCTCACTATCAATTGCAAATGATAATTTATCTGTTGATTTTGGATAGTTTCCACTGTATGTAAATATGGTACCAATTTTTCCAATACGCCCATTTGGAGTTAATACATAATATTTCTTATCACCTAGCTTGAAGTATGCTATTTGAAATAGATCATGGTCGATTACTGAAAGTAGATAGATATTGTTTTTATTGTATCCAACTTTTGTATCAAACCCTAGTTTTACAAGATTGAACCAGCTAAAAAGATTTGCTATATTTTCATCTTTAAATATCTCATATCCAATTTTATTTGTTAATTGATAAGTTGCCCAGTCGTTTAAACTAAGAGTTTTTTTAGTATCTTTTATCTGCTCTAGTATGATCTGAAAGTTTGTTTTACTTATGGTATCCCAAAAGTTTATAATAGTATCTTTGTTTATCTTTTTACTATTAAAGAGAAGTTTTTTATCTATTTTATAATTTAATCTATTTCCGTAAAATTCAAAACTAATATCCCTTATATCACTTTGCTCTTTTAGTTTTGTAGATATTTTAGGTTCAATAACTTTTGGTTTTGTATCGATCTGTTTTTTTCTTATCTCTTTTACTATAACTTTAGGGGAGTTTTCAACCTCTTTTTTAGGTAACTCAACCTCTTTTTTAACTTGTGGTACTTTTATAGGTTTAGGTTTTTTGTAAGGGTTTGGATTGCTCATCTGTTGAAAAGCTTCCCAGTCCTTTTTAAGCATAGAGCTAAACTCCTCATCTATACTTTTTTTGTATGATCTAAATTCAGTTTGTTGAGATTTTAACCAATCTTGATAAGCATCTGCATTTAGCAGTGTAGCAGTTGCAAAGATTATGAGAGTATTTTTAAACATTTTTTACCCTTTGTTTTATTAAAAACTACAAAGTAGTTTTTAATAATTTGTTGTATGCAGAAACTCTATCATTAACTTTCTTTAAGTATTTTCTAGTCTCATTATATGGAAGTTTTTTTATTAGTGTATTATAAACCTCTTGACTGCTTAGTTTGTTGATAGTAACTGAAGCTTTATTTATATTGTATGAACCTATAAAAGCTTTAGCAACATTACCAGCACCCGTATTATAAGCTGCAATGGCACAGTAAAGTCTAGATTGTGGATCTTCTATCCTTTTTAGATATCTATAGTAAAGTATATGTAGATATGCTGAACCTATTTTTATATTATTTTGGGAAGTATAAAGATAAGATGAACTTAAAACTTTTTTCTTTTTATATAGATACTTATATGAGTCAACCCCAGCAGTTTTAGGTACGATCTGCATCAATCCAAAAGCTGGTATATGAGACTTTGCCATAGGGTTAAATGAACTCTCACTATGCATAATAGCATATATAAGTTCTGCAGGAATTTTCTCTTTTGATGAGTATTTTATAACATCAGATTTAAACTGTTTTGCCTTTCTTACAGTTGAGTTTGCTGGTAGTTTTACATTTGCTTTATATATAAACTTACCATTGTATGAAACTTTTGTATATTTTTGTTTCTGTAACTCTTTTTTTAATTTTTGTTTCTCTTGGGCTTTTATGATATCAGCTATGATTTTTTGAGTTGATTTTACTTCAGGTCTTTTTTTCTTTAGTTTTTTATAAACCTTTTTCTCTATGATATCATTTTTAACTGCAGTTTTAACATCTTGAGTTAAAGTTTGCTCAAAAAGCTTTTCTATCTTTTTTTTAGCTTCCTCTTCGTTTTTTGCTATAACTTCAAAAGAAAGCTCCTCTTTTTCAAAATCAACTGATTTTTTTGATTCTAAATTTGGTGTATATTCAACCCACTTTTTCTTTGTAGTGATATCAGGCTCTTTATCTGGCCATTTTTTTGATAACTCATCTTTAAATTCACTAAAAGCATCAGCATAAGCTTTTTTATAAGCTTTGAACTCCTCTTCAATATTATCTTTATATTTTGTATAACTACTTTGTTGCTGCTTTTGATACTCTTCAAAACTTATAGCACTTAAATTAGTTGTACTAAATAGTATCGATGCTGCAATAATTGCAGACTTTATTTTTGAACTACCCATACACATATCTCCCCATTTGGTTTTATATAAGTATCTTTTACAGTTGTAGATATAGATATTTTATCTACACTTTGTAAAGATGCACTCTTTGTTGAAGAGCTGTATCTACCACTAGAAGATACACTCTTTTTTCTTAATGATACTGATTCAACAGTTGCTTTTTGAGATTTCGCTATCTCATCAATAGCAATAGCAATGGCAGCTTTCCTTTGGGCAGCTTTACCTTTTGCATTTCTAATAGCACAACCAACAGCAGCCATTTTATCTCCAGCTATAAATGGATCTTTTAACCATTGTTGAGGTGTTATCTTTTTATCTTGGGGATCCTCTTTTGTAAGTTTATATCCACCAATCTGTGTTGCACAACCTGTAAATAACAATGGAGTTAAAAGTAGTGCTTTTAATATAGTTTTTTTCATCTTTATCCTTTGAGATTAAATAAAAAAAGCATAGCCCAAAAGCTATGCTTTAGTATAACTTATCAACTTGATAGTTATTGAGCAGCTTTCTCTAGCTCTTGGTCTAATTCACCTTGTGCTTTAGCTGCTTTGAACTCTTGGTAAAGTGCTTTATCATTTTTGTATGAAGTTTTTACAGCTTCCTCCATTGCATTTTTAACAGCATCTGTACTAATACCAACTAATAGATACATCGTACCTTTGCTTGATTGCCAGTAGTCGTATTGTTTACTACCTTCAAGTGTTTGACTTGCTAACTGTTTTGATACTTTAGAAGTTGCTTTATCAAAAGTTGCATCAGCTCCAGATCCTGTTGCAGCTTTGTATGACTTAAATAGTGTACTTACTTTTGTACTTATTTGAGTTGCTAACGCATCTCTACCTTCTGCCATAGCTTCAGATCTTTGAAATCCCATATCATTTCCAGCATTTTTATTTGCACTACCAACAGCAACAATCGCACCATCCATCATTGGCATACAAACCCACTCTTTAGCTGGCTCACCCTCTACAGTACACCCCGCAACTGGTGCAGGAGCTGCTGGTGTTGCAGGAGCTGCTGCTCCACCCATACAACCAGTTAAAAACGTAGCAGCAGTAACTGCTAATATTGAACCTTTAATTATACTTTTTCTCATATTCTTTCCTTGTAAAAATTTAATTTATAAATTTTATAATAAATATTATTAAATCAATATAAATTACAAATATAAAACATTTTTATATTTTTGTTTCACCAGCAGCGAGTTTATCACCGATTTTAAGTTGAAAATTTTCATTTTTTACTCGTGTAATCACTACAATTCCTTCAGTAAATACGGCTATTGGTTCCCCTTGTGTCATCTCTTTTTTTTGCGTAACTTTTGATGTTAGATTACAAACTCCTGCTATAAACTTAATCTTCATATCATCATAGTTGATTTCAAATTGTTCATTTAGTAGTGTACCTTTATAGCTATATGGATTTAAATTTAATCCATGCTTGATTTTTGAAATATCTATTTTTCCATCTTTTGGAGCTCTTACTAGATGAGTATCACATAGATTCACTTTGCAATATATCTTTGTGGTGTATTTTGTATGATCTATAGCCTCTACTTTACCATTAATGGGTGATAAAATGTGCTCACTGTTGGTATATATATGCTTCGAAGGGTTCCTGTAAATATATCCTATAAATATAGTAAGGGCTAAAAGTAAAGCCCCTAAAGTATTACATATAAATATAAAAGAAAATAAAGAAGATACAAAAGATATAGCTATATATTTATATCCAGATTCTAGTACTATACTGCTACTATTGATCATCTTTTTTCTCTTTTTCTATCTCTTCTTTAACTGGCTCTTCATCATCAGTATGTAGATCATCACCCTCAAACACAACTCCACCATTCTCTTTTATAATATCTTGAACCCTTTTGCCGCTTATCACCTCATGCTCTAAAAGCTCTGCAGTCATCTGCTCCATAGCATCACGATTATCTTGAAGTGTTTGTATAACAGCTTTGTATCTAGCTTCCAAAGTTTCTTTGATATGATTATCTAGTTTGTGTGCCATCTCATCACTATAGTCTTTACTAGATTGACCACCACCTAAGAACTGATTGTTTTGTTTATGTAAAACCATAAGACCAGCTATATCTATATCACTCATACCATAGATTGTAGCCATAGATTTTATGATATCTGTTGCTCTATCTAAGTCGTTTCCAGCACCTGTACTGATCTCACCTATAAACACCTCTTCAGCAGCTCGTCCACCCAAAAGTGTATCAACCTCTGCTATTAGCTCATGTTTTTGCATTAGGTATTTGTTCTCTTCAGGGGTATTTAGTGTGTATCCAAGTGCTGCTAGACCTCTTGGGACTATTGATACTTTATTTACTTTTTTTGCCCCTTTTGTAACCTCTGCTATTAGTGCATGTCCAGATTCATGGTATGCTACGATCTCTCTCTCTTTTGGAGATATTCTTCTACTTTTCTTTTCAAGTCCAGCTATTTGTCTCTCAACTGCTTCTTTAAAGTGGCTTGGTCGCACTTCACTATCTTCTGCACGACCAGCTAATAGTGCAGCTTCATTTATAACATTCGCAAGATCAGCACCCGCAAGACCTGCTGTCATAACTGCAACCTCTCTTAAGTCTACATCTTTTGAAATTTTTACATCTTTAATATGTACATTTAGTATCTCAATTCTACCTTCTAAGTCAGGTTTGTCAACTAACACTTGTCTATCAAATCGTCCAGGTCTTAAAAGTGCTGGATCAAGCACTTCAGGTCTATTTGTTGCAGCTAAAACTATAACAGGAGCTGCAGCAGAACTAAATCCATCCATCTCAGCAAGTAGTTGATTTAAAGTTTGCTCCCTCTCATCATTTCCACCCATATTTCCAGCACTTGCACGACTTTTACCAATAGCATCTATCTCATCTATAAATATTATAGCAGGGGCAACTTTTTTAGCCTCTTCAAAAAGATCCCTTACACGACTTGCTCCAACACCTACGAACATCTCTATAAAAGAGGATCCAGTTACACTTAAAAACTCAACATCTGCTTCACCTGCAACTGCTTTTGCTAAAAGTGTTTTACCAGTTCCTGGAGGTCCCACTAGCAATACACCTTTTGGTATTTGGGCACCTAAGTTTACGTATCTATCTGGATTTTTTAAAAACTCAACGATCTCAGTAACTTCCTCTTTTGCCTCTTTGTTTCCAGCCATATCTTCAAATTTAACTTTTGGCTTTTCACTATTTATCATCTTTTTAGAGTTACCCATACCTAAGATTCCACCAGCTCCACCACCTAAAGACTTTGACATCCTTTTTGCTAGGAACATCCATATAGCAAAGAAGAAAAATAGTGGTAAAACCCAACCAAACAACATATCGGCTAATAGGTTTTGCTCATTTATGCCACCGTAGTTTATCCCTTTTGCTTCAAGCATCGGTATCAATGTATCATCAGGTATTACACGTCTTGCGTAGTATGTTGTTTTTGTACCAGTTTTAGATCCACTTACAGCTTTTATATTAGTATCACCGATACCTACATACTCTATTTGACCATTTTGTATAAGTTGTTTAAGGTCTGAGTATGCTACGTTTTTACTTTGTGTTTGTCCATATACATTCCCCCCACCATTTACATTCATATCATCACTTGGAAAAAAGCTTTTAAAAGCCATAACTGTAACAATCGAGAATATAACAAACACTATGATTGGATTGTTATTGAAAAATCCATTGTTGTTATTGTTGTCTTGATTGTTGTTTGGTTGATTATTGTTCATTTTCTACCCTCTTTACTATTATTGTTACCCATTCGTTTTGTTGTATTATCTCTAATGTTTGACAATCATTAAATTTTTTTAATACTTTATCTTTGTGTTGCTCCATGATACCAGAAAGGATGATGATACCATTTTGTTTTGTTATATTTTTTAGATCTTTGTGGATCATTGTTAATACATCTGCTACAATATTTGCTATTGTTATATCATATTTTTCTTTTGTATTGTTTGCAGAACCTGTCCAAGTTTTGTTTGGTATCACATCGTTTGTTTTGAAGTTTTTAACTGCATCCTCAACTGCAATATCATCTGTATCACAAATATCTACAATAGCATCAAGCTTAGCTGCAGCAATTGCAAGTATACCACTACCTGTACCCACATCACATACAGTTTGATCTTGTGTTACATATTTCTCAATCGCTTGTAGGCAAGTGTTAGTAGTCTCGTGGTGTCCAGATCCAAATGCAAGTGTAGGATCTATGATGATATTTATTTTATCATCAATTGCCTTATCCCAACTTGGATGGATATAAAAGTTTCCAACCTCTATTGGTTGTACACTTTGTTGATATTGGGATATCCAATCTTGATTTTCTTTTTTTTCTAATTTTAGCTCGCAAGATATGTTTGTATCAAATGCCGTTGATAGTTCAGTAGCAAACGCCTCTATACCATCTCTTACATTATCAAGCTCCTCCACACTTCTAATTATGATAGACTCTTCACACTCTTCAAGTGCATCATCTGTCAAACTAGATGCAAGGTCTAAAAATAACTCATAGTATGCATCTGGCTTAATTGTTAGTTCGTAATAATATTTATCCAAATATTCTACCTTTATGTTTTTTATAAAATGTAGATATTTTAGCTAAAATATATTTATAGAAGTTTAAAATATTATTTTAAGTTGAATATTTATTAATCTTAACTAAAACTTAACACTGGATTAGACTGGAATATTTTATTCTGCTATAATAAGTTTTTAATGTTTTAAGGGGAAAAGATGTATAAAAGTATATTTTTAGTTGTGTTTTTATTTTTGTTTGCTTTTTCAAGTGAATTTGAAAAAGAGAGATATTTTTGGGATGAGATAAAAGACTCAAATGATATTGAGCTACTTAAACTTTATAAACAAAAGTATCCTGATGGTATTTTTATATCAATTGCTAATAAAAAAATAGAGTATCTTGATAGTAAAAAAAGCTATGAGATAGAGGTTTTACAAGAGGTTCCTTTATGGATAAAGGGTGATTGTACCATATATAGATATTTTGGATTTGGTAGAGCAAATAAGCACTTTAAAGGTGAAGATTATCAGAAAAGTTTAGCTATCAAAAGAGCAGATAGAGAGCTTTTTGGAAAGCTTGAAAATAGTGATTTAGATCCTAAAATAATAGAAAAATTAAAAACACAAATTGAAACTAAATTATACAAAAATGATAAAGATAGAATATTTATATTAAGATATGTAGAAAATTAAAGATAATGGTAGTTAATAGATAAAGATATCTTCTTTAATATTGACTAAAATTTAACACGGGATTATACTGTAAAGAGAGTAATTGAAAGATATAATATTAACAACACTAAACGGACGATATACACATAGTGCTATAGGGCTTCGCTACCTTTATGCAAACCTAAAAGAGCTTCAAAGTAAAGCCCATATCATAGAGTTTGTGATAAATGAGAAAATCCAAGACCTAGTTCAAAAGATCTTAGAGTTTAAACCAAAAATTGTGGGTATAGGGGTATATATCTGGAATGCGACAGATATATCTCAACTTATAGATATTCTAAAAAAAGTAAGCCCCCACACAATAGTGGTTTTAGGTGGTCCAGAGGTTAGCTACACTCCGTTTCGAGTTAATTTTGATAGCGCTGATTATATCATCCAAGGGGAGGGTGAGGAGCAGTTTTATACTTTATGTAAAGATATACTAGAACACAAAGATATAAAACAACGTATCTTTTATCCTAAACTGTTAGATTTAAACACAATTGAATTACCATATAAATATTACAATCAAAATGATATAGATCATAGATATATCTATGTTGAGGCATCACGTGGTTGTCCATACTCTTGTGAGTTTTGTTTATCCTCTATAGATAAAAAGGTGAGAAATTTTGATATAGATATGGTATTAGAGGAGTTTGAACTATTATGGGAAAAAGGGGTTAGAAACTTTAAGTTTATCGATAGAACTTTTAATCTAAATATAAAAACAGCAAATAAACTTCTTGATTTTTTCCTTTGTAAAGATGAGCAATTTACTACACACTTTGAAGTTATACCAGATAATTTTCCATTTGAATTAAGAGAGAAACTGAAGCGTTTCCCTAAAGCTTCACTTCAACTTGAAGTTGGTATCCAAACACTAAAAAAAGATATAGCAAAAAATATTAAACGAAATCTAAAAATAGAAAAGATAAAACAGAATATAGCATTTTTGGAGCAAGAGACAAATGCTCATATCCATCTTGATCTTATCATAGGGCTTCCAGGGGAGAGTGCTCAAAGTTTTGGAGAAAATCTTGATTATCTTAGTTCATTGTCAAACTGTGAGATACAGTTAGGGGTGTTGAAAAAACTATCAGGAACTACACTAAATCGTCACGATGAGGTTTATGGTATGGTCTACAGTGATATTCCCCCTTATGATATACTTTGTAATGAACTTATACCATTTGAACAGATGCAACATCTAAAAAGATTTGCAAGGTATTGGGACCTGGTTTATAATAGTGGAAATTTTATAAAAACATTTAAATATATGACACAAAATAGAAGTGTATATGAAACTTTCGATAAGTTTACAGCATCGCTTTATACCAAAACACATAGCACTTGGAAGTTTTCACTTGATAGATTATCACAGTTTTTATTTAACTTTATGGTGGAAATTTTAGAGTTTGATAAAGATATAGTTGCTAATTTTTTAGTTGAAGATCTCTTAAGGGTAGATGGTAGAAAACTTCCTGGGTTTTTAAGAAAATATAGTGATATAAAAATCAGATCAAATAGTATAGAAGTAAGTAGTAAAAATAAACGTCAACAAAAAAGGGTATAAAGATGTGTGTAGTTTTAAGTGGAGTTTTTAGCTATCTTGCATATAGCTTTTATATGAATGGAGATATTGTAAATAGCACTATAAATGGTCTTATCGCACTTGGCTTTATTATTCTTTTGGGGAGAAATATATATAAAACAAAAAAAGAGAGATTAAAAAGTTAGATTAAAAGAGTTTTGATAAAAGTTTTGTTAAAATAGT
>JGI10211J34971_10002082_pt1 | contig 16446 bp, 5 predicted proteins | sample Etolagsediment_FD_34971 | JGI IMG/M metagenome (IMG submission 34971) | reverse complement strand
TTCCACCAGTATATACTGTGTATGTTCCAATACCGGAATCAAATGTATAATCTTCAGAATCAAATGTAAGTAATGATGAAGAGAATGTTTCCGCATTATAATTTCCAACATTAGTAAAGATTCTATTTACATATGTTGTTCCAATTCCAATAACATTTACTTCAACAATTTCAGAAGAATATACTTGATATACATTATCAATAAATTGTGTTCCAATGCCAATGGTACTTCCAGATAAGTCTAGCGAAGCTTGACTCGTTGTTGCAAGTCCCACATTAGAATCTTTAACTACAAAGAAATCACCCGTTGAAATACCACTGATTGTTGCCGCAGTAGATACAATTGAAGTATCTCTTAAGAAAGAGTTTGGTGGAATGAATAAATCGAAGATAAAACGATTCAATGAACCGATGGTAGTTGTTCCAAATCCAACAACAATACCAAAATCTCCAACATAAGAATCTGAGGTATTTTCTTCATATATAACTTCTGGAGTCTCAATTAAAACTACAGGTGGATTTGTATTTGTATATGCAATACCTGGAGAAGTTATTGTTATTGAAGATACTGTTCCTCCAACAGAAATTGTAGATGTTGCAGTTGCCCTTGCAGTCGTTCCATATCCAACAGGATTTGCAATTGTTACTGATGGAGATGTATTATACCCAAAACCACCATCACTAATTACAATTGAAGAAATAGTTCCTGCAGTAGAAACAACAGCAGTTGCCGAAGCTCCTACAATTACATCTTGAGAAATGAGTATAATATTTCGTAAATTTGTTGTTGTATTATTTTCTTTTTTAGAATCAAAGAAAGTCCTTACACTTTCAACATATGCAATTGTAGAACCAACACCAACTGGTTGAATGACATTAGTTGTTGGATTTATAAGTGCAGCATTTAATACTCTTGCTTTACTTACAAACTTTCCATTAATAATTTTATCTGAAGTTTGTTTACACCAGGTAACAGGTCTCAATACATCAGTATCAGTTGTTACTCCAGGACCTGGATATGGGTTTGTTGCAACAGAATCAGATGTATTAATACCAGTAACTGTTCTTGGATCTTGTTGAAGAACAAGTCCTTGTCCTTTTTCTGGATCATAATTAAGAGTAAGTTCATCACCAACTTTTACAGTCTCAAGAATATCCTTGAAAACAACATCAACATCACCACTTCCCTTGTAGAAGAGAATTTTCGATTTATCTCCCGCCTTTGGAGCCTCATTAAAGGTAAGTATACTACCACCTTCAAACTCATAACTTCCACCTCCAATTTGAAGTATATCATTAATAAAGATGAGAAGGGTTGCTCTTACATCAATGTTTGATCCAACTGCAGATCTAATTGTTATTACATTACCATTCAAAGATAATGGGAATGTCTTTCTTGATCCATCAAACAAATCATCTAGTTTATCAAGAACTTCCAATTCTCCAACACTCCATCCAGCAAACTTATCTGTAAATGTTCTATCGATGGTGATTTGGAATTCTTCAAATGGTAAAGATGTATTTGTTGGAATTCCGCTCAATCCACCAGAATTTATAGTAAGTATCTCACCTTGTCCATATCCGTATCCAAAGTTTTTAATTGAAAAATCAACAACACTAGATCCTTGTCCAACAACAATATCAATAGTTGCAGCATTTCCGCCACCAGATGAAGAAGAACTGTATACTAAAGGAATGTCCGAATAACTTAAAGGTTCATCTATTACAACTATTGGAGGATTAGATGAAGTATAACCAATTCCAGGATTTGTAATAGCAATACTTACAATATTACCTCCACTAATTGCAGCAGTTCCAATAAATTCTATTGCGGGAGTTCCTGTACTTGATGTTTGAACTCCCACATTGACAACGGTTTGAATACCTGCTCTATATCCAGATCCACTATTTCCAATACTAATCGACTGAATAGTACCCGAAACAGAGACCACGGCAGTTCCACCAGCGGCCACAAGGGGTTGATAACCAAATCCGCCCGTAGATGCAACAGAAACAATTACTCCTCCAACAGGAATATTTGAAGAATTAACATCATATGAAACAGAAGTAGCAGTTCCAAGGAAGGTGATACTTGTAACACCTACAGATTCACTTAAAGTATAGTTCTCGACATCAACTTGAATTCCTTGTGGACCCTGGAAAATATTATTAATTAAGACAATTGCATTTTCAGTTGAAAAACCAGTGGTGTTTTGTTTATCAGAAGTTAATGTAAATGTTTTTGCAATTCCAGTAAATCTGTTTGAAATATCATCAAAAACATAGTTCTTGGAATATGTTTCTTCTGTTCCATTTACTATTCCAGATCTTAAGAATGTTCTACCTTGGAAAGAAGAACTTGTAGTAATTCCAATCCAATCTCGGGAGTCTGGCGGATTTGTTGTGGAACTTAATGGAATTTTACCATAAGGAGCTTCAACAAAATGAATTGTATTATCTACAATGTTATAGTTTCCAGAAACTTTTGTGATGAGTGAATTTGATGTATGACTGGAAATTCCGGTTCCCATCCAAGGACGATCAACCAAAATCACATTTGTACTTCCTAGTCCAACTGTGTTTATCTTCATTATTTCATCATCTATCTGAATCAAATCACCACCAAAGAATGAAGTGATTCCTGAGAATTTCAATCTATTATCTGTTGTTAAGATATCATCAACTAAAGTTGCAGTAACAGCACTAGAAACGATAGGTGATTGAAACATATTATCGATCAAGATAATACATTTCGAATTTTGATTTTTTGAAGTAAATGTATGAGATGTTCCAATTCCCACAGTTACTAAATCGAGAGTATTAGGAACTGCATTGAGAGCATCTTCTGCAGATCTAGCAAGTTTTACTTTACCGTCATTAACTTTTACAATAAAGACACTTGATGGAAGTTTATCTGTAGTACCAATACCAACAAATGAAGTCGATGCAATTCCAATTGCTTGAGTAGATCCTGCTCCAGAATGTGTATATACAACCTCCTCACCAGTTACAAAGAAATGATCTGCAATTGTTATGGTGTCCGTTGATGTATTTGCAATTGAAGTATTACTTCCATCAAAGTTTCTTTGGAAAATTTGATCACCTTTATGAGTTAAATTAAACTCTCTCTTGACGGATCTATCAGTTCCTTCATAATCCCCTGAGTTGGAAATTATTCTTCCATTATTAAAATTAATTTGATTTGGCCTAGTGTTTCCATCAAACAATTCTAAAGAAAGTTGGAAAACTCTTACTTCAACATTAATTCCTACATTTGGTGTAAAATATAGTTGAGTTCCAGTTACTGTTACTTCAGCGCCAATAGTTCCAATTCCAGATAAAGTTTCCAAATTAGCATACTCTACAATCGATGCTGTATTTCCATCATCAGCAACAATAACCTCAGAAAATTGAGCTTCGCCATTTGTAGTATCCTCAACACTTACTAGATAATATGCAGAGGACATACTTCCATCATACTCACAAATAGTGTTCTGAACTGGGGAGGATGTTGCGGCAATAGATGTGTAAGAAGACTGCAAACGAGAGTTGTTAAGTGATATAGATCCAACTCCAGAAGTAGATGTATTCGCTATTGATACTATTATTGTGTTTGCTGTTAAAGCAATTCCTGGTGTTGGAGCAAAGTCAAGATTTAAATTAGATCCAGATATATATGCCCAATAAGTTCCAAGTCCACTACTAGAAAATGAATCTAAAGAATGACTGGTTAATTGACCATACTCTAATAATTCAACTTCCGTTCCATTATGAATAATATTTAATTCATCATATTCATAAACATTATCCTCACCCTTTATCTCTACTAAAACTTTTGAGCTTCTATATGTTGATGCGATTCCAACAATGGTTGTAGTTGTTGCAGCAGAAACATTAGTATGAGTAGTTTTAATATTAACAATATCTCCAATATTTGTATTTCCAATACTTGTAACATTATCTTTTAAATCAAAAGATACATGACTTATATCATAGTCATTTACAGTATACTTGATTGGATAGAATAATAATTGCCCTTCCTCTCCTGAGATAGAAAAATCAAATGAACCAAGATCTGTATATGTTTCAACTCTTCCATATTGATTTAAGTACCCATTTACATCATCATGCAATAAGGAAACAATTAATGTTTGCCGTTCACCAGTAAATCTCTTGTCTCTAACAAAGGTAATATACTTTCTAGTTCTTGCGTTGGAAAGAAGGAAAGTATCAATAACACTAAATCTTGTTGGTCTTGGAGAACTATTAAATAAATCACTTATATCATCAATGATCAAAACTCTATTACCAACAGATTCAAAATAATCTGTTAACACTCTTGTCTTAAAAATAATTTCATTAGATATTACTCCATAATCAAGAGTAACTGTGCCCTCAGAAGCAAGATCAAAATCGTAATAGCAATTTAAACTTCCTCTTCCAACGATGTCAGTAATAATTTCAGTATCACTATCATCAGCAAAAACAACATTCTTTCCGGAATCATCAGTTGTTTCAATAATAAGATCTGAGAATTTACGGAATCCTGTAGTATGATTAAGAGAGCTTACAGCATCATCCCAAGTTTGATAGGGTACTTTTGATTTAAGAGAATATGAGAAATATTGATAATAAAAATTGTCAGAGATTCTTTGGAGATTATCATTTAAAAATCCTGTGTTTTGACTCCATCCATTTTCAACAATTGATCCAAATCCGGTTTCAACTTCCCCATTGAATTCAATTTTCTTTCGGACAACTCCTTTTGTATTGGAACTTTGACCAGTAATAATATCACCAACAAGAAAATCTTTATCGGAAGAAACTGTAACATATTCCGTTTTATTGTTCCAACTTTCAACCGTTCCAAAAATTTCTCCAGAATAAACAGTTTCTCCACGCAAGAAATTATTTTTTGCAAGAGTTGGACTGAAAATTGGGAATTGCTTCTCTGGAATAATTCTTCCATAAGAATTAGCAGCATTATAAGTTCCAGGATACTCACTTCCAGTTAAGTAATCTTGAAGATTATAAGTTACATTTGCATTTCCTCCACCAAGAGAAGTAGAAACTCCTGTTAGCTCAAACAAATTATAATTATAATTTCTAGAGTTATATCCTTTTCCAAGAGATCCTAAACCAACACTTACATTTTCAATAAGCACTCTATCTCCAATAGAAAATGGAAAATCTTCTGGATCGCTAAATTCAGTATCAAGATAAACAACAACATCTTTTGATGTATTGTTAAAGGTTACAGAACTAATTCCAACTCCATTAGAGTTTTGTATTGGAATAAAAATTGGTGGTGCAGAATAAAGTCCAAAAGTATTCTTAAGAATAGTAACTTCTGTATCTCCAAGTTCATATATTAAATCTAAGTCATCAATAACTTCGTCGGTAAATCCATCTTTTACAATTATTCCTGGAGCAACTGTATAATTTCTTCCTCCGGATGAAATTCCAATACGAACGAAAGAACTTAAAGGCTCAATACTTAATATTTCTGGAAGATTTGCTACGGGTCTTAAAGTTATATCGGATGGATAATCAAATCCAATATCTTGAATTTTTGTTTTTACAATATTTCCAATTGATGATGTATTTGGTTCAAAGATAGCACCATATCCGAGTTCAGTTATTACGGTGCTTATTCCTGGAACATCCTTGTATCCAGCTCCGCTGTTAATAACATCAACTTTCGAAATTTCTCCTAATGCTGAACTTGAAGTAGTTTCATAAGAAGAAACTGAATTTGATTGTGTATAAACACTCAACTCTGGAGTATCAAATATTGTAAATTGGAAAGTTGTGGATCCTATTCCAGATATAACTTGCTGCCCAACATATGCACTATCAACTAGATCAATTTGATTGTGACTTCTTGCTGCATCATCAAGTACAAGTTCACTATAAGGTGGGAAAATAAATTGTGTATTATCTAAATTAAAGTTATAATATAATGTATCTGGAATATTTGAACTAATTTGAATTTGAACATACGCAGTGCTATCAATACCAACTCTTCCAGATCTAGTAACTTCAAAATCATCGCTTGAAGAAGATGTATAGAATGGATTTTCAAATTCTTTATCACTATAAAAATTAAACTCAAATGCCGAATATAAATTTGATGCGTAAGTAAATGCCAATGAAGAATCCGACAGATCAAATTTCAATAATTTATTTCTAATGACATTAATGTATGGATTAATCCTTGATAAAGTTCCAGAAGAAGCACTTGTAAATGTAATGAAAGATGGGTTTTTTGAATTTATGCTGTACTTTTCTTCTAAAAGTTTAATCTTATCAGGAGACACAACAAAAACATAATACATTGCCTCATTTTCTAGTCCACCAGTTGGCGATGCTGCGGTATGTATTACTCTATCTCCGGTTATAAAACTATGATTTGAAATCGAAATAGTATTTGTATTGACATCTACATCTGAAGAAGTAAAAGATGCAGGATCAAATACAATTCTTCTATTATATAAATCATATTTTACTATTACTGTTCTTTGAGTAGATGTTGTTAAATTAAAGTCAATAATATCATTTTTACTAAGTCCATGTGTGGAGGAGGTAGAAACTGTAACATCATTTTTAATAACTTGACCCGAGATAACATCGGATAAAGATGTCTTTAAACTATGATAGTTTCCAGATCCATAATTGTGGAAGAATAAAATATTATTATAAACTCCAGTTGTTGCAATTCCAACTTTAGATGATGAAATTCCAATAAAATCTTTTGAAATTGGAGCTGCATATAAAGTTTGAATTCCACTCAAAGAGTAGGAAGAAATTCCATCAGTTGAAACTCCAAGTGAAGTTCCTCCGTTTGTAGAATAAATTAAACGATCATTAATTTTTAGATTATGATTTGGATGATATATTGCCTGAACTGGAATGAATATTTGAGTAAGTCCTATTCCAGGATTACTAAATGTTGTCGTTGTTCCTAGACCAACTCCAGATATAGTGCCGACTCCTACAGACTCTGTGGGATCAAAATAATATTCATTGTTTATTCTGAAAATTCCGCTTGTTCTATAACCAACATTAATAGTGAATTTTCTTGGATCTTCATAAATTTTTTGAGATGAGCTATAAGAAGTTCCAACAGTCCCCTCATATTCTCTTAAAACTCTAATTCTATTACTTCTCTGATCAATATTAAGAACTTTAACTCTTTCTGTGCTTATTCCTAAAATATCATTCTCTCTAAGAGATGGAAAATCTAATAAACCAGAAACATAAAAATAAGTTGTCATTCCGGTTGATCCGGTTGTACCAACTCCAAGAACAAGAGAAAGAACCTCACTATTGATACCAACTCTATATGTTCTGTCTTCAAAATTCTTAATATAAGACGACAACCCAACAATTGATACTATTTCGCCATTGTTCAGATTATGTGGAGTTGAGGAGAATCCAACATACTGATTTCTTATTGAATATGGAGTAAATTCAATATTATTGAAAGTAGTTGTAGTGCAAGATACTGTATTGATTTTTTTACCTTTTATTTTGGAAACCTTAGCAGAAGCACCAACACCACCAGTATCTATATTGTTAAAAACAATACGATCATTGACACGATAATTTTTTCCTCCGGTTGTAATGCCTAAAGAATCTATCCCACCTGAAGAAGCACCTGTAATATCAATAAGTTGCTCTTTTACTTTATCTGGATTGAATATGTAATTATATCCGCTTCTCTGATTATTGATATTATATGGGCTAGTATTTCTAAACCAATTAGTTGATGAAAAATCATAATCGGTTTGGTTTGAGGATGTTTTATAATTAAAATCAATTGGTTTAGACTTGAATGAATTTCCAATTACATATGGAAATTGTGGTCTTTTAAAATCTTTAAATGGACCACCACTATCAACTGATCCAGAATTTATTGATGTGAAATATGCATAAGTTCCATTTGGATACTCTGGAGTTATACAGAATCTTCCATTGTGTTCATCTAAGTCACCATTTCCAATGTACTCATAATCTTCAACAAAAAATCCCTGAGGAAAGACTGAAGAAGAAGGTCTATTAGATCTTGATACTAGTTCATATCCAGATACCATTTGTCTAATAATTCCACCACTCTGAGTGGTATATCCATATGGACCGTAAATTGGATTTCCATCATATGCCCACCCCAAAATTGGAGAGTGATATGATGGAGAAGTTTCTTGTCCATTTAAAATAGGCAAATCAACAAGACCATATAAGTCTTCTCTTTGTGCCGTTAAAACATCAGTTTGTGGGAACAGATCACCTCTAACTGATGTAAGCGTGTTTCCTTCTCCCAAGAAAACAGCATTTTCTGGATCTTTTGCATATAAACTAGATCTCAAAGATCTAGGAGCATACAAGTGAGAATACTGTAAACTATCTCTAGCAATAGATGTTTCAACAATACCATCATCTCTAGTTAAAATGTTAAAATATTTTTCAAATAAGTTAACTGTCCATCTCTTAATATTAGCCTTGCATACACATCCCAATCCAGATGATTTTAAATTTATAAAAGTATCTTCTCCATATCCAACTCCACCATTAATGATCTTTATTTCAATAATTTTTCCATCCCTAATGATGGGAGTTAGTTTTGCATATTTTCCAGTTCCTGTTATTTCTATCTCTGGTGGAGTGTTATAATTTTTCCCCTGATTATTAACAAGAATTTCAGTTATTCTACCTTCGTTAATAATAGGAGTGAATTCGGCTTGTGATCCTGTAATAAAATCAAATTCTGGTTGTCTATCAAAATTTAAAATTTCGGAAGATCCATAACCAACTCCATTATTGGTTAAATGAATAGAGTCAATTGATCCCCTAAAAATGGGTTGAACTCTACAATCAAAACTTTGATCTGTTCTCGTAGACACGCCAGTAATTCCATCTACAGTAACAACTATAGGTGGATAGTTGAAAGAATGTGTTCCAGTTCCTTTAGATTTTAAGTTTGTTACAACATTATTGTTAAAATAAAAATCTTTTGCTGTTACACCAGTTCCAACTAGGGATAATGTAAAAGTATTATCATCAACTTTATTTACATAATATTGTTTTGTAGTGTCTAATCCCTTAATAGAATTTCCAGTGGATGAATATTCAATAATTTCTCCAGAAGAATATCCATGCTCTTTTATAATAATTTGATTGTTTGATGTTGAGATTCCAGAAATACCAGTTCTTCTTTCCTTGTTCTTATAACCACTTCCAGGATTTGTTACTATAATATCAGTTACAATTTGCTTTCTTTCCGATGATTTAAATCTATGAACTCCAGATCCATATGAAGTGAGATTTACAGTGTTTATACCACTTATCGCATCACTTTCTTTCGTATGCAATTTAATGGTTTTACTGTCAACAACGAAAGCATAGTAACTAGAACCAGTTGTTAATCCTGAAACACCACTTGATCCATCAGTTTTATAGATTATTCTCTCATTGTCTCTAAATTTATGATATGTGGAAAATCCAATAGTATTATTTGTTAGGTTTACAAAACCAGAAGCAGATTCGGAGTTGAAGAGAACATTGTGTTCAACTTGAGAAATATTGACTTCTGCAGCTGCTCCTACTCCTCCACCACCAGATATTTTTACAATTGGGGTTTCAAGATAATCAAATCCAGTATCTAATATTTCTATTCTGTTTAAAGTTCCATTAACTGCACAGATTCCAGTTGCTCCAGTTCCTACAGCGTCTCTGATATTAAGGACAGGTGGATTAATAACATCGTAATCTGTTCCAGGGCTAGAAACAATGATATTTTCTATTGTTCCGTAAAAAATAGTATCAAAAGATTTATAATTTAAAAGTTCTGTTCCATTTACAAATATTCCATTATAACCTGGTTCTGTATTATAAACATTACTTTGATTAACTGGAGGACTGATTTTTCTTAATATTTGTTGAGGTTGTAGATTTTTTTTATAGAAATTATAATAGATAAACTTATTATTTGTTACAGTATCAGATACTGAAATAAAAGAATTATTAAAAATATCAGACTTACTTTTTGCTATTCTAATTCTATTTGAATCAACTCTAGAAACATAGTAAACACCTTCGGAAAGATTCGAAAATTTACTTGTAACTTCGTTATCTATTGTATTTCCATCAACATCTGTTCCGGCGGTTACTGTTTTTAGTGGTTCATAAAAAATAGCATCTCCAGTATAAAGTCCATGATCAGTATTTGTTGTTAATCTAAAAATTTCTCCACTATATGTTCCATTTAATGTAAATTTCTTATCAAATGGATTTAAAGATTCATTATAATAACTTGGTAATGAATTTGAAGCTATAAGAGTCTCTCTTCCAAAATCTACATAAGAATTTTGAACATTTGCTTGTATCTTTGTGAGATACGGATATCTTGTAGAATTTCCTTTTAATATTTGATTCTCTACAGTAAATAACAAATTAGCATTTAAAAGTTTATTAACTCTAACTGTAAAAACTTTATTGCTAATAATATCTGTAATTGTTCCCGAGGTTTCTACAGATGCACTATCTTTTAATATAACATTATTGCCAACTCTCAGATTATGATTATCATATGTTGTGATGTTATAAATTCTATCTATGCTATCAAGCAAATTTATATTACTTACTTCCCAATATCCTTTTATATTATTAATTAATGTGGAAGTTATTAAATTAGTATCAGATTTTCCTAAAGACTTAATCTTTACAGTATCCCCAGCAGAATATCTGTAAGTATTACTTTCTAATATCTTTAAATTTTGCAGTACAGATCCTATTCTAAATCTAATTTGATCTTGACTTCCATTATATCCATAAGCAAAAGTATTTAATCTTAAATTAGTTTCTTTTAATATACCAACATCGACAGAAGATACATTAAAAAACTGAGTTAAAGATTTCCCACTAAAGGATAATACTGACTCTTCATTGTCAACATTAACTACAACTATTTCTCCAGAGTCTGGAAATCCAACTGTAGAATCAACATCGATTATTGTAGATCCTACAGAAACATTATTTAAAATTTTTGTTTTTGGATGAACAACAAAATCTCCAAAAATTGTTCCTTTAACATCAATATCTTTATCATAATCAAAATCAAGACTTAATTTGTAAAATATATTTTCATCATATGTAATTTTTTCTACATTCGCTACAGAAGCTCTAGATGATTGTATATTGTACTGAGAATACTCATCTTGAAAAATAGTTTGATTTAAAAGTTGTAAAGGATCTCCCTGAATAGATTCGACTACAATATCTTGCGTTACTCTATATCCAGCATCTGATGGTTTGAAAAGATAATCTTTTGGCTTTACTACCTCAACATCTTCCCCATATAAAGCACCAAAAAGTATTTTGAAAGATTTATCTGTTCCTTTTGAATCGTAAAAATCTTTTGCTCTTGAAATAAAAGTTTTTAAATTTAAATTCGAAGTTAAAGTTCTCTCCGAAAACCCTGGAGTAAATTGTTTTTTAATTTTTGTGAAAAATTCATTTAAGAATAATACACTAAGATTGTAAATTTTTGCTTCTCTTTTATGTTCATCTGCAGAAGAGGAAGCAAAAACTAATTCATCAGGAGTATTTGATGATTTTAATGAAGTAATTCCACTAAATCCTCTTTTACATCCTTCAAATGTAAATTGAGTTTTATATTCATATGTAATAATTTCATTATCAATTAATAAGAGTCCCCATTTGTCAGGAAAGCCTTGAGTAAAAGTACTAATTAATTGTCCTACACCAAGAGTTCCAGCATTTATTGTTGTATCAGTAATAGATACATCTTGAGAAAGATATGTAAATTCTTTTGTTGATGAGTTTTCTTCTAATTTTAAATACTTATCAATATTTTGAATAAGATCAAAAGATCCACCTTGAAATTCTTGCGATATATAATACTGTTTTAAAAACTCCCCAATTAGTGGGAAATCTTCGCGCACAAATTCTGGTAGTTGATTTTCAACTATGGATTGAAGTTTTACCCTATCTTCCGTCATTCTTTATCTTACTAAGTTTGAGTTTGAGTAACTTGATGATACAATATAATTTGTTCCAGAAACATCAGCACCAGATGCTATTTGATCTGATATCATATTAATAATTGTTCTGTTGTTATCTAATTGAAGATATAAATCTTGCAATCCAATAACATCATTAGAGAAAGGAGAGACAGAAAATTCTATCAAAGACTCTCCTCTATTTACACTAGTAGAAATAATGTTAATTGGATTTAATTTTATTTCTCCTTTCAAATAGTCAACCGTTCCAACAGCTCTTTTAATAATTTTTGGTTGAGTAGGAGACTCTAAAGAAAAGATAAAAATTTGCCCTGTTTCTAAATTTGCATCTGGAATATCGGAGAAATAAACAGTTCCAGATATTCCACTTACAATAAAACCAGAAGATCTGATGTTATATCCATCAATTTTCTCTACATGAAATCTATTTCCAAAACATATTTCATACTCAGTGAAGGAGTTAAGATTTGCTCTCATATCCCTTCTCATTTTTATACGAGTAATATTAGATGTAATTGATTCATGACTGTCATCAATTAATTTCAAAAACTTACTATATTTAAATCTTGCACCAAACTTATTCAATTCGGTTGAGTCAGAATATTCTAAGATATTATTGCTTATAATTGATTTAACAAAAGATGCATTTGGCGCAAGATTTGTATTGTAATAAACACTTGCATCAACTTCAATATACAGATATTTGAGATCTACAATTTCAGTTACAATTCCTGCAACTGAATATTTTTTAATTAATCTCTTGATATTTTCTTTAATTAGATTTGATAGATAAACGCCATTAAATGGTTTTACACTTATGAATACCTTTCCATATTGTGGCGGATCCAATTCCTCTCCACCATATACAGATACAGACTCGGTTTCTGGATAAATTGTTGGAATAATTGACTCATAATCTTGTGCTGTTACAGCTCTATTTCTAGATGCATATATCTGTGTAGAAAACTTTTTGATGGAGTCAATTCCTTCAATATTTCTTCCACCATATGAAATTTGATTGGTGGTAATTTGAGAAATACCAGAAGTAACTACGGTTCCATTATTATCTAATAATCTGCCAGCAAAAACATATGAAGAGTTTATATTATTACCATTAGATCCATTACAAATCATGTAAGAAACTTCAATGTAATTTGGTTCTTGCAGTTTCTTACCAAATATTCCATCTCCAAAAATTATTTCATATCTTTCGTCTTCAACTTCTTGAACAAAGTAAATTGCAGATTCGCCATTTATATCGAAAAGACTATCCGATCTTCTGTATTTTCTAGAAACAGAAGAAAGTTGTGAATCTTTGACTATGACACTAATTGAAGAAATATCTATTCCACTATTATCTAATATGAATCTTTGATTTAAATTAAATGAGTTAACTGTAAAATTAGTTGTGACATATGTACCCTCATAAACATCAATATTATCGAAAGATGCGATACCATTACTATCTACAGGAACTGTAACATCAGATAAAACTGAGAATGAAAAACTTCCACCATCAAAAACATTGCTTGTTGTAAGTATATTGCCAGATTTCAATGTAATTGAAACTGGATTTGTGGAGAAATTGGATGTATCAACAAAGAATGATATGTTTGAAATTGCCGATTTTCTTGATCTAGGGACATATCCAATATTTCTTGCAAGAGAAACTACATTCTCTCTCAATGTTGCACTATCAATGAATACCTCATTTGATACCATATTGGCATTATATGAGGTAATATAAGTGTTATATGCTAGAAGATCAATAATTGTTGATAGATTCGATCCCTCAAAATCGTAGTCAGTAAAATTTGGATTCGATCTAAGGTAATCCTTAATCGAAGTTTTTATTTGATCGAAGTCTATGTTGCTGAAATTAACTAAAGGCATTTACCTTGCTGGCTGTAATGCAAATGACAATTTTTGTGCAGGAACATCAATTCCTACAATATAATAATTAATTGTGACATTATATTGCCCACCATCATAATCTGGAGATACTGCAACTTCTATTAAATCCACTCTTGGTTCATAATTTTCAATCACAGTTTCAATTTCACTCTTAATAACTGAAGATGTAATTTCATCTAAAGGTTCAAANAGTAAAGCATAAACACCAGATCCAAGATTTTGATTAAAAGGCCGTTCNCCTTTTTGTGTNAGTATCAAATTACGAATAGATCTGGCAATTGCAGTCTCATTGGCAAGAGAAATTAAGTCAAAATTCAGNGGATTAANCTGAAATGACATACTTATATCCTTAAATCCCTTACTAATTCTTTCTGCNGGCATTTAGATGTTAAATCTATCTTATTTATTCATGTTCTTTAGCAGTTTTCCAGAAATATTCATCCTCTTCTCCCATTCCAAGACGATCATAACCACTTTCTACTTGATAATATTTTGTTGAAACCTTAAAATCGGGCATTTTAGGTTCTTTTGGAGTCAAACTATTGTCATAAATTCTCATGCGATTGTTTGGATATAATCCAAACTGTCCATTTTCAAGTTCAATTAAGTTATGCGACTTGTGTTCTGCAGGATTTTCACTCGTTGCCCAGTCAACATAGTCTGGATCATGATGATAATTGTCAATTGTACACACATATACACCTTTCATTGTACCATGATCGCGGGTATACACCTCATAATCCATACTACCAATAAATTTTTTATCTATTGAAACAACTCCATAGTCCATACAATTCCAAAATTGAAGGTTAGGTAGACTCATATCAGGTTCGGGTATCTTTGGACTAGCCACAAAGGCACTGATGGGCAGCTTATCATACATTGCTGCATACTCTGGTAGATAAGTTTCAAAATAAAATGCGCGTCCAGGTATTGATTTTGCACTTACCCATATACCTTTTACAAATTCACCATGGCCACTTTGATGATCAGTGAGATATTCTTTTCTTACCCATACTTCTTGTGAAGGTAAGTTACAAATTAAACAAGCCATTTGATTTTTTCCTTTTTTTATTTTTTCGAGAGAAACTCCGGGTGTGGAGTTTCCGGTCCTACTCTTAATACTTATAAACATAAAAAAAAGACTCCCATATAAAGGGGAGTCATTTTTAAATTATTTACCTTGTCCTCGATAAGGTTTTCTTGCTTTATTTCTGCTTGTTGCAGAATACTTTGTATTTTTTCCATTACCCTGTCGGGTATTTTTGGGACTAGATTCAATAAGTGCTGAACCATTCAGTGACTTTTTACGAATTGCCATAGTTAAATTTTCTCCAGTTCAATAAAAGATGGATCAATATCTTCACCATCATAATACTTAAGTGCTAATTCTTCAAGAACCTTAGCAGATTCTTCGTAACTAAGATTCTTATAAATTGTTCTTCCGTTATATTTGATATTAAATGACTCTTGTTTTTTCATGTCCTACACGAATACGAGGATCACACCAAATCTCAAATCCCTGTTCTTTTGCATCAAGACAGAATGAAACATCTTCACCACACATATCTTGAACATTACCACTTTCAAAGACTTGCATCTTTGGTGCAAACCAAGGATACTCAAGATTTTCAAAGACACCGTTCTTAATCAATACCCAACCAAAACCTGTGTAATCAACAGTAAATGGCTTCTTACGCTTTGTAATTGAATCAACAGTTTCATGATTCATCACTCCACCATTCTTCCTGAAATCATCTTCCTCTAACCAATGTGCAACAGATGTTGTATGTCCATCTTCAGTTGCATACCATCCTGCAACAATTTCTTTCTCTGTACCGTCCTCTGCAATAGCCATATCACAAAGTTGCCAGAACTTTTCAGTGTTGAATACAATATCACTATCAATCCAAAGTTGATAATCATATTCAAGTTTACCATCCCAAGGTTTTTGATTTGGTCCACGGAGTACATTTGCACCAAGTACCTTACATCGTGCAAAATTCACCATTGATGAATAATCTTGTGAAATCTGAATACTCATTCCATTTTGTACTAGATCAAAACAAAGTTGTACAAAATTCTTTAGAAAAGTAAATGAACATCCACGACCAGGCAAACAAAATACAATTGCCTTACCTTTCATTCTCTCTTTAATTGCATTAATATCCCATGTAGGTGCATTACTTTTGGGTGTTGCTGCTTTTACAGTAAATCCTTTTGCCATAAGATTGAAATAACTTCAGTTCAATTTTAACAGTTTATATATCTCTTGTCAATATGATGGGCCACCTGCAGGGCCTCTTTGATCTTCCATTAATGGAAATACTTCCTCATATGACAAATCCTCAACCATATAATCAGTCTTCATTAGACCAACCATACTGTTGAGTTGATTCCATGTTCTCTGAAATTCATCCTCTTTTAATGAATGAAATATACATCTATCCTTTGCATAGATATGAAATATTTTTTCTCTGGGGGGCATAAAA
>JGI10211J34971_10002081_pt1 | contig 16453 bp, 23 predicted proteins | sample Etolagsediment_FD_34971 | JGI IMG/M metagenome (IMG submission 34971) | reverse complement strand
AGCAGCGGTGGCGGCTGAAATCGCCGTTATGGGATCTATCATCGACGCTCAATTATCCTATCCAGTTTGGCGTCGAGTGCTTCTAGTCGGTCTATTATTCTGTTCATATCACTTTGGGCTTCTGCTCTAGTGACATATTCTTTAGCTATTTCTTCTCTTGTTTTATTAAGAAGGACCTGTATTCTCTGTACTTCAGAATACATGTTCCTACAGGCCCAACCTAACAAACTCAATAGGGCAGTTAATCCAGCAGTCCAAAGTAAATCGTATTCCATTCTTATACCCTATTTCATAATCCGCATATAGCACTGATCTGTATTTTGTTTCCTTAAGTAGATAACATCGTGACCCTCTGCAGTATCTATTAGATCTGAGGGACCAGTCCAAAGTTCTCTACTTCCACTATACTCAGGTTCGTCGGAGCTTATGATAATTCCATCTGGGTTATAACGATCTATCAGAATAGGATATTGTCCTGTACTGCGCTTATATATTTTACTTTCAATTAATTGCTTAGATTCATTGTAGGCATAACTGCGTAGCATTTCGTCATTAGACTGACCATCACAATATAACCTAAGTTTACTTGTTTCTATACTTTCCAAATCGACGCCATAGCGATTTGTTGTTGCCAACTGCAATTCAGGTGGAACATTGCCAATAATGTCTTGCAGTGCGCCCATGTCTGTAAATACAACACAAACGCTTAATTGACTATCTCTGCAACTAAACACAAGCTCTTGCACAAAAGGATAAACCGTAAAGCTCATCGTGTTCAAGCAATTAGAGTATTTAGCGAATTTGACAACCCAATGCATTAGACCACCGTATAACTTCCGCTTGTGCCAGTAGCGACAACCTGAGAACCATTAGAAATGAGCTTGACGTACCCACCACGACCGTCTGCACCATCATGAAAAGATTGCCCACCTGCACCACCAGAGCCTAGACTATAACCCATAGAAACGCCCACATTTACATAAGAAGACCCACCCTTTTCTTGTCCAGCAGTGCCACCTGATCCACGGTTTCCAGAGCTATCATAATCTGAAGGCTGATCACCGCCACCACCTGATCCCCCAGCAGCAAAACCTGATCCAGCAGCAGCATTTTGATTGTATGGAGTAGATCCACCAGATGTACCAAAGTTTTCCGAATATCCTTGAGAAGTGTCTGCATTCTGTCCAGCCGTGTTATCAGAGGTATAATATGTATCACCATTACCACCGCCAGAACCACCTGTTGCAGTAACGGTAGTGCTATCAAAGGTCAGAGTGCTATTGCCGCCAGAACCTGCTGTACCTGACCCACTACCATTTTCTACGCCGTAGCCACCACCACCGCCAGCGCCAAGCAATTTATAAGTGATATATCGTGCAAGGGCTGTGCCACGAAACTGGCTAAGTTTAATTGTGCCAGACTGAGGAACGCCAGTGTTATTACCGCTTACATTATTTTCGTAAGTGTTACTGCGATAATATTCAGAGATAGAAATAGGATTAGAGCCTCCAAATTCTGTCTGGATCGTAGACATAGAAATAGAGCCTGTGGAAGCAATCGCCATTTAGATCGTCCCAAATGCAGTAATATCGCCAACAGTAGTTAATGCGCCAGTAGAAGTGAGCTTCATCATAGCTGTTCCATTATAAGCAAATGTAAGATCATTGCCTGATAAATCCAGTTTCCAGTTACCAATGATAGGGTGGAAAATATTATTAGCAGCATCCATTTCGCCTATTACAATCCATTGAGCGCCATCATAAATTTGTAATTTGTTTGTATCTGTCTCAAACCACAACATATAAGCACTTGGGCTTGATGGTGCAGTAGCGCCAGAGTGTAGCGTCTTTAAAGTATCAAAGGCATTGTTGATTGCAGTTCTCGCAGCACTGGCTGAGACGTTGCCGATTGTTAAGCTATTTTGTGACATCTAGTAACCTATTGTTCCTGTGAGTTCCGTTATTTTAGGCGACACTTCAGTATTGGTTGCATCCAACTTTACCCTAAATTGGAAGCCACGTCCAACCACCTGTTGTCCAAGAGCATCAGCCCATGCCCCCCAAGTGGGCGATGAAGCTGGATCATCATTTGTTGCTCTGACTTGTATTGCTGTTGAAAAGTCCCCAAACCCAGCGTCTTCATTCGTCCAATCATCAAATGTGTCAGGCCATGTATCCCAATTCTGCGGAATATTATCAAATACAGAAGAATAATCTATATGCCGCGCAAATGTGACAGAGCCGCTTGTTGTTACTGTTCTAACTGTTCCAACATCTATGTAATCTGCACTTGAAGCTGTTTGTGAGCCACTTAAAGCCCCGCCATAGTAATAAATGCCAGCAGGAGTTGCACCAGAGGTATCATTTATTCTTAGCTCATCGGGGCTTGGAGCAGTGTCAACTTGAATATTTGAATTGCTTATTCCAGTATTTCCAACAAACGCTGAATGCTCTGTTTGTGTAATGGTATTTCCAAGAACAGGAAGGGCAGAAGCGGGGACTAAAACATAACCGACATTATCACTTTCATTGCCAGCTTTGTCATAGGCTTTTATCAGATAAGTTCCAGACCTAGCTGGCACAGAGATATTTGTTGCTGGCCTACCAACGCGCTGCACAAGAATATTTGAGTTACCACCCCATAAGGTATTTCCATCACTTACAGAGGCTGTGGTTAAGTCTGATGAATATTTGATTTGATAATAAGATAGATCAAGGTCAGAGATAGCTTGCCATTGCAAGAATATTGTACCCTGCGAGATTTCAAAGACGAAAGTATTACTATCAACATCCGCTGGTGGATTATCTAAAGGCTGCAACAAGAAATTTAATAAGTAGCTATATTCGCCTTTAACACCAAAAGTATTAATGCCTCTTACTCTGGCGTCATAATTGCCTTCGTCTAAATCAAGGACGCTGTATCTACCAAGACCACCTGTGCCAATGTTTAGATAATCGCCAGTGCTTGCTGGCCTATATTGTACCTCTACGCGATCAATCCTAGAAGGATCAGCAGCAGTGACATCAAGTTGTAACTCACGTAATAACTTCTCACTTACAACTTTAAACTCCCCACCATATTGGTTCGCAGCCGCAATAGCCACAGGTGGTACTTCAAAGGGGCTGAGAAGGTTTGTGTTATCACGCTCATAGATTTGACCATCAGATATGTCATCAAATACGCTTTCAGATATTTCTCTGAGCGTTAGGGAAACTGTTAAATCATTATCACCCTTTAGTCCAAAGGACCACTGCATAACCTCAAATTCTTTATTAGAGAAACCTAACCTTGCGTTTGTCAGCCTAACTATGTCCCCAACCTGTGCTTGAAACGCTCTCATTCCAAATTCAGCTTGCACTGTAAGTTGTTGACGGTTTCTTTCTAAAGTTATTAAAGCAACCCTTCGTGCAATATCAAAGTCCTCAGTGTATGGCAGGTTTAAGTCATACGTACTTATTTGATTGTTGTCAGCTATACGAAATGCGTCATTCGTCACTTCAGCATAATCAGTCGGCTGGTAATTGGTTGCTGGTCCTCTAAATACACCCTTAACAGTATTAAAATTATCTCTTCTGCTATGTCTAGTGGAAATATTAATAGCTGATCTTAAATCATCTTCAGTAAAAGTAAGAGTGGGAGCAACATAATGCGCTGCTCTCATGCGCCAGCTACCTTGACCATACCACAACATACCACCCATAGAACCTAACATTTCCATAAGTTGAGAGTATGGAGTTACTGCTGTTGTAAAAGACCCATTTAGAGAAAATCTAATGCCGCCTGTTTTAGTGGATGCAGGGTCAGCATCATTTACATCATAGTTTTTATAATCACATACATCTGCTGCAATAGTTATTTGCGTATCATCTATAGAAGTGGATGCTTCTCCAAGACCATAGCTTGAATTTGTCAAATAGTCTCTAATGCAGAGGGCAGGGTTACTAGACCAAGCTGTAGTGGATGTACGAGGGTCATAAACTTTTTTACCCTTAATGAGACATGACATCTCTGGTACACCGTTAGGAAAAGAGTCAGAATCAAAAGCTAGTCTAATATAAGCATAGGCTACACCTTGCAGCTTGTGATCTTGTGTCCAACCATCACCCTCAGAAATCAGGTTTGCAATTGCTGTATTATTCTCTGAGCCACCTTTACGAAAGTATATCCTTGTAAAATCATTATATCTTGTATGAACAGCACCTGACGGACCAGTTGCTTGAGTGGGCTTGTAGTATGTATCCCCATTACCATCAGTATCTGTTGTAAGGGTTAAAGCCTCATTATTAAAATAAAATGTGGTAAACTCTTCAATCTCATGTCCAGTGAATGCAATTACTCTGTGTAGTACCTTGTTGTTTACACCAGAGACATCATCATATACAACAGCGCCACCTACTTTTGTCTGACCATATACAACCTGATGATTTGCAGCAGCCGCCCTAGTGGAAATTTGATAACCCCTATTAGCGGAATTAGAGCTAGGCTCTGCAATATCAGGTTTCGGCATAAGTGCATAAAGCGCAGCACTTGTTAAAGCAGTCGTAGCTAAATAACCCACAGCGTATTGAACAAAGAAAGCAGTACCACTGGTAGCAAGCGTTTGTCCTAATATATACGCACCTACTGTTGCCGCCATCTTACAAAACCTTTTCGTAAGTGGTTTGGGTCTTACTGTAGCCTAGTCTTTTCATAAGTGGGCCTATGGGATTTCTCTCAGTTGTAGTGACAAGCAACACTTTAACACCATCTTCTTTTAAACACTTCTCTGCAAACTTAAATAGTTTATAACCCGTAAAACCTCTTCTATAGTCACGGTGCAAGAAAATTGCATCATCATAGGCTTGTAGGAGACCTTTACAGTGCAGACTAGGGGTAACAACAGCACCAAAGTAACCAACCAGCTTTTCATTATGTCTAACCGTAAATACCTTTAATATACCAGCTTTTTCTAATTCATAAAGAGCTTCCCAATCAGGGTCAAACTTACGAACATCTTTTGCATGTTCTATCTCTTCCCAATCACTTTGAGGAAGGTGTATATTATCTTCTACAACACGTAAGTGTTCTTGTTGGTAGCTAAACACCAGCGCGACCCCAGACTAATTTCTGTTCTTGTAGGCTCTCTACAAAGTCAAAACCCTTGTCGGTTGGATAAATTGATTTTTGATATTCTGATGTAAAGCGCCCAACTCTGGCTCTCTCTAAATCAATGAGCTTGTTTTCTGCATGTAATTCAATTGTACTTGATTCTGGACCCTCATTAATATTCATCTGATCCATATAACCTATAAACACCTCAGTCAAACTTGTTAGAGCCTCTTCTAACTGTATAAGCCCACCATCTTGTTGAAGTATATAATTCTTAGAGGTAGTTGTAGAACTCTGATCTAATAATTCACCAACAGTAAATACCCCAAAATATACTTTGCACAGACGTCCCTGATAAGGCTCTGTAAGCGCCAAAGAGATAACTTCGCTAGGAACACCACTCAAAGTTAAAGTGATACCCTTAGCGGCTATTTCTGCAGTCTCTTCGACGCTTGATATGTTTAACAGGTTGCCTGTGCCATAGTATGTATCTCCCTCATAGACAAGTTCACCATAGCCTGTCCAAAGTCTGAGAATACGTTCATTTACTGTTCCATCAGCCGCAGTGAAAGTGCCATCATCAAAGTCTAACTCCACTGCAAAGAATGGGTTTATGACTTGATCATTAAGACTTGTTTCAACTATGCCTGATAGAGTGCGTGACATTATGCGGCTTCCAATTGATCTTTAAGACGCGCCATAAACGCATCACGTCCAACTCTTAATTGCGTCAGGTTAAATTCTGCTGATGCAATCTTGCTATCCAATGATCCGATATGATTTATGCAAGCCTTTGCTTCGTCGGATAGTTGGCTTTCTGTGTATTCTACATCGTCAATCACAACCTTTTTTTCTTCAGTCATGTTGATTTCCTTTCTAAGTTATTCAGCGGCCCACGGCACTCCCGCTGCGCTGGTTGGGTTTTTGTCAGCTTCAATCTTAGCAGCAATCGCCGCCTCAACATCTTCCTGACCGACTTGAGCTTGCGCCCATGCGATACAGTTAGCTTCCGTTACACTGTCGTAAGCAATGAAACCCTCTGCATCCGCATCTGGTGAGTGGCCTGTTGTGCCGTAGGATGACGCTGAGTAATCACCGTCTACGCCTGTGCAGCGCCAGTGGATTACAGTGATGCCACCGTCTGATAAGTTACGTTCTACTGTTGGAATACTCCAAGTATAATTTACAGCCATTGATTATACCTCCTGTGCTGCTAGATGTGCAGCATAGGCTGCTTTAACTTCGTCTGTGTGTACTGCCGCACAGATAGCTTGAACCTGTGAGCTTTCACCTGTGATGTCATCGTTAGGTGCAACGACATGGCGTGAGAATGATCGGCTGATCTCTACACCGTCACGCTTGATAGTCGTGGCTGTACGCACCTGAACGTGCTTAAACTCGCCTACGATCTCTATTTTGTCTTGTACTGTTTCTTCTGTTAGTGCCATCGTTTATCTCCTATGATGGTTGGACTGTCCGACCCTGCCCTGCAAGGTTATCCTGTATAATAAGTAACAAATGCGTGTACATTTTGAAAACCGTTTACAACTGCGGGGTTTCCACCTTTAGATGAATTTGTAGCGTATGTGTGAAAATACATGTAAGTGGTGCTTGGAGGGGTAAGCGGCCCTATTACTTGCGCCGCTGCCCCATCCCAATATTGAATAGAACCACTACTGTATACCGCATTGTTGCCGTTTGCCGTAACATTTGATGCAACGGTAAACGGTAATCCACTTACTTGCATACCCCCCGCTGCGCCTGATAGCGTTCCATTAGCATTAAACCAACATGTGACTTGTCTGCCAATCTTTATATAAAACCCACCACTCTCCGATGCTGGTGCAAACGTCCCCGCTGTAACGTTGCCGTAAATGGCAGGCGTCCAAGTCCCCTCTTCATAATCGTCCAACTTATTAGCCGACCCAGTGCCGCCAAGGTAGACACCGCCAGAGAGGTAGAGGTCTTTGAAGCGTTTACTGTCGGAACCAATATCACCGCCACCATCAGAGCCGCAAAGCAGGTTGCCCGATGAGTCGATGCGCATGCGTTCTGAAACTGTGCCTGCGCTTGATGTGCCAATAGTAAGGTCTCCGTATCCATTGCCAGATGAGCCAAGAACTGTTGAAATGGTTGCATAACCATAAGACCCCGAGCCGTTTGACCCCGCCATGTCCACAACGCATGAGCCTGTTGCATCCACCAACGACAGCTTATTGTTAGGCGAACTCGTCCCAATGCCCAAGCTCTCAGCACTCGCATCCCAGAAGAACTTTGCCGTGGTGCCTGTGTCCTCGTAAAAGCTGATGTCTCCATTCTGATCTATTCGCATACGTTCAAGTGTAGTTGAGGAAGTTGGCAAGAATTGTTTTATTGAAAAATATCCAGCACCAGAACCATCTGCACTATATGTTCCGATAAGACTTGCCCTAAAGTCAGCTATAGGCTCTGAATGGATGCTTGCAAAAGCGTTTTGCCCAGAGGAAGATACACTATTTAACAATAAAGCGGCTTTTGTGTTAGTGGCTGCACCTTTTAAGGTGCTTGAAAATGTTGATGCACCGTAGTAATCCGTAGTGCTTATCGTGGCTGTTTTATCCACAGTCAGCCCATCGCTGGTCAAAGTACCCGTGATGTCTACGCCTGTGCTGGTTGTGGCGAGTTTAGCTGAACCATTGTGGTATAACTGTGCAGAGCCGCCATTGCTTAATGTTAAAAGATAATTGCTTGACCCATCTCTAAAGTAAAACCCATCGCCATTAGATGACAATTCAAAATTACCAGTACCAACATCCTTGATATAGCTATGCGACCCATCATGAAAAATCTGTAGGTCAGACCCTGCGCCGAAGATGGCTTTGTTGTTGTCGCCGAAATTCAGATCACCCGTCATAGTATCGCCAGTAATCCTGACAAAGCCTGTGGCAGTATCTAGCCCACTCTTTAATTCAGCGAAGGTAATGGCTTTCGTTTCATCTGCTGAAGCATCAACCACCACAAATTCATCTGCATCGGCTAAGTTAGCGCCTGTGATGTTTGCTAGTTCTGTTATCTTACGGTCTGCCATGACGTTCCCTTAAACTGCTTCAACGACATCAAATGATATGCCATAGAAAGATGCATTATCAATTGACCATGATGTTATGTTACTTGCAAGACGAAAAACACCTTTTGTATTATTCGTGCCAATCGTCTCGCTGCTATAATCAACCCTGACATTCGGGAAAACTTCTAGTTGACCATCGCCTGTTCTATCTTCTAAAACTTGAAATAAACGCGCTGCAGAATCTGATCCAACTTGTATATAATCACCAGCAAGCAAAGTCTTAGTTTGGTCTTGCATAGTAATCTGTAAAAAGCTGTTTCCAGCCGTAGCTGATACTGTAGCAAAGTTAGATGCATCTGTAGATCGTAGAGTGCCTCTAGGAAGAAGGTAATCGGGATCTCCCAACAACATAGTGCCAGTAGCTCCCTTGAGGCTTACTAATTTAGCTTTCCATTCTGCAGCGTTATCTTTACGCATAGGTGGTAGATTAACTGTTGCTTCCCAGCGTTGACCACCATGAGATATAACTTGTTGTTTGTAAGTAAATGGTGATTGAGAAGTGGTTACAGCGTTGACTGATCTCCACTCAATAGAAGCTATACCATAAGTAGGTAAACTTATTGGATACGTTATTGCCATTAACCAAATACCGCCTTCATTTGACCACCACGTCTGCGACTATCCATAATGCCTTTTTCAGTCATCTTGGCAATTTGTGGAGCAGCTTGGGCAATCATCCTCTTAACACTTTCGTCACCATTAGCAGAGAAATTAAAGTTCTGTTGTATAGTAACTCCACCTGATTGACCTTTAGTGTGATCTATAACAGTTTCTTTAGGGTGCAACATAGCTAGGAAACCACCCTTGCCATCTAGTCCACCAGAGCGAGGACCACTACCTGTATAACCACCACCAGAGAACTGCATAAAGCCTGTGCTTCCTTGATACAAACTAGATGCGTCTCCTACAGCCGCAGAGATAAACCCTGTGATCTTCTTAACAACAAAGATTCGATAAAGCTCTTTTATGATTTCTCTTGCCATGTTCTTGAAGACTTGTTCTGCATTATAGCCAAAGTCTTCAATAGAACCGTTTAAGATGTCAAAATCAGTTACAATACCCATTAGGGCATCACCGAAATGAGTTTCAAAGCTATCAGCCACATCTTGTATTTTCTGCATTTGCGCTTCCATAGCGGCTGTTTCTGCGTTTATGGCGGCTATTCTTTCTGCTGACCGTATAAGTTCAGCCTCAGTCATTTTTCCAGAGGCGGTTTTGTTTTTTTCTTTTAGGTTATATAGTATCTGTAAGTAATCAGCTTCTTGATCAGATAAACCTACTATTTGTCTTTGAAGTCTAGCCTCTTCTTCCATGCCTTTTATTATAGAGGCCATAGATTCAGCGGGGGTTTTGCCTTTGGTATTTTTTGTATCTTCTCCTTTACCATAATCAAAGACTTGAACACCAGCCCTCATAGCTTCAACAGCAGTTATACCTGCCTCTCCACGGGGATCAAAGACATCAGCTTTTATTCCTACAACCCTAGACTTGCTATACGCAGAAGCAGCCTCTTCAGTTAATTTAAGTATTCTTTTTCTTTTTTCTTCTTCTTTATCTAGCTCGTTAAGAAGTCTTCGTTGTTCATCTACTAGTTGCTTTAATATACCTTTTTGAGTCTCGCTTATCTTTAGTGAGTCGATCTCTTTGTTTAATTGCTCATCCTGTAAACTATTTTGTAGTGTTTTATAGGCTGCGCTGTCTTTACCATATTTTATCTCAGAAAATAATAGTTTATTTATTGTGTCTTGTTTGGAATATTTATCATCGTATAATTTAAGTGCATCTTCCTCTGCCTTTTTTTCTGCAGCAGCCGCATCTAAAGATGCTTTACGGCGTCTTTTATAAAAGTCTTCCATTGTATCGGCGCGTTCTTTTGCTAACTTGCGCCTTAGTTTTTCAGTCTCACTGATACCTGTTTTTTCATTATCTTTTGCAGTATCTACAGCTTCACTTACGGATTCTACTGTACCTACAACATCAATATAACCCTTTAATAATTTTTTGACTTCTTTATTTAGTAGACCAGACCCTTGCAACCAGAATGCTGCAGCATCTACGCTTTTTTGTAACTCTTCTCTTGTATTACCTTGTATTTCATTTAATAATTGGAATGTTTGCACAAATCTCTCAGGGTCTTCAAACCCTAATATATTAAAATCAGGCGGTGTACCACCTCCTATCTCAATTACTTTTCTAGCTTTTTCATATTCTAAGAACTGCTCTCTAAGACCCTTTAAGGGGGTTTTAATTTCGGTTTTAAGCTGTTCAGCCGCCAATTCTTTAACTATTTTTAATGATGATTCAAATTCACCCCCTATTTCTTTAACAGTTTTTAAGAGTCCTCCCCTCAAATTATCATCAAAAGTAACGCTTTCTAATTCGTCCAGCGCCTCTCCAATTTTTCTAAATGCATCTTCTGTTTCTTTAGCTGTATCTTTAGCTTTAAAAAACGGAGCTACAAGACCAGTTGTAATAGCTAAACCAGCGCCAGCTAAGGCACCCATAGGACCAAAGAAACCTAGTAGCTGTGAACCCTGTTGACCAAAAGCAACAGCAGCATTAGTGCCAGACTGAATTTGTACAGCCAAGTCACCGATTTGATAACCAGCTTGTTGTGCGAGGATCTCCATCCTACGCATACCTTTGCCAGAGGAGGTAGCAAATTTAAGTTGTTGATCAGTTGCATTTTCTATGGCATACCGATATTGCATCATGGCGCTTTTAGCTTGATTGGTATTTCCTGTTACTTTACCAAGCTGCCCTGCCATCTGTTGAATGCCACGGCTATATGCTTTAGATGTTATATTACCTTTATTAAGTTCCAGTTTTAATTGGGCAGCTTTGCGTTTTAAAGCCTCAAATTTGTCTACAGCCCTAGAAACGTCTGCTGTTTCAACATCAATTCCTATGCGAATATCTGAAAGATCAGCCATTAAAACTACCCATGTAAATTACGTCCACACGTTTTATTGCCTCTACTTCCCAAGAAGACAATGGTGTATTCGTAAGTTCCTTCCACGCTTTTATTTGATCGTAGGTAATCGGGTTAGGGCCAGAGAAGCCCATAGTTCTGCCACTACTTAATGCAACAAAGGCAGACCAGATGTGAGACAACAAAGTGGGAAAATCAGGTCCATCCAATCCCTTTGGTCTACGTCCAGTCTGCCTTTCCACTTGTTCGAGGTGTTCACGTTCTGATATCCCGTTCTTGTCGGGCTTACTGATGGAGAACTCATGTTCTGCAAAGTCGAGAAGCTCTTCAATCAAGCCTTCTTGAAATTTAAAGAGTTACTCACCGCTTCGTCAATCTGATCTCTAATCCAGAAGACTTCGCTATAAATCTCTTTTGCTTTACTCACAGAGAAATTTGGTTCTTCACCATCGTATGTGATATTCCAAGATTTTGTTGTCTTGGCAAATAAATCAAGAGTGGCTTCTTCTATATCTTCAGCAGTTAAATCTACCTTCTTCTTTGACTGCGCTTGCTTTAGACGCTTGTTCGTCTGCTCATGTACCGCAGCCTTATACTCCTTGGAATGTGGAGCATACATAGTAATTACCATTGGGTCTGAATTATCATTCAGTAATGGTTCTAGTGTCGTAGGATGCACAATGTTTACATCCACAGTGTCACTTGTCGGTGTCAGGTCTTTCAAGTCCATTGGGTTTCCTTTCGGGCTAGTCGGGTTTTAAAGTGAGGGGAGCAGCACCCGACAACCACCCCCCTCATCCTAGCTAGGATTCTTATGCACCAGACTTCGTAATTTGAAGAATGGTATTTGTATTCGTTGTTGAAGAGCTAAGATCCTCGTCAGTACGAAGGCCAACAAAAGACATGTTGATAATACGTGATGTTGGACCATCTACCCCTACGTCAGCAGAGTTTACCTTGATGCGTGGGAATAGGAATGTGAGGGTGTTTGACCCATCTCCTACAGAAACTTCAAGTGCTGATTCTGTTTCATTCAAGAAACGATTGATCAGGGTTGCATCTTCAAAATATGCTGAGACTGAGCCTTCAACAGATATCGTACCAAACTCAAGTGCTGATGGTGTATCTTCACCAATAACCAGAGTTGGAGCAAAGTTGTTTGTGACAGTGAAGTCAAGAGCAGTGATAAGCGTCAATGCTGAACCAAGTGTACCCTTGTTACCAAGTTTAATATCACCTGAGTAAGCATCGAATGGTTCGTTACCAGCAGAAGCATCTTGTGTCTTCTGTGTAGCACCAATGGTCATCGTCTTACCAACCATACCAAAGGTAGCTGTTACCATTTGGTTAGGAGCCATAGAGACTGCCATTGTATTTACTGCACAACCTGTAAATAAACGCGCTTGGTCTACGTCTGCTGAATAGTCTTCAATCGACAAGAAAGTAGGCGTAGTACCTACGATAGCTGCGTTAGTTACAGTTGTAGATCCATCGCCAGCAGTGAAGCCTGTAGCGAAGTCATTATCTGACATAAGAGCAGATTGCATAAGAACGTCAAACTCAGCGTGACGTAAATCTGCTACAATGTCTCCACCCACAACTCTGTTACCATGACGGTCAACGCGAGGCATACGGTCAGCTTGGATGTCTGTACCAGCTACACGATCTTTCGTAAGGTTGAGTGAATGAGAGGTGAAAGGCAGGTTCTGAAAGTTACCTGCTGGTGTCGTACCAAAAGTCGTTTCTTCTTTGAACGACAGACTAGAACGAGAGCCTTGTGCGAAAGCCATTTAGTTTCTCCTAATTATATATGTACCAGCCAATAGTGACTGGAATGAAGTACCAAGGAGAGGATAGCCTACCTTCCTCTCTTTCTGCATAATCTATAGATATCGTCTTTGAGTTAAATGTGATATCTGTGGTAGCTTCAAAAGCCTCGATTATACTGTTTGCTAGATTGTCACCAGCTAAAGGTCCACTACCTTCTGCCACAAAGCAGTCAACCCTAAATATTCCTGTGTAGAGTTGTTGTGGGCTTGTGCCTCTAACTGCTGGCCTACGGGAAGTAGGAATGAAGGTAGGTCTCACCCAAGAGGTTCCCGTTGTAGGATCAAAAGATACGTTCTCGTAGGCTATAGAGGGAATATCAGTAACCTGAGAGAGTTCGTATTCTAGTCCACGTCTTATGTCAACAAATATGCTACTCATCCGTGAAGCCTTACTAATTTACCCTTTATAATATGACCTACCTCTTCACTATCTCCAGTGTCAACATACTCTGCGTGAGGTGCGCCATTACGAAGTACAGCCACTTTTGTACTTTCTAAGTCAGGGATTTTATCTATATCAGACAGAAGATTTTGTAATCCCTCTTCTCGTTTCTTAATTTCATCTTGTCTTCTTGGCCTATTGAGAGAACTCTTACCCCTTGGTCTACCTGACTTGCCTGTCTCAAATGACCAAGATGTAACAAAAGCACCAGTATCTACAGGAGAGAACCTAACTGCGTCCCATGCAATCGCCGCAAATTCATTCTTTACTTCTTCTAAAATACTTGTTTTAGCAGCTTCTATTTTTCTAGCTATAGCTGCTTCATCAATTTTGAAAGAGGATTTAATCATTCGCTTACATCACAAATATAGCAGAGGGCAGTACCACCAGAGAACATAGTAAGGACATTATTGATATGGACTTTGTTCCCATTACCTATAATCTCGTCTTCAGTATCGGGAGCTACAGTCAACCCCAAAGCAGGGATCACGCATTTACGTATACCTCTGTTTATATTCTCAGGGTCAATCACCCCAAGGCTATAGTTATAGAAGTAACCAGTAAATGTGTAATCCGTACTGCTTGATGATGCCAAAGCTGAGGTCTGGGGGTTGTAGGCACCATAGGAATACTTACGGAGAGTTAAGGTCTCCCCGTGTTCATCTACAAGTTTCAGAAGGTCGTAAGACCGAAACGACATTATTCATAATCCCTGATATACTGTTCATCAGTTGGTGGGTTATCAAACTGACCCTTAGCAAAGCTAGAATCAGGTCTATCAGTTAATCTACGGTTAGCTTTTATAACTGCATTAGATATACCACCAGCACGTAGACTTGCAGATGTCATAGAATATTTCTGACCTTGTTCACGAAGGTCTGCAGACAGGGCCTTATACTGTTTAGCCAAATCACTGTAGTTCGATGATAAGGCCCCATCTAGTTTTGTTGTTACCCTACGAGCGAATTTAGCAGCGATTGTACTTGCTGCCCAAGATCCCGCAAAGTAGACATTATTATTGGACTGAGCTAATGCGAAAATGATCTCTTCGTTTTGGATCAACTGGTCGTTATTATCTGTATCACCAATCAACAGGCGAACCACATTTACCCTACCAGAAGCACTTGTAGTTACAAGATCGGTTTCGTCATAAGTCCAAGCCATTAATCTGCCTCTAAGTCACCATGTCTTCCACGCCAAGAGCGAATGAAGCCAATTTGTTTATCTTTGATTTTAGATACACGACACTTTTTTCTGTCGTATTCAGCCTCATTAGAGGTCTTGGCTTTTACCTTCTCGTTGATTGTCTTAACAAGGATTGCAAGTTGTTCTGCATCCATATCAGTAAGACCGTCACCGACAGAAGGTTTTAGTGTAACCTCTAGCTCTTCGTTATGATGAAGATGAAGCTCATTGTACATACGTTCAATGTTAGCCTTCGGGAGACCCCGCTCCTTCCAAGGAACGAGATCACCTTTAGCATAACGCTTACCACTCATCAGCAATCCGTTAGGATTACGCACGAAGACTGGTTTATCATATTGGAAAGGTGGTCGGGTCATCACCTAACTCCTTATGACAAGATGGTGTTGAAGAACACACCAAGGTCTGCACCTACAACCTTTTGGTCGTAAGCCATGTTAGCTTCAAGAAGCTCTGCAACACCTTCAACACGCAGGAAGTCACCTGTGTAAGAACGAATGTCGATACCGTAACCAGATGCGTTATCCAGTTCGTTCCATGTGAAGTTGTACCCTGCTGATGGAACCATCAAACCTGCTGATGGTGGGCAGTAGTACAATGCAGCTTTCTTAGTCGCTACAAATGCAAGAGACTCAGTGAGACCCTCTTTTGCAGTGTTCTCAATCGCATCAATGATGTGATACTCAGCAATCTCAAAGATCTCAGCTAGTTTAGCTTGAGTGATGATTGCAGTATTGGTCACAGTTGCGCCACCGTTAAGACGTGCAAGGATGTCTGGGTGGTTGATCAGCGTGTCGTGAACATCGCGAGTAACAACCATTTTGTTTGGCTTAAAGCCACCAGAAGCAACCTGCATCGCACGACGAGCATTTGTTACGTCAACGATTGGAGTTGAGTTTGTGTAGTCATCCCACTGAGTAACCTCTGAAGAAAGGTTATTGTCAGCATTGGCAACGCCATCATACTCTGTTGTCCAAATGTTTGTGGCAAAGAACGTCTCCATAAAACGCTTTTCACGGTCAATCAAGAGATTGTGTGTGAGCATTTCTGATGCACCGCGACGAATATCCAAAGCAGTGTCAGCGTTTGCCAGTGTCTCAAAGTCAAAGTCTGTAGACAAAGACCGCACGTCACAAGTGTACGTTGCATTTGAGATTGACATACCAACGCGCTGTGAACGAGTGCGCGGAGCGCGAGGCTGGACTTCATTGCGGAAGAAGTTCTCGCGGTCATAGATGTAATACTTGTTGGTCTTTTTATCAACAGGTACGTTTGGGAAAACCTTATCAGCGATAAAGTTGTCTTGTGATTGTAGGTACGCTACTGTCAGGTTTGTCAACGGCTGATCAATATGTACCTGTGAGGCGGTTAGCATAGGCATTTTTGTTATTCCTTCCTATTTACAGGTTACGCTAGGATGTTGCCGCCTTGGATAAGCTCCATAGCTATGACTTGACCGTCAACGCCAGCTTCCATTGCGTATCCCATAGAGACATCCCCTGATGCTGCTGTAATAGCGTCACCAGATGCGTCCGTTTGAAGTTGTGCACCAGCAGCAACAGTGCCGCCACATGTGATGCGAGTTTGACCAGAAACAACAACAGTTGCCTCTCCACCTGATGCTGGGTCATTTTCTAAAACGCCAAAGCAACGCTCTCCTGCAGAGTCAGCAAGATCAACTTGACCATCAGATTCTAGTGTTACGAATTTAAACTGAGAAGATGATAGATCTTCGCCAGCAATTAGTGAGCGTGTTTCACGTGATTGTGTTACAGCCATGATTACTCATCCTTTTCATAAGTTTTAGCGATAAGGGATTTACCCTCTGCTGTTTTAGAGATGGCATCAAAAGC